>Ga0164313_10005628_pt1 | contig 11093 bp, 5 predicted proteins | sample GuaBasSedimGuay4_FD_113735 | JGI IMG/M metagenome (GOLD analysis project Ga0164313, IMG submission 113735) | Subseafloor sediment microbial communities from Guaymas Basin, Gulf of California, Mexico - Guay4, Core 4569-4, 0-3 cm | ecosystem: Environmental > Aquatic > Marine > Hydrothermal vents >...
CATCGTCGCTTACTAAAGAGGATCCCATACCAGAAGAAGGAGATAAGGAAGAAGAAGCAGTAATGGTTTCTGAATCAGATACTGATCAGGAGACTATCGTGCCCGAAGCAAAAGATGACGCTAAAGAAGAAGCACAAACACCGCCGCTTACTAAAGAGGATCCCATACCAGAAGAAGGAGATAAGGAAGCAGCAGCAGTAATGGTTTCTGAATCAGATACTGATAAGGAGACTATCGTGCCCGAAGCAAAAGATGTCGCTAAAGAAGAAGCACAAACACCGCCGGCGATAGAGCCACCCGATACTACCAAAGCAATAGAAGAGCATCATCCTGAAACCAAGCATAATGAGTCTGATGACCATCATGAAGAATACCAAAATGTCGATTTCACAACCTACTCTAAAGAAGAATTAATTGAAGTAGTTAAAAATCTCGGCAAAGATGATAATCCATTCAGGGCCGACAGGGTTCTTAAACAAATTGCGCCATTATTTAACAAAATGCGAGGCCAGGACCGTGAAGATGCCTTGAAGAAATTTATTAAAGAGGGTGGCCTTGAGGATGATTTTGAATATAGGCCTGATGAGTATTCACTTCGATTTGATGCTAACTATAAGCTAATTAAGGATAAGAAAACTAAAAAATTTAAAGAACAAGATGTCCAACGCGGTAAGAACTTCATTTTAGCAGAAGAAGTGCTAAATGAGTTACGCAACTTTGTTGACTCAGAGGAATCGAGTGCTAGTTTTAACTCATTCAAAACGATTCAACAGAAATGGAAAGATATTGGGGATGTGCCATCACAAAACTCCAGGACACTTTGGGCAAATTATAATGCGTTAATTCATAGATTCTATGACCAACGCAGCATTTATTTTGAATTAAAGGAGCTCGATAGGAGAAAGAACTATGAAGCTAAACTGATATTATGCGATAAGGCTGAAGCTCTTGTTGATGAAGAAAACTTACGGGAAGCAATTAAAGGGCTGAACGACCTTCATCATGAGTTTAAGCATCTTGGGCCTGTCCCTCAGGAAGTTCAAGAAGAATTATGGCAGCGTTTCAAAGCAGCTTCTGACAAGGTTTATGAGAGGAGAAAGGCTTTCGTGCATGTTTTAAAGGCAGAATTGCATGAAAACCTGATTAAGAAGCAAGAGCTAATTGAAAAGATTAAGCTATTTATTGAATTTCAATCCGATAGAATTAAGGAATGGAATGAAAAGACAAAAGAGCTAGTAGAGCTACAGAAAACCTGGGAGAAGATAGGTGGGCTACCAAAGGATAAGGCAAAACTGATTAATAAGGAGTTTTGGTCTTCTTTCAAGAAGTTCTTTAGTAATAAGCACCAGTTCTTTAAAAAGCTAGATGCTGATCGCGATGAGCATCTGGTAAAGAAGCAGGCATTAGTAGAGCAAGCAAAGGGACTCAAGGATAGTGAAGAATGGGAAAAAACAGCCAACGAGCTTAAGAAGCTTCAAAACCTTTGGCGCGAAATAGGTCCTGTGCCTGAAAAAATGCGTAAAAGGCTCTATGAAGAATTTAAGTCTTGCTGTGATCATTTCTTTGATAAAAGAAGAGAAGGGCAAAAGAGCTCACAGGATGATTACAAAGAAAACCTTAAGAAGAAGAAATCTATTATTGAGGAAATCGGTAAGCTTAAAAAAGATGCTGACAATAGTTTAGATAAATTCAATGAACTAAGAAAACAGTTCTTAGTGGCAGGGTTTGTTCCTAAAAAGAATATAGGTTCAATAAAAGAAGACTTTCAGAAAGCTATAGAAGAATTTCTAAGTGTAATAACTGTGCTTAATGTAAAGCAGAAGACAGAAATTAGTCTTGAAGCAGAATTTGCCGGTCTTGCTGGTACAGAACACTCAGAAAATGAGCTTTATCATAAAGAGCAATCTGTACGACGACAGATAAATAAGCTTGAAGACGATATTGCTTTATGGCAGAATAATCTTGAATTTTTCGCTCACTCTAAATCAACAGATAAGCTTAGAGAAGAGGTAAATAAGAAAATCGATGATGCCTCGGTACACGTAGATAGTCTGAAGCGGCAGCTAAAAATGCTGAGGAAGCTCTAGTTGTAATTACATTCTTATTAAAAGTTTGTTTGCTTTAATAGAGTAGTCTAACTCTAATCGAGCCTTCTATCTTTTTAAGTTCGTCAATTACTGATTTAGAATACTCCTTATCAATATCAGTTATTACATATCCAATATCTTCATTGGTCTTAAGGTACTGACCAATAATATTGATTCCGTGAACTCCCAGACATTGATCTATTTTACCCAATACGCCAGCTTCGTTTTTGTGTATATGGATAAGCCTATGCCCTTTTTCTATAATTTTTAGTTGTAGCCTCGGGAAATTAACACTGGCAGCAGTACTGCCTGTATTTATAAAGTGCATAAGCATATCAGGCACAAAGGCTGCAATATTAACCTGAGCTTCTAAGGTACTACCACCGATATGTGGTGTAAGGATTGTATTTGGCAGGCCTTTTAAAGGAGACTCGAAAGGCTCTTCATTATTCTTTGGCTCCGTTGGGAACACATCTATTGCTGCTCCTCTTACTTTACCCGACTCGATATTATTTCTTAAGGCCTCAATGTCCACAACCTTACCGCGGCTAAGATTAATAAATATTACATTCTCTCTCATCTTAGCAAACTGTGGCTCACTAATCATGTTTACATTTTCGGGCCGGCCATCAACATGTAAAGAAATAATATCAGAACGTTCTAAAAGATCTTCAAGTGAAGAGCATTTTAAAGCATTTCCTAATGCAAGCTTCTCGTCTATATCGTAGTACAGAACTCTTAGACCAATTGCTTCTGCGAGAATAGATAATTGTGAACCAATGTTTCCATAGCCAATTAAGCCAAGTGTTCTATTTCTTATCTCATTACTTCGGGTGGCAGATTTATTCCAGTTCCCTTGGTGCATACCCATAATTTTATCAGGGAGGTTGCGCAACAAAAGAATCATCTCAGCAATTGCCAGTTCTACAACCGAGCGAGTGTTACTATAAGGGGCGTTAAATACAGCCACACCTTTATTTAAACATTCATCAAGATCAATTTGATTGGTGCCAATACAAAATGCTCCGATGGCTAATAACCTTGGTGCATTGTCAAGCACTCGCTTTGTTACCTGTGTTTTCGAGCGAATACCAAGGATTGAAACATCCTTAATCTTTGCAATTAGCTCATCTTCATCCAGGCCGGTAGCAATAAGTTCTACGGTATAACCTTCTTCTCGCATTTTGTCAGCAGCATCCTGATGGATGCCTTCAACTAAAAGAACCTTTATTCTATTCTTGGGGTAGGAGAGTTCCTTATTCATTTTATTAACATAAAGTATTTCATCTAAACTCGGAGCAATGTGGTCGGCGTTGGCTGTAACATTTGCACGCTCAACATTTTCCGTGAAAGCAAAAAATCTATGCGCCTGACCAGCAGACCTGATTTCATAATCAGTATGGCCGTCGCCAATAACCAGTATCTCACCTTCCAGCTCCAATTCTTCTATTTTTTTAGCCTTCCCCTGATTTTCACTTAAGACATTATTCTTATCAAAGCCAATAATATTTCCATCCTTGTCAAATAAGAAGGTATTGGCCAATACATGCGATGGCTTAATGCCAAATTCTTCAACTACCGGTGAAATAAACTCTTTAAACCCATTAGAGACAATGTATACGTGGTCCTTATGCTCTTCAAAGAATGATTTATTACGGATGAATGACTTGGTTATTTTATTACTAAGCCTTTCGACCAGCAATGGGATATGGTCTCTGTGCGCTTTAACAAGCAAGAGTCTTTCTTCTAATGACTCTCTTAATGAAAGCTCGCCAGCCATTCCCCGGTTGGTAATATCTACGATTTGCGCTAGAACTTTATCCTTGTCAGGGTTGTCTTTCAATGAAATTTCACACAGCTCATCAAGTGCTTCTACTTTAGTAAAAGTACTGTCAAAGTCGATAATAAAAGATTTATGACTAATTTCCGTCACGCGCTAAGTTTAATGATGTTGATAGATTACTTAAGCCGACAAATTTAGTTATTAGTTTGAGACTCCGTGATCTATTGGCAGTGAATATTATAGGACTGCCTTGCAATAGTCCACTATATCTTCACTTTTTATTCTTAAAACCTCGCCAACTTTTTTATTTTCTGAAAGGATTCCTTAGGTCGAACTCAGGTTTTAAGTTAAGAAAATGATCTCATCTAGTTTTTTATAAGCAGAATTTATAGATTTATATAATGAAAAAGGTTTTCAGTCTACTTTTATGCTTACAGGTAATATCTTCTTCTCTTAGTTTGGGGCAGGGGATGTCTGGAAGTTTTACGCTATCAAAAGGGGATTTAATAGAAGACTTACTATTTAGCTATTACGATAATCTCCAATTCAACGGATCTGTTTTAGTAGTAGAAAACAATCAAATAATTTACGAAAACACTTTTGGGTTTGCAGATTTCGAGAATGAAGAGCCTCTGGATGGAGAAATACCATTTTATCTTGCCTCGTTGGGAAAACAATTTACGGCAGCGGCTATCATTAAGCTAGAAGAGGAAGGGAAGTTGTCATTAGATGATGATCTTAAAAAGTTCCTGCCGATGATGCCCAAAACTTATGATGGTATCAAAATCCACCATCTTCTTACGCATACTGCCGGTGTACCTGATTATATAAACACCCTTGAAATTGCCAGGCCGGGATTAACAAATATGGATGTTTATGAGGCACTGGTAAAGCTGAGAAGTTTAAATTCATTGCCCGGCAATAAATATCGTTACAGTAATTCGGGTTACGTTTTACTGGCTATGGTAGCTCAGGTAGCTGCCGGGCAGACAATAGAGAAGTACTTTCAGGAACAGATATTTGATGTTTTCGAAATGAATAATTCTTTTGTTTATTCTGCAGCCACTAAAGATCGTCTACGAGTTAAGGGTTATACAAGTAAGAATAAGCCAGATGACTATGATTTAGAAACCGTAGGAGATGGGGGGATTTATTCTACTGCTCGTGATTTGTTTAAATGGGAGCAGGCATTAAATACAGGTAAGTTTATTTCTAAGGAGTCTCTTGACAAAGTATATACCCAGGTAGTGCTAACTAATGGACGAACCCGAAGGTATGGCTATGGATGGGAAATTGGTAGTAATTCAAAAGGCAAACTAGTTTATCATGATGGTGAACTAGCAGGCTTTAGAACTTATATTGAAAGACAGCTAGTGACTGACAATGCCATTATTATATTAACTAATAATAGCTTTTCGCAAGTTGCCGACTTGAGAAATACCCTGGTTAAAATATTGGATGGCAGACTAATTGCCCTTCCCATAGAAAAATAACTTAAGCAGTCTTTTGCAGCTCAGGTAACCTTTCTTCAATTAAGTTTTGTTCAAGATTGATTACTGCCATCTGAAAATGCTTTTTATAATCATGTTGATCCATTTCCTCCTCACTCAGTTTAGTTTTTAGCCAACTATCTCTGATTTTTTTAAAATTGATCATGTCGTAATGTTAAAATTAAATATAATTTTATTTATTTAATGCCAATAATTACCCAATTGTTAACCGTTAGTCTGAAATTAATTTGTAGAGTGCGTTGTTATTACATCTCTAACGTAAATCTTACATTTTTGTTGAATTAAAGTGCAATTTTTATGCCAGTTCCCGAAGATCTACCGGAACTACTTTAGATATTCCTTGCTCTACCATGGTAATACCGTAAATCACATCTGTGCTTACCATCGTTCTTTTGTTGTGAGTAACGATAATGAATTGAGAATCTTCAGAGAATTTTTTAATAATATTATTGAACTTGTCAATATTGGCATCATCCAGTGGCGCATCAACCTCATCAAAAATACAGAAAGGTGCAGGCTTTAGCAGGTAGATGGCAAACAGGAGGGATATAGCTGTTAAAGTTTTCTCGCCACCCGATAATTGCGAAATACTTAGTGGTTTCTTGCCTTTAGGCTTGGCAATAATGTCAATAGCAGAGTCTAGGGGATTATCCGGGTCTGCGAGTATGAGATCACAGTCATCTTCTTCTGTAAACAGTGAACGAAATACTTTGATAAAGTTTTGTTCAATTTGTTTAAAAGCATCCAGGAAGGTCACCTTTGCTACCAGGTCTATTTCTCCAATAGTTGTAAGTAATGATTCTTTAGCCTTAACCAGATCTTCTTTCTGTGTGGTAATGAACTCATGTCGTTCCTTTATTTCGTCGAATGCCTCAAGTGCCATAGGGTTAATAGGGCCAATACGCTCCATTTTCTCCTTGATCTTAATAACGTTCTCCTTTAGTTCTTCAGCACTATCCGGGCTCTCTTCTACATCCTTTTCACGGAGAATAATGTCTATGTCAATCTCAAACTCAACAGATAATCGCTCTTTAATGCTACTCAGCTCAAGTTTTGTTTCATTCAACCGATTATGTAGCGCCAGCAGCAATTCATCAATAGACTCTCTTTGGTGCTGAAACTTACGTTCGGCTTGTTCTTGCTCATCAATATTACCTCTCGAAGCGTAGTACTGCTTCTCTGCCACATTAACTTTTTTCTCGAGCTGTTCTTTTAATTCATACATGCCAATCAGCTTCCCATCGGCTTCTTCGGCTGTTTCTATTAAGGTTTTAATTTCCTGTTCGTTAGTCTGCAGATTGATTTTGTTCTGCTCGATTCTTTCGTTACTGGTATCAAACGCTGATTGTTTAAAGCTAATTTCCTGTTTAAGAGACGATACCTTATTCTCACGCTGGTGAAAGTTAATGTTTTCACTATTGAAAGCACCACTTTGGTCGGCATAGAGCTCTTCCTGTAAATGTAACTCCTGTTTAATATTAGCCAGTTTTTCAGCTATATTCTTTAACTCCTTATCTTGTTTTAGCAGATGATCAGGTAGCTGTTTAGAGGTGTTCTCCAGTTGTTTGATTTTTCCCAACAAATCTTCTTTCGTGGTATCAGCTTGCGAGATCATTTGAGAAAATTGTTCTTGTCTGGTTAGAACAGATACATTTTCCTCTTTTAGTTGAGCTAATTCAATGGCCAACTCATCAATTTTATGCTGGCGGGTGTTTTTCTCCAGAGATACTAACTCCTCCTGGGTGTTTTTGAGAGTTTCTGTTATCTTATCCCTTTGCTTAGAAAGTTGCTTAATAGATTTTTCAAGCTTCTCGAGGTTTTTAGCTCTGCCTATTCGCTTACCTTCAAACAATCCTACAGACCCACCGGAAATACTAAACTTACGTTTAGTTACTTTACCTGATTTAGTAATAAAAACAGAGTCAGCATCATCCGGAATTAAATGCTCATCCCCATCAACCAGATAGACCTTATCTAAAATGTAGGCAATTAGTTGTTTGTATTTTTCCTCGTACTCCATAATTCCTGAAGCAGGAGAGGCATGTTCATATAGTTTATTGGGGGTTGATTTATATTTATCAAAAGCATCAAGCACGAAAAAATTTGCCTTTCCCTGTGAAGCATCGCTTAGCAGATTAATTGCTTTATAGGCGTCCGCCTCTGTGTTTACAACATAATAATTAAGGAGTGGCTCTAAATAGTTTTCGATTGCCACCCGATAATCATCATTACAGGTAATTAAATCTGAAAGTAGGGGGGCTTGGGTATTCCAATTTTGTTTTTTCAGAAACCTGATGGCCTCCGGAAATCCTTCAAGGTTATCAACCAGAGATTTTGTTAGGTTAAATTCGTTTGTATGGGCATCATGCTTACGATTTACCTCACTTAGCTCATCTTTAACAATTTCAATGGTAGCCTGGCTGTCATGAATCTGCTGATTGAGCTTTTTCTCGTAGCTTTCTTCCTTCTCCAGAGCAGTCATTTTTTCATTTATCTGCTTCGATAGACTATCTAGTTTCTTTTCAAATTCTACTACACTGGCACTTTGCTCAGAACTATCAGTGGCAGCCTTTTCCAGCTGTTGTTTTAAGGCGCTAATTTGAATTTCATTGATTTCAAGAGTTTTCTTGATTTGAAAAACTTCTTCCTGAAGGGTTGTATACAAGCTGGTTAAGGCTTCATGCTCCTTGCGTACGCCTGAAAGCTTAGCTTCCTGCTCTTGTTTAGCTTCCTGCAAGCTGAGCAGCTTATCCTTAGATTCTACTAACTGTTTTTTTGCAATTTCCAGTTCCTGATTTAACCCTTGTAAACTAAAGGATGCTCTTTCGTTACTTTTTTTGTCGAGCTCCAATTGTTCCTTCAGGGAGTCACTTTTATCGTTAAGAAACCTTAATCTTTCATTTTTAATTTTCTTGTCACTCTCGTATTGCCGGATATCATTAACATGATCATTAAGTGACTTTTGTTCTGATGAGAGACCCTTTTCCTTTTCTATGAGGATTTTTTTGAGCTGCTGAATTTCTGATTCTTTCAGCGTTACTTTTTTGTTAAGCTCAATTTTCTTATCGTTTTCCTCCTCAATTTGCTTAGTGAGATTATTAAAAACATCGCGATGCTCGCTAACAGTTTTTCTTGCCAGGCCTACACTAGTGTCCTTATATTCTTCTTTTAACTTATAATAGCGTTCTGTTTGCCTTGCCTGTTTTTCTAAAGATTTAAGGTTCTTCTCTATTTCGAAGAGTAAATCTTCAACACGATCCAGATCATCGTCTGTGCCGGCCAGCTTTCTAAGGGTTTCTTTCTTTCTCTTTTTAAATTTCGATATCCCTGCTGCTTCTTCAAAAAGCCCTCGTCGTGAATTATCCTTGTCTGCCAGGAGGTCTTCCACCATCTTTAACTCAATAATGGCGTAGCTGTTCGAAGCAATACCCGTATCCAGAAAAAGGTTAGTAATATCTTTTAGTCTACAGGGAACGCCATTGAGTTCATATTCACTGTCACCCGTCCGGTAATACCGTCTGGTAATGCTTACCGTAGAATACTCTGTTGGCAGAATATTTTTTGTATTGTTGAAGGTGAGGCTTACTTCAGCTAATTGTGTTGGTTTCCTCTTTTTGGTCCCATTAAAGATAATATTCTCCAATTTTTCAGAGCGAAGCATTTTTGTTTTTTGCTCACCAAGTACCCAACGGATGGCATCTACGATGTTAGATTTACCACATCCATTTGGTCCCACTATCCCTGTAATCCCCTTGTCAAAGTTAATTATTGCTTTGTCACCAAAGCTTTTAAAGCCCTTAATTTCGAGGCGGGTAAGTTCCATCTACTATTTGAGAATTATTAATTTTAGAAAGTGAGCAAATTTATAATTTAAAGTGCAGTAAATCGGTAGACAATCTAGAAATTATTAGTTGAATCAGCGCTTATTTGATAATATCAGATAAGAAAATTATGTACATTTGAATTATGGAGGATAATGGCAATATTATTTACTATCTTATACTTGGTGCAATCTATTTACTGAGTAAAGTTTTTGGTAAAAAGAAAGCTAAGCCAGGAGCCAAACCTGTACAGAAGAGGACAATTACTCCACCAACGGCAGAGAAGGAAGAAGCTGAGCCAATTTCATTCGAGGAGATATTACGAGAATTATCCGGTGCTAAACAACCTAAGCCTGAGCCTGACCCGGAGCCAATGCCGGCGTATAATCCGATCCCAGAACCCATTCCATATGCCGCAGTAGAAGAACCGTCTTATTCTGTTGATGAGATGGATGAAATTGCCGTGGATTATGAAGTGCCTAAAGCCTTTGGCTATAAGAACAAGCCTGAACCAAAGATTGAGAGGAAAGTGCTCACTTTTGAACGGGATGACCATTTTAAAATAAGGAAAAAGAGGCAGGTAGACTATCTTGAAGATTTATATGAAGAAGATGGGGCGGCCAAAGCATTTGTTCTTTCCGAGATTTTTGCTAGAAAATACTAAACTTATTTCAGTCTGATTAGTCACCTGTTTGCAAGATAATCTTGCAGATTCTTGCATGTTTTTCTTGCATATGCCGTCGAATAACGGAAAACTACCAGATTTTACAGCCCAGACGTAATATTTCAGCTTTGTTGATGGTGTCAGGAGGTAACTCCCGACACCACTTTATTACGTTCTTAGAACTGACTGTTTATCTCAATATTCACCTATGGCTGATCACAAAGCGTTTCATTACGGCGCCTGCGTCTGTAGATAGTGTGAACAGATATATGCCCGGACGATAATCCAGTGTATTAAGTTCAATTATATCCTGACCGACATTTAATCTTAGTTCTTCAATTTGCTTACCGGTGTTATCAAAGATTATAGCGCGCTCTTCTCTAGTCGACCTGGTAGCAAGTTTAATGGTTATCTGCCTGTCTGCCGGGTTAGGGTAGAGGGCAACGCCTTTATTGTTTAGCTCTTCATCTAAGGCAAGAACAATGTCGTCACTATAGTTTACCGATGCTGCTTGCAGGATTTCTCCGGTAACTTCGTTTTGCACAAAGACTATAACCTGTAGTTCAGTGATGTTACTATTTGGAAGTAATACGTTTGTTGGGTTCCATAGGGCTTCAACCGAGACACTTTCTCCTTTTGATAAACTATTGAGGAACCTGGTGCCTGCGGCATTAGGTAACATCGTACGTACGGTGTTATAAAAGACTGTTTCACCTGTTTCAATTATTCCATCAATATCACTATCAATGATTTCCTTTTCAACAATCGCAATATGGACAACAAAACTAGCGTCTATATCCTCTCTCGCATTTACATCAGCTAAAATTTGAATTTTTGGATCTCTTTTGTCAGGATACGTAATTTTTGTTGCAGAGAGATTGATGCCAAAGGGAGCTATCTGCAGTGTTCGCAAACCAAATTCTTTTGATAGCCAATTATTAAACATGCTACTATTATCAGATTCTCTAGAGCTGATCACCCCGTCAATCATAACTTTAGGTGACGTAGATATTCCGTAATAAAGAGCTCTGGACGCGGGCTCAGATGGGTTTTTGAGGTTTAAAGCATCATCACCATCAAAAGAAGTATGGTAGGTAAGTAACACAACTTCTGTGCTATCCGAACCTTTAGTCAGGTTATTAATAATATCATTCTGTGCTCCATTTTTAGAATCTCCCACCATGCTGGTAAAGTTTTCTAATAATACGGACCTTGTTCTATTGCCAA
>Ga0164313_10005630_pt1 | contig 11091 bp, 8 predicted proteins | sample GuaBasSedimGuay4_FD_113735 | JGI IMG/M metagenome (GOLD analysis project Ga0164313, IMG submission 113735) | Subseafloor sediment microbial communities from Guaymas Basin, Gulf of California, Mexico - Guay4, Core 4569-4, 0-3 cm | ecosystem: Environmental > Aquatic > Marine > Hydrothermal vents >...
AGTTCAACAGAGTTTGTTATTGGCATTTTAATAGTATAATTAATTTCCATGGAGGAATTATCATTACTGCCAAACCAACTCCAAGAACTTTTTTTCTTGCTAAATTTAGTTTTAGCAGTTACTAAAGAACTGCTTGCTGTGAATTCTACATCTATTTCATCTAGTCTTTTCTGTACCTTATCTGCATCATTTCCTTTAACAGAAACAAAGACATCGATTACAATTCTATTTTCATTCCATGTTACAATATCGATATTTCCGTAGCTATTGCTTATTTCTAATTTAGCATCTGGGTTTACAGTATATTCCTTATGATATGTTTTTTCTTTTGTTTGTTTTGCTTCTGGCTTGTTGTTGTTTGCAAATAGCAAAGCAGGAAATAAAAATAATAATATAACTGCTTTAAATTGTGTTTTCATTTTTTTGAGTGTTTAGATTTTTAACTTCTTCTATTTTGTTTATGACTTGTTCTAGCAATTCTATTCTGTTTTGAAAATTGCTAATCATAGCATATATAACACGTTTGTCGTTTCCGCTTTCTACTAAATCTTTTTTAAGTAATTCATACTTGTTTTCAAGAATTTCTAATTGTTTTAAGGCATCTTGAACTATAGCTTTAGTAATAGGAGAATTAAACCCTCTTAAAGTTTTTAATTCCTTGTTAATTGTTGAGGTGAAAAAAGATTGTGTTTGTTCCATTTCTGGAGAAACACTAGCTAAATCTGCGGCAGCTACGTTGGTATTTATAAATAAACCGCTAATGGTTACAATAATAGCTAATACAGCAGCAATAGAAATAACTCGTTTAAAATAAACCATGTTGTTATTTTCTACTTTAGACTGATTGTTCAACTTATCTAAAAAACGATGTTGATGTCCTTCTGGTGTGGTTTTCACATTAAAAGAACCTTCAAGGTTTTTAAATAATTGATCTATATTATCTTTTTTCATGTCGCTAAAATTAACTTTTTACGTAAACTATCTTTGGCTCTGGAAATAAGCGTTCTGCAATTGGCATAACTAATATGAAGTATTTCACAAATTTCTTCATAATCAAATCCTTCGATAAAATGAAGGTTTAGTATTTGACTATAATTTGTATTTAATTCTTCCATACAAAGCATCACCTCTTTTACTTTTCTATTTGAATAATCTTCAGAAGAAATTGAAAAGGAATCCTCCTCATACTCTTCTTTAAATTCATCATCAGAGATATGCACAAAACGCTTTGATTTATTATATTGACTAACACTATTGTTAATTACAATCCTTTTTAACCAAGACCCAAATGTTGCGCCGTCTTTTAAGGTTTCCAACTTAGAAAAAGCAGTTATAAAAGATTCTTGCATAACATCTTCGGCTTCGGCGGTGTTTTTAACAATCCGTAGCGCTGTATTGTACATAGCTTGCTGATAGCGATTATAAACCTCTAGCTGTGCAAGCTGATTTCCCTTACCACAAAGAACGAGTAACGTGTTAATATTTTGTTTGGTCAGTGTCAAATTAAATAACAATTGTTACCCTAAAGATAGGGTAAGTGTAAGATTGTTACAGTTTAATTGAAATATTTTTTTAATGCTCGAAAAATAAATAAACAATCAATACCTGTTAGTGGCATAACAATTGACTTAATAGAGTTGAAAGCAGTTGTAAATAGTAGCTTACAAGCTGTTTTTTAGTATAAAAAGAAAAATAAATAAAAATTGAAACATATTTGTTACAAATCCTACGTTTTAAGGAGTGACATTATGTCCTAAACATATATATGGCTAGATCAAAAATAACATCACTCGACAGTTTGTCATTTCAAGAAATAAATGAAGATGCAGATTTAATCCCTTTAATGACACCAGAAGATGAAGAGGCAATGAGCAAAGAGGAGTTGCCAGAAATACTTCCTATTTTACCTTTACGAAATACTGTTTTATTCCCAGGAGTAGTAATTCCTATTACTGCAGGGCGTGATAAATCTATTAAGCTTATTAACGAGACTAATAAAGGCAATAAAGTAATTGGGGTAGTATCTCAAAAAGAAGAAGGTGTAGAAGACCCAGGTTTAAGTGATATAAACCCTGTGGGGACTGTAGCAACGATACTTCGTGTTTTAAAAATGCCTGATGGAAATATAACAGTAATCCTTCAAGGAAAAAAACGATTTGAGGTTTCTGAAATCATTACAGAGAAACCTTATATGACGGCTACAATTAAAGAAGTGCCAGAAGCAAGACCCGTAAAGGAGAGTGATGAGTTTAAGGCGATTATAGATTCTATAAAAGAAAAGGCCTTAGAGATTATTAAGCAAAGTCCAAATATCCCTTCTGAAGCTGCTTTTGCAATCAAAAACATAAACAGCAGTTCTTTCTTAATCAATTTTGTTTCTTCTAATCTTAATGTACCTGTTGAAGACAAACAAAAATTATTAGAGATCAACGATCTTAAAGAGCGTGCTCTTGAGACGCTTCGTTATATGAACATTGAGTTGCATAAATTATCCCTTCGTATGGACATTCAGTCTAAGGTAGAAAGTGATATAAGCCAACAGCAAAGAGAGTATTTTCTTCATCAGCAAATGAAAACCATTCAAGAAGAATTGGGTGGTAATACCTCTGAAGAGGAAGTAGAAGAAATGCGTGTCCGTTCTAAAAAGAAAAAATGGAATGAAGAAGTTGCAAAACATTTTGAAAAAGAATTGTCAAAATTGCAACGTATGAATCCACAAGTAGCGGAATACGGAATACAACGTAATTATTTAGAGTTATACTTAGATCTGCCTTGGGATAAATACAGCAAAGATAAATTTGATTTAAAACGAGCAAGAAAAATTTTAGATCGCGATCATTTTGGCTTAGACGATGTTAAAAAACGAATCATAGAACATTTAGCTGTTTTAAAACTCCGTAACGACATGAAATCTCCAATTCTATGCTTATATGGACCTCCAGGTGTTGGTAAAACATCTCTTGGAAAATCTGTTGCAGAAGCCTTGGGAAGAAAATACGTAAGAATGTCCTTAGGAGGGATGAGAGATGAATCTGAAATTAGAGGGCATCGTAAAACCTATATTGGTGCAATGCCAGGAAGGATTATAAAGAACATTAAAAAAGCTGCAACAGGAAACCCAGTTTTTGTATTGGATGAAATGGATAAACTTTCAGTTGGAAGTCAAGGAGATCCTTCTTCAGCAATGTTAGAAGTATTAGACCCTGAACAAAACAATTCGTTTTATGATAACTTTTTAGAAGTTGGCTATGACCTATCTAAAGTTATGTTTATTGCTACGGCTAATAGCTTAGGTAATATACAACCAGCTTTACGTGATCGTATGGAAATTATAAATGTTTCTGGATATACCATTGAAGAAAAGGTAGAAATAGGAAAAAGACATTTATTACCAAGACAATTAGAAGACCATGGCTTAACTAGAGAAGACTTAAAAATTGGTAAAGCTCAATTAGAAAAAATAGTGGAAGGATATACCCGCGAGAGTGGTGTCCGTGGTCTAGAAAAGCAATTGGCTAAAATGGTGCGTTATGCTGCTATGAAAATTGCAATGGAAGAGGAGTATACTAAAAAAGTTACCAATGATATAGTTATTGAAGTTTTAGGTCCTCCAAGATTAGAACGTGATAAATATGAAAATAATGATGTAGCTGGTGTTGTTACTGGATTAGCCTGGACTCGAGTTGGTGGCGATATATTGTTTATTGAATCAATTATTTCTAGAGGAAAAGGAGCACTTACCTTAACAGGAAATTTAGGTAAAGTAATGAAAGAATCTGCTACCATTGCTATGGAGTATATAAAAGCAAATGCAGAGAAATTAGGAATCCCTCCAGATATATTTGCTAAATATAATGTACATATTCACGTACCAGAAGGAGCAACTCCTAAAGATGGTCCTAGTGCAGGGATAACTATGTTGACTTCTTTAGTGTCTTTATTTACACAAAGAAAAGTAAAGAAGAGTCTTGCCATGACAGGAGAGATTACTTTACGTGGAAAAGTCTTGCCGGTTGGAGGAATTAAAGAAAAAATTCTTGCTGCTAAGAGAGCGCATATAAAGGAAATTTTACTCTGTGAAGAGAATAAAAGAGACATAGAAGAAATAAAGCCCGAGTACTTAAAAGGTTTAAAGTTTACTTACGTCAAAGAGATGAGTCAAGTATTAGATTTAGCATTAACTAAGCAGAAAGTGAAAAATGCTAAGACATTGTCGTAAATCAAATTCTATAAGGTTTTTTAATACATCAAAATAAATTATACTTGTAGTCGTTTAAACTTTCAGGAAAAGTACTTTGCGTTCATGATCAAAAGAGTAATCATTTTATTTATTTTATTCTCATCTTTATTTGCGCAAGCTCAAGTTGGTGGACGTTATACCTATCAATTTTTAAATTTAACCACTTCGCCACGTATGGCAGCTTTGGGTGGTAAAGTAATCACTAATTATGATTACGATCCTACACAGGGTCTAGTAAATCCTGCAAGTATAAATCCAGCAATGGATAACCAACTGTCTGTTAATTATATAAATTATATTGGTGATGTTAATTATGGTTCTGCAGCCTATGCCTATTTGTGGGACAGGCGTACCCAAGTAATTCATGCGGGTGTAACGTATGTTAATTATGGCAGTTTTGATGGCTATGATGAACAAGGAAATGAAACCAATAGCTTTACTGGAGGAGAAGTAGCATTATCTTTCGGACATGCTAGGAATATTGCTTTTACCGATTTTCATATAGGAGGAAATATAAAATTCATATCATCTACTTTAGAACAATATTCGTCTTTTGGAATTGCTTTGGATATTGGAGTTATGTATGTTTATAAAGAATGGGATTTAAATATATCTGGTGTCGCAAGAAATATTGGGACTCAAATAACTACCTATGATGAAGTTTATGAGCCTATTCCTTTTGAATTAATCTTTGGAATTTCGCAAACTTTCGAAAATATTCCTATTAGGTGGCATCTTACTTTTGAGAATATGCAAATTTGGAATGTTGCTTTCGAAAATCCTAATAGAGAAGAAATAGATTTGGAAGGCAATGTAAAGGAAGAAAACATTAACTTTATAGATAATGTATTTAGACATACCATTGTGGGGATTGAGTTATTTCCAGATAAAGGGTTTAATATACGATTGGGATATAATTTTAGAAGAGGAGAAGAACTTCGTGTACTTGAGAAAAGAGCTTTTGCTGGGATAAGTGCAGGGTTTTCAATGAAACTAAATAAACTGAGGTTGAGTTATACGTATTCCAAATTTAGTATTGCTGCGGCAACTAGTTATTTTGGTTTAAATTTAGACCTTCAATAAACAATATTCAGAATAAAACAATCAGTTTTGAAAAAAATTACAATCGCCATAGATGGGTATTCCTCTACAGGAAAAAGCACGGTAGCAAAACAATTGGCAGATTATCTAGGCTATATTTACGTTGATACAGGTGCTATGTACAGAGCGGTAACGCTTTATGCATTGCAGAACGAGTTTTTATCTGAAACCAAGTTCGATAAGGGAGCATTGTTAAATGCGCTGCCAGATATTGAATTAGAATTCATCAAGGAAAATACTAATAGCAAAGCTGAAATTTTTCTGAATGGTAAAAATGTAGAAAAAGAAATACGTACGATGTATGTATCAGATTTTGTAAGTCCTGTTGCAACAGTTCCTAATGTTAGAAAAAAATTAGTTGCGATACAGCATCAAATGGGAATTAAGAAAGGGATTGTCATGGATGGACGTGATATTGGTACGGTGGTTTTTCCGAATGCGGAACTAAAAATATTTATGAATGCCAATGCTGATGTTCGAGCAAAACGCAGGTATGATGAGTTACTTGCAAAAGGAGATGAGATTACATATTCAACTATTTTAGAGAACGTGCAAAAGCGAGATTTAATGGATACTACTCGTGAAGACTCACCTCTTGTAAAAGCAGATGATGCCATCGAAATTAACAATTCTGAACTCAACCAAGAAGATCAATTTAATATCATCTTACAATTAGCAAAAGACCGAATTGCAGGGAGAGTTTAATTAAGTTTTGCTAATTTTAACGATATAAAAATTATAAAAATGAAAAATTATAAGATTCTATTTTTTATTGCTTTAATTGGAATTACAGCTTCTGCTCAAAAATATACGAAAACAGATAGTTCAACGGTGACGAAAGAATGGAATGGAAGCACATTTTCTTCCTCAAAATCATTTTCTGAAAATATTGCTGAGGTCTCAGATTTCTCTATGCTAAAAAGAGCCCTAGAAAACGAATCCTTGCTTAAAGATCTAGATACCGAAGAAATGATTACCATTTTTGCTATTTCCAATAAGGGTTTTACTGCCTTAGAAGCAAAGCAAGATTCTGTTTTTGATTCTTCAAAAGCTAATCTCTTAAATGCTATTGTAAAATACCATGTCATTCCAGGAAGAGTAGATAGTCATTCTTTAAGAAAATCAGCTAACCGAAATGGGGATATTGCGTATTATGCAACAATACAAGGAGAAACTCTAGGGGTTAAAGAAGAAAACGGGCAATTGGTTTTGGTAGACTCTCAGGGAAATACTTCAATAATTTCTTCAACAGACTTCTACCACAAAAATGGTTTTTTTCATATTGTTGACGGAATTGTAATTCCTAAAACTAAAGACTAAAATCTACCTCAAGCTAGCTCCAAACTCATTTTCAAAGCTCTGTTGAAGCTTTTTCATGATCTTGTCTATCTGTTTATCGGTAAGTGTTTTTCTTTCGTCTTGCAGCGTAAAACTCAATGCATACGATTTTTTACCACTAGGAAGTTTTTTGCCGGTAAAAACATCGAACAGGGTTACTCTTTTAAGTAAGTGTTTTTCAGTTTTATTCGCAGCTTCCTGTAGCTCATTAAAAGAAACTGATTCATCTAATAATAATGCAAGGTCTCTTTTTACTTTAGGAAATTTAGGAATGGATTGTAATTTGAAATTTTCAGTTAAAATTTCTTCAAGTACGTTATCCCATTGAAAATCTGCAAACAAAGTTTCAGCATCAACACCAAAAGAATTTGTTATATCCTTTTTAATTATTCCAAATTCAACTAATGTCTTTTTGTTTTTTGAAAAAGACAATCCTTCAGAAAAAATATCGTTTTTAAAACCACTTTCGTTATAAGAATCAATTCCCAACCGTTCTAAAATAGCTGTTATTATTCCTTTAAAATAAAAGAAATCACTTTTTTGCGATACTATCGCCCAGTTATCTTCTGTTCTAGAGCCAGAGATTAATACAGTTAAATGCTTAGGTTCTTCTCTTCCGTTAGTGTAGTTATGGTACGTTTTTCCAAATTCAAATAACTTAATATTACTTGCTTTTCGGTTGGTATTATACGATAAAGCTTCAAGTGAATTAAACAACATAGATTGACGCATTACTGATAAATCGTTACTCAACGGATTCAACATTTCAACATTGTATTCCGACTTTAAATCATTACTTAGGTCAATGTATTTAGGTGAAGTAAGTGAATTACCCAACATCTCATTAAAGCCTAAAGCTGTAAGTTGTAACCCTATTTTATTCTGAACTTGATAATCTTCTACTATCTTAGTTGTAGAAATGGAAGCATTTAATTTTTCAGTAAACTGAATATTATTATATCCATATACACGCAATATCTCCTCGATAACATCTGCTTCTCTAGTCACATCATTTCTATAGGCAGGAATGGTCATTCCTAATCCAGCTTCAGTAATATTAGTTATTTTAATCTCAAGTGATGTCAGAATCGATTTAATAATTTCTCTTGGGATTTCTTCACCAATAAGTTTTTCTGCATTATCTAAATTTAAAAATACTTGATGATCTTCTATCTTTTTCGGATAGATATCGACCACTTCACTAGTTACAATACCACCAGCAATCTCTTGGATTAACAATGTAGCTCTTAATAATGCATATTTAGTGATATTAGGGTCTATACCGCGTTCAAAACGAAAAGAGGCATCTGTATTTAAAGCGTGACGTTTTGCTGTTTTACGAATGCTTACTGGATTAAAATAGGCGCTTTCTAAAAAGATACTTGTTGTTTCTTCAGTAACACCACTATCAATTCCACCAAAAACCCCAGCAATACACATAGGCTTATCAGCATCACAGATCATTAAATCTTCTTCGTGAAGTTTTCTTTCTACTCCATCTAAGGTGATGAACTTGGTGTCTTTAGCAACAGTTTTGACTTCAATTCTTTTGCCAGAAATTTTATTACTATCAAAAGCGTGGAGTGGTTGCCCTAACTCGTGCAATACATAATTGGTAGCATCTACTATATTATTAATTGGTGCTAAGCCAATCGATTTTAATCTATTTTGCAACCATTTAGGAGATTCACCCACTTTTAAGTCGCTAATTGTAAGGCCACAATATCTTGGAGCCAAAGAATTGTCTGGTACTAGAACATCGATTTTATGAGTTCGGTTTTCAACTTTAAAACTACTGGTCGAAGGAGTTATTAGTTCAAGCGAAACTTCGTTTTGCTTTAATCCAGCTTTTAAATCACGGGCAACTCCCCAATGACTCATAGCATCTGCTCTGTTTGGAGTCAAACCAATTTCAAAAACTAAATCATTTTCAATATCAAAGGCATCAGTTGCAAGGATACCAGGAGTTAAAGATTCATCAAGAACCATAATTCCCTCGTGGCTTTTTCCTAATCCTAATTCATCTTCAGCGCAAATCATACCGTGGCTTTCTTCACCCCTTATCTTTCCTTTTTTAATCTTCCATGGTTTTCCTTCCTCATCATATAAGGTAGTGCCAATTGTAGCTACGGGTACTTTTTGTCCTGCTGCAACATTAGGAGCGCCACAAACTATTTGTACAGGCTCACCTTCGCCAATATCTACTTTGGTGATTTTTAAACGATCTGCATTTGGGTGTTGTTCACATTCTAAAACGTGACCAATAACAATTCCTTTTAATCCACCTTTGATAGACTCAAAAGGCTCTATGCCTTCTATTTCTAGTCCTAAATCGGTTAGTAATTCTCCTGTTTTTTCAGCATTCCAATCTATCTTAATAAATTGCTTTAGCCAGTTATATGAAATCTTCACTTCTAGTTATTTTAAGACAATTCGCAAAGATAGTATTTACAAAGGAATTTGAATCCTTTATTCAGGAACTACTTAAAGAATAATTTACTTGTTATTAAGGTGAATTAACTCGGAACCTGACATGATATTGGCAATTATTTTAGTTTTCGGAAATTGCTCTAATATTATTTTAATAAATACTGTGATTGGTATAGAAAGTATCAAACCAGGAATTCCCCAAATAAACCCCCAGAACATTAACATCACTAAAATGGTGATTACGTTTATAGAAAATGATTTCCCCATAAAAATGGGTTCTAAGATCCCGCCCATAATAACTTGAACAAGGGTTATGGTAAGAATAAAAAATAATAAGGTACCCGTTGGGTCTAACTCTACAAACGCAAATAATGATAGTAATAAAACTGAAATTACCGAACCAATCATTTGAACAAAATTAATAACAAATGCTAATAATCCCCAGAAAATAGGAAAGCTTACATCGAAGAAATAACATGCTAAAGAAAAACCAAGGCCTGTAAAAAAGCTAATGATAAATTTAACTTTAATAAAAGTAATAATGTCTTTTTCAATTTGTAGAAATACTTTTATAGAGGAGAATTCTTGACGAATTAAAATGCTATTTAATATTTTTTGAAAGTTCAATGACTCGGCAAGGAGTAGTATCGCAAAGAAAAACGTCATTAAAGTCATAGTGACGGTATTCTTAATTAAATCTATAGTAGTTCCAAATGTTTTACTTAAATCTACTTCTTGTAAATAATGTAGCGTGATGCTTTTTCCTTCTTCTCGTTCAACACCAAAAAAATCTTCAATGGGAATTACTAAATCTTCTAATTTTGAATCAGCTTTATCAAATAAATTGCTTTCAGTGTTAATTATTTCATTACTAGAAAGCTGAATTAATTCACCTGTAAGTTTAAAAAACACACTAATAATTAATACAACGAGTAACAGACTGATTGTTTTTGGCACTCTTTTTTTTCGCAGCCACCTAACTAATGGCCAGAACATTAATGCTAAAAACATAGAGAATACCAGCGGTATAAAAATGAAGGACAGTAAATTTAATATGTAAAAAAATACAGGTAAAACAATGATTAATAATAAAATATTGGTTGTTCTTCTTTCGTTCATTTTTGTGCTTTAAAAAAAATAGGTTGTGATTGCATTATTTTACAAAATTACTAATTTATAAAATAGCTAAGGAGATAAATTTATATTCTTGATAAACAAAAAAGACATTAATTATTATTAGTAGATAGATTACTTATCGTACGACATCCAAAACCGTAAATTAATAATTTAAAATGTAGTTTTTTTGGATGTTCGTTTAATGCAAAGATAAGTTCAGTTTCAATTGATCTTATCGGTTGTTAAACGAAGATACTCTTTTGAAAATGAAAAGTCAAGGGGAAAAAGCCTCTTTTTTTCAACAATTAATTAAATTAATAAGGCTTTATTTTACGCTACCTTTGTATCGTGAAAATGTCCCATTCTCTTAAAGGTTTTTTATTAGCATTCCTTTCGGTAATTGCTGTATCTAATGTGTATATTTTTAGTAAAGTTGCTCTTAAAGAGGTGAGTTTACCTCAGTTTGGAGTGTACTGGTTTTCCTTTGGGCTTTTATGGGTTTTATTATATGCCTGGTATCAAAAATCATTTTCATTATTTAAAAAATTACCTCGACGTTGCTATGGGGTGTTGTTTTTTGTAGGTCTGTTAGAAGTTGTAGGTACCTATTTTTTTTTTAAAGCGATAGATACCATTACCAACCCAACCATAGTTTCGTTTATTGGTAATATTGCCCCTGCGTTTATTATTACCTTGAGCTTTTTTATACTGAAAGAACGGTTTAATAAAATAGAATTCTGGGGAATTCTATTAGCTTTATCAGGTGCCTTTGTAATTAGTTATAAAGGGAGTGGAAATATAAATGATATGTTTATAGAGGGTGCACAGTTTATTTTGTACTCTAGTATTCTAGGTGCTGTAAATGC
>Ga0164313_10005631_pt1 | contig 11089 bp, 7 predicted proteins | sample GuaBasSedimGuay4_FD_113735 | JGI IMG/M metagenome (GOLD analysis project Ga0164313, IMG submission 113735) | Subseafloor sediment microbial communities from Guaymas Basin, Gulf of California, Mexico - Guay4, Core 4569-4, 0-3 cm | ecosystem: Environmental > Aquatic > Marine > Hydrothermal vents >...
CAATCAGGTCGCCGCTTTCCTGTGGATTTACCTTATGGATCATATTTACAGGAGCCCCCAGCCTAATGGAATACGTACCAAAACAGATCGATTGCGATCGCCCCAGCAAACATTGGTAGGAGCTTCCTGGTGAGGAACGAGCCTGAAATAGGAAGTTGGGTTTATGTTTCCAAAAGCGGTTAATGATGGAGCCAGGTCCATATAACCTGCAATAACAGTTTTAGCGATCTTACTCAGGTCGCCATCTTGTGTCATCATGTTTTTACCGTCTTTCATCACACGCGTATGGATGTGTAATCCGCTACCGGCTTTTCCAACAGTAATTTTCGGGGCAAATGTTACTTCTACTCCATAATTTGCCGCCAGTGTTCTGATGATCCATTTGGCTTTAATAAGCTGGTCGGCACTGTCTTCTACATTAGTTGGAAGAAATTCAATCTCGTTTTGCTCATATACAAACCCTTCCTTTGTAAAATTACCTACCTCAGTATGACCATATTTGATCATTCCACCTGATTCGGCAATGAGTTTCATGGCATGTGTCCTGAAGCTATTCCATTTTGAAAAAGGTGTTGATTCATGGTAACCGCGCTGGTCGTCTGCCTTATAAAGTCCATCATCTTCACTGATAATATAGTATTCAAGCTCACCCATGGTTTCAAACTCATAGCCTGTTACCGATTTAAAAGAATTGTGTGCTTTTTTGAGAATGTTTTCAGGAGCTCCTTCAAAGGCTTTACCATTACGGTCGTAATAAGAGCATAAAATGTCCAGAGTTGGTATTTCAGTAAAAGGATTTACATAAGCAGTTTTGTAGCGTGGTATCACATATAAATCACTTGAGCCTGCTTCAATAAATGGAAACAGGCTTGAACCGTCAACACGTTCGCCGGCGGTTAACAGATGATCAAGATGTTCTCGACTGCCTATGATGAAATTCAGAATCTTTAGCCGTCCGTCCCATCCGACATACCTGAAATTTATCATTTCAATGTTATTGTCTTCAATGTATTTTACCAGGTCACTCTTTGTAAATTCTTCAGGATGCTTATTTAAATACTGAACTATCGGATTCGGATTCATAGATATATTGTCAATCATTGCTGATAAATTTTGGGTCAACAAATTTAGCCAAAAAATTGAAATTTAAAAAAGCTTTGTTAATGCTTTTGTATTATAAATTATCTATGAAATAATTGGTGATCTTTTCATACATATGCGACCTGTCAACTCCTCTTACGTTGTGTCCATGTCCGGGATAAACAAAGTAATCTATTTGTTTTCCTTTATTAATTGCTTCTTTGAGAAATTGTAAGCTGTTTTGCCAAACAACCGTGGGGTCGTTGGTGCCATGAATAATCATTAATTTCCCATCTAAAGCATCAACATAATTAATTAAGCAAGCATTTTTATAACCTTCAGGATTATCCTGCGGTGTATCCATATAGCGTTCGCCGTACATTATTTCATAATATTTCCAGTCGATCACCGGACCGCCTGCAACCCCTACTTTGAATAAGCCTGGATTTTGTAACATCATCGAAATGGTCATAAAACCACCATAACTCCATCCGTCCACTCCAATTCTTTCCGGATCAACAAACGGCAATGATTTCAGATAATCTGCACCAATCATCTGGTCGCTTACTTCTATAGTGCCGCAGCTACGAAATATTGCCTGTTCAAAATCTCTTCCCCTGTTTGCCGAACCCTGGTTATCAAGCGTAAATACTACAAATCCCTTTTGAGCTAAATAATATAAAAACAGTCGTGCACCACCAAGCCATGAATCGGTAATCAATTGGGCATGAGGGCCGCCATATACATAAATTATAGCCGGGTATTGTTTTGTGCTATCGAAATCAACAGGTTTAATCAACCTGCAATAGAGGTCTGTACCATCTTCAGATTTAAGCGTGAAAATGGACATTTCTCCCAATTTATATTCTTCAAGCGGGTCACTGTCTTCTTTTAGTGTCCGAATAACATCACCTTTATGATTGAATAATTTGTATTCCCGGCTCACATCAGTACTGCTATATGAATCAAGAATATATTTTCCGTCATCGCTTATCATGGCACTATGAGTTCCGTGGTCAGAAGATATTCGGCTTATATCTCCTGTTTTCAGCTCCACAGAATAAGTGGTTTTTTCCAGAGGACTTTCTTTTGTACCCATAAAATAGGCTGTTTTATCTCCGAAGAAACCAAGAAATTTTGTGACTACCCAATCACCTTTTGTTAGTTGTTTAATTATTACACCGTCAGTATTATATAAATACAGATGATTATATCCGTCACGCTCACTTATCCAGATAAATTGATCTTTTTGTTCAGGATGAAAGTACAAGGGGTCTTCAGGCTCCACGTATTTTGGATTGCTTTCTTCAAAAAGTGTTTTAACAAAATTTCCTGTTGCCACATCGTATTGGATCAGTTTCAGGTGGTTCTGATCGCGGTTCAGCAGGGAAACGTAGATATATTTTCCATCCGGCCCCCACGTAACAGTAGTCAGGTATTGCTCTTTTGGCTCTCCTGTTTTCATAAAAACGGTATTTCCGGTTGCAAGATCAAAAACACCCATGGTCACTTCTTCACTTGTCATTCCTGTCATGGGGTATTTTGTGTTTTCAACTTCTGCAATACGACTGTCAATATTTACAAGCGGATAGTCGGTTACCATAGTTTCATCCTTACGGTAAAAGGCAATTTTACTTCCCGCAGGTGACCAGAATATACCTTTGCTGATTCCGAATTCATTTCGGTGCACTGTTTGGCCATTTACAATTCCCGGATCTTCATCAAAAGTGATTTGTTTTGTTTTCCCATCAATAACATAATACAAATTATTTTGAACTGTATAGGCAGCAAAACCGGTCTTTTCATGAAATTCAGTGGTTTCGGCAGTATCAGGAATCGAATTTATTTTTTTCAGATCGTATGAGTTGAAATCATAAGAATAATAAGTTTTTTTTGTAGCAAACTGACAGGTTTCATCAGCGCTGAATGTTATTGCCGGTAAGCGTTTTATTGAATCAAAGCCGTTTAAATTCAATCCTTTATTTAGCATGTCAAGATCAAACAGTAAAGTTTCAGTTCCCCGTTTAGCTGATACTTTATACATGGCATTTTCTTTTGCATAAGCATAATAATCTGTATTGCCAATCCACTGAAGTTGAGGAATCCTGGCTGGAAATATTGCCCTGTTTCGATAGATTATATCGTCAAGAGTAAACAGTTTTTCCTGTCCGAATGAGACACCGGATTGTAAAAATATCGTCGCTAATAAAATGATGCCAAGTACTTTTTTCATTTTTATTTGGGTTTTATTTGAATGCTCTTTATTAATATCGTAAGTATGAAAAATATTTGGTGATGTTAATTATTAAAAGACGACTTTACATCAGCAAAATGTTGCATGCCGTCTGAATTATTTTCGAATCGTGTTCCAATAACAGCAATATCTGCCCCTGCTTCATATTTTTCGCGCAGTAATTCCGGGCTTTTTATTCCACCTCCTACGATGAGAGGTATATTGACAGATTTTTTTACAAAACTGATCATTTCTTTAGGGATACTATTAAGGGCTCCGCTTCCTGCATCCATATATAGCAATTTTAAACCCAGCATTTCTCCTGCCATTGCTGTACTGGCAGCTATATCATTTTTATCGGAAGGAATAGGAAAGGAGTTGCTCATGTATGTTACGGAAGTTGGTTTGCCACCGTCAATAAGCATATATCCTGTTGCAATAGGGTCAATACCACTTAATTTAATATACGGAGCTGCGATAACATGCATACCGATCAGCATATCAGGATTTCTGCCTGAAATAAGCGATAGAAATAGGATGGCATCTGCATTACTGCTTAACTGGTAATTATTTCCAGGGAAAATTACAACTGGGATATCACAGTTTTCTTTAATGATCTTAATGCTGTGATAAAGGCTATTATTTATTAGCAAACTCCCCCCGACAAAAATATAATCGATATCGGCCTGTTGTGCATTTTTAGCAATTTTTTCGATTGTGTCATTTGTCAGTTTATCAGGGTCAACCAAGATGGCTAATTGTTTATCTTTTCTGTAGAACTGATCGATTAATTGCATACAAATGATTTCGGACAAAAGTAGTTAAAAAACAGCTTTTGCGATCTTCCTGATGTTATCAGTTTTTCCCATTGTGTACAAGTGTAAAACCGGTACGCCAGCTGCTATCAACTCCTTCGATTGATGTATGGCCCATTCAACACCAAGCTCTCTAACCTGCTTGTTGTCATTACATTTAATAATTTCTTTTACAAGATCAACGGGAAGATCAACGTTAAAGGTTTTTGGTATGGAACCTAAATGATTTTTTACCGAGACAGGCTTAAGACCAGGAATTATGGGAACTGTTATTCCTTTTTCACGACAGCGTTTTACAAAGTCGAAATATTTTTGGTTGTCAAAAAACATTTGGGTAACTATATAAGAAGCTCCAGCGTCTATTTTCTTCTTGAGAAAATACAAATCACTCTCCATATTTGGTGATTCGACATGTTTCTCAGGATAACCTGCTACACCAATGCAGAAGTCTGTTGAGCGCGTGTTTTCCAAATCATTGTCGAGGTAAACTCCTTTATTCAAGTTCATAACCTGTTCAACGAGGTCTAAAGCATAAACATTACCTTCTGGTTCCGGGATAAAAACTTTTGTATTTGGTTGTGGATCACCTCTAAGTATCAGCACGTTCTTTATACCCAAAAACTGGAGGTCGATCAACGCATTTTCAGTATCTTCTTTGCTAAAGCCTCCACAAATAATATGCGGTACAACTTCAAGATTATACTGGTATTTGATAGCTGCTGATATGCCTACGGTACCCGGTCTTTTACGTACAGTTCTCTTTTTGTGATATCCGTTAGGAAGATGATCATATATCACTTCCTGTTGATGGTAGGTAATATTTACAAAAGCAGGATTAAACTCTATAAGGGAATCAATAGCTGCTTTTGTTGATTCAAAATCGTGGCCTTTTAGTGGTGGCAACAACTCAAATGAAAAGAGAGTTTTATCGGATTGTTTTATATGTTCTGTTACTGATAATTCCATATTTGATGTCTAAAGGGTGTTAACGGGTAACCATTGTTTTACCTGTTGATCGTTTACTTGTTTTCGTTTTGCATAATCCATTATTTGGTCGGGTAAAATTTTACCTGTATTAAAATATTTAGCATCAGGATGTGCAAAATAATAGCCACTTACTGAAGCCGTAGGATACATGGCAAAACTTTCTGTTAACTTAACACCGGTTTCATTTTCAGCATCTAACAGATCAAATAAGGTTCTTTTTTCGGAATGATCAGGACAGGCTGAATAACCCGGTGCCGGCCTGATGCCGCGAAATTCTTCTTTCAACAGTTTTTTCATTTCCGGTTCCGTTTCATTAGAATATCCCCAGTATTCGGTTCTAAGCTTGTAATGAAGCAGTTCTGCAAAAGCTTCGGCTAGCCTGTCAGCCAATAATTTCAACATGATGGCGCTATAGTCATCCTTCGCTTGCTCAAACTTTTTAAGTTGGTTTTCAATACCAATTCCGGTGGTAACAACAAATGCACCTATATAATCAGCTTTTCCGGATTCTTTTGGCGCAATATAATCAGCAAGGCAATGATTTGGCATGTCGTTTTTCTTTTTTTCCTGGTTTCGGAGAAAATGAAACATGCCTAGTTGTATTTTTTTGTCGATATCATCAAAATATTCAACACTATCGTTAACCGAATGAGCGGTGTAAATTCCGAAAGCAGCATTGGCCTCAAGCCATTGTTTTTTGATAATTATATCAAGCATGGATTGTGCATCGTCATAAAGTTTCTTTGCTTCTTCGCCTTTTACCGGATGCTCAAAAATTGCAGGGTATTTTCCGCTGATCTTCCAGGCATGGAAAAAAAATGTCCAATCGATGAATGGCCTGATTTCTTCAATCGGATAATTGATCAGGTATTCATTACCTAAAATAGTTGGTTGCTTAATAATTATATGATCCCAGTTCGCTTGAAATTTATTTTCTCTCGCCTTTTCAAGGCTGATTAATTCCTTTTCACTTTGCTTCAGCAGATGCCTTTCTCTTAATGCATTATATTCCAGTTCTATTTCACTAACAAATGAATTTCTTTTCGTTTCAGATAATAATTTATTGGCTACATTTATCACTTTTGAAGCGTCTTTCACATGAATAACCGGGATGTTATATTCAGGCATTATTTTAACAGCGGTATGAATCCGGGAAGTTGTAGCGCCACCAATTAATAGAGGAATATTCATTCCTTTTCGTTTCAATTCGGAAGCTACATGAACCATTTCTTCAAGCGATGGTGTGATGAGCCCGCTTAATCCAAGCAAATCAGCGTCTTCTTTTTCAACTGCTTCAAGGATTTTTTCAGCAGGAACCATTACGCCAAGATCAATTACCTCGTAATTATTGCATGCGAGTACCACGCCAACAATGTTTTTCCCAATATCGTGTACATCACCTTTAACGGTGGCCATTATTATTTTACCGGCATGGCTCTGACCTTCTCCCTTTTCTGCCTCGATATATGGTAGCAGGTATGAAACTGCCTTTTTCATTACACGTGCGCTTTTCACAACCTGGGGCAAAAACATTTTGCCCTCCCCAAACAGATATCCAATAGTATTCATTCCATTCATTAGTGGTTGTTCAATAACATCAAGTGCCCTGGGAAAATTTAATCTTGCTTCTTCAACATCTTCTTCAATATAATCTGTTATCCCTCGTATCAATGCGTGTTTAAGCCTTTCTTCAACAGGTTGTTTTCTCCACTCTTCTTCTTTTATTGTTTTATCGCTACTCTGGCCTTTTATTTTTTCTGCAAATTTCAATAAACGTTCTGTAGCATCATCCCGCCGATTTAATACTACATCTTCAACAGAATCTTTTAAATCTTCTGGTATCTCATCATAAATCTGCAATATACCCGGGTTAACAATTCCCATATCCATTCCGGCTTTGATAGCATGATACAGAAACACCGAATGCATGGCTTCGCGTACCACATTATTACCCCTGAATGAGAATGATAGATTACTTACACCACCACTTACTTTTGCATAAGGGAGGTTTTCTTTGATCCATTTTGTAGCTTGTATGTAGTCAACTGCATAATTATTATGTTCGTCAATACCGGTGGCAATAGCAAGGATATTTGGATCGAAAATAATGTCTTGTGCCGGGAAATTTGCTTTTTCAACAAGCAAATGATATGCTCTTTTGCAAATGGCAATTCTTCTTTCAAAAGTTGCTGCCTGCCCCTTTTCATCAAAAGCCATTACTACTACTGCGGCACCATATGAATGAATTTTTTTAGCTAAACGAATAAATTCTTCTTCTCCATTTTTTAAACTGATGGAATTCACGATGCATTTACCCTGGACACATTTGAGGCCGGCTTCAATAACTTCCCATTTTGAGGAGTCAATCATAATCGGAAGTCGGGATATTTCAGGATCGGAGGCAAGCATGTTCAAGAATCGTGTCATTTCCTTTTCTGCATCCAGCATACCATCATCCAGATTTACATCAAGTATTTGAGCACCTCCTTCTACCTGGTTGTTGGCTACAGATAGTGCTTCTTCATAGCTTCCTTCCCTGATCAACCTGGCAAATTTTCTGGAGCCACTTACATTCGTTCTTTCACCGATATTGATAAAATTCTTTTCTTTTTCAATTTTAAGTGCTTCGAGTCCGCTGACTTCTGTGATCATTGGCCTGTCGGGAATTTCTCTCTTGCTGTATTCCGATACAATCTGCGAGATAATCCTGATATGTTCAGGTGTTGTGCCACAACACCCGCCTACAATATTGACAAATTTACTTTCTACGAAATCCCGAATATATTGACCCATTTGCTCAGGTGTTTCGTCATACTCTCCAAACTGATTTGGCAAACCGGCATTTGGATAAACACTGACATTGAAAGGTGCTATGGATGAAAGTTCTTCAAGGTGAGGCCGTATTTGTTCAGCACCGAGGGAGCAGTTTAAACCAACACTGAGAATATCCAGATGAGAGATGGATGTATAAAAAGCTTCAAGTGTTTGTCCTGATAGCGTGCGACCGCTTGCATCGGCAATTGTACCTGATAACATCACCGGAATTTTTGTATCTGTTGCCTCTTGAAGTTTATTAATTGCAGATATTGCTGCCTTGGCATTCAGCGTATCGAAAATGGTTTCTACAAGTAATATGTCAACGCCGCCTTCCCAAAGTGCTTTTGCCTGCGCATAGTAGTCGTTATAAAGCTGGTCGAAAGTAATGTTGCGAAATCCCGGGTCAGTAACTTTGGGAGACATGGATGCTGTTTTGTTTGTGGGTCCCATTGCCCCTGCAACAAACCTTGGCTTTTCAGGATTTATTTTTGTAAATTTTTCTGCAGCCTTTTTTGCAATTCGGGCAGCATTTAGGTTCATTTCATACACATACTCTGAAAGCCCATAATCGCTTTGCGAAATTTGGGTGCCATTAAAAGTATTGGTCTCAATTATATCAGCACCGGCATCTAAATATGCTTCATGGATTTCATTTATAATTTGTGGCTGGGTTAAGCTTAATAAATCGTTATTCCCTTTCTGCAGGTATTCAGTATTTTTAAATTGTAATCCTCTATAATCAGTTTCTTCAAGTTTATAACGCTGAATCATGGTTCCCATGGCGCCATCCAGTACCAGAATCCGTTTTTTTAGTTCGTTATAAATAGTAGCTTTTATCATGAAAATATTGCCATATTAAACGTATACCAATTGCTAAAAGTAACAACGTTTGTGTGACTTAGCATTTTAATTTATCATTTCCCCGTAAAAACGAGGTTAGGTATTGGCACCTTTTCCCATGCAGGAGGGTTGCCAGGGCTTCGTTGAGCCTAATCTCTCCACCCTTCTTTATAAATCAAAAAGCCTCAAAAAACCCGCTGAATTGCGGTAGAGGATTTGAATTATGCAACAAATGTAGTATTTTTTCTAAATACTTACTGAGATCTCAATATTTTGAGAAAGAGGTATTAATTCCGGGCTTATTATTTTTAATGACCGCTTTTTCTCCGGTCTTTTACAATCATTCTTATGCTTTCTACAACACTCAATCATTCTACCTGCTTCTTTTTCATCAATATTCAGTAAATACTCCAGTTTTTGAAATTGATCAAGTTTCTGATACTTTAAAAAAGGACAATTTGTGTTATCCAATCCGTAAATACAACTGTTGAGGAACCCTGCAAAATTCAGCCAATTGTGTTCGGTCATTGGAATTGGTTTTGGTTATTTCTAACTAAAGACACAATAATTTACAATGGGTCACATTTTATAATTGGAATAATGATGCTTCAACTGTAATAATATAAAATATAGCTATATTTGCACCCCAATTTTTAAAATTATAAATATGTCAGAAATCGCTGTAAAACAAGAACTACAATATAAAATTGCCGATATAAGCCTTGCTGAATGGGGCAGGAAAGAAATTGATATTGCAGAACAGGAAATGCCCGGATTAATGGCCATTCGTGAGAAGTATTCAGTTGAGAAGCCATTGAAAGGAGCCAGGATAATGGGATCGTTGCATATGACTATTCAGACTGCAGTGCTCATTGAAACTTTAATAGAATTAGGTGCAGATGTCAGATGGGCCAGCTGTAATATATTCTCTACCCAGGATCATGCAGCAGCTGCAGCAGTTGTTGGAAAAAATGGCACAATTGATAATCCGCAAGGTGTTCCGGTTTATGCCTGGAAAGGCGAAACGCTTGAAGAATACTGGTGGTGCACAAATCAGGCTCTTTCATTTCCCTTGGGAAAAGGTCCTCAAATGATAGTTGATGATGGTGGTGATGCTACTTTACTCATTCATAAGGGATATGAAGCCGAAAATGATGCTGCGATATTGGATGTTGTTGCCAGCAGTGAAGAAGAGCGTGAAATACTGAATCTGCTAAAGAAAACCCTGGCAGAAGATCCGAACAAATGGCATAAAACTACCGAGGAGTGGAAAGGTGTTTCAGAAGAAACAACCACGGGTGTTAATCGCTTGTACCATATGATGGAAGAAGGAACCCTGCTCGTTCCGGCAATCAATGTGAATGATTCGGTTACAAAATCGAAGTTTGATAATGTATATGGCTGCCGCGAATCATTAGCTGACGGTATTAAAAGAGCTACTGATGTGATGATTGCAGGAAAGGTTGTAGTAGTGGCTGGTTATGGAGATGTTGGAAAGGGTTGTGCCAAATCGATGAAGTCGTATGGAGCAAGAGTGATAGTTACAGAGATTGACCCAATTTGTGCGTTACAAGCAGCAATGGAAGGATTCGAAATAACAACCATGGAAGATGCTCTTAAAGAGGGTAATATTTTTGTGACTACAACCGGTAACAAGGATGTTATAACAGCTGACCATATGGCAAATATGAAAGAAGAGGCGATCGTATGTAATATTGGCCACTTTGACAACGAGATTCAGGTCACTCAACTTGAAAACTATCCAGGTGTTGAGAAACTGAACATAAAACCTCAGGTTGATAAATATACTTTTGAAGATGGCCATGCCATATATTTACTTGCTGAAGGACGTTTAGTGAATCTGGGTTGCGCAACAGGCCATCCATCCTTTGTTATGAGTAACTCATTTACCAATCAAACACTTGCACAGCTTGATCTGTGGAAAAATAGAGACAATTATAAGATTGATGTATATCGTTTACCAAAATACCTCGATGAAGAAGTGGCAAGGCTGCATCTGGAAAAACTGGGAGTAAAATTAACCAGGTTAACTCAGAAACAGGCTGATTATCTTGGTGTTAAGAAAGAGGGTCCTTATAAACCTGAACATTACAGGTATTAAATTAGAAAAGAAAAAATGAAAAAGCGCTGCTGAAAAGTGGCGCTTTTTTTAATCTGGATTCTGCATTAGAATTTCGTTATGAGAGTTACAAGTACAATAAAATATAAGGTTTTGAAATGAAAGCATAGCACCGCTATGGTGAGGCTTCAAAATCTAACGGAGTGGTATATTTTGCAGTAATTGTAACTAGGAATA
>Ga0164313_10005633_pt1 | contig 11087 bp, 10 predicted proteins | sample GuaBasSedimGuay4_FD_113735 | JGI IMG/M metagenome (GOLD analysis project Ga0164313, IMG submission 113735) | Subseafloor sediment microbial communities from Guaymas Basin, Gulf of California, Mexico - Guay4, Core 4569-4, 0-3 cm | ecosystem: Environmental > Aquatic > Marine > Hydrothermal vents...
CTCCAATAATTATTATCGAATGTATTGTCGTTGAGTTTACTATTATAAGATAAGTCGAATGAGTTATACAGGAAATTGTTTTCAGTAAAATTGTTGGCATAACAAGCCCCCCTTGATTTAATCGCCCATCCGTTACCAATAAAATCGTTGTTTTTATAGAGGATTCTATTGGAGCCTTCTACATTAATCCCTATTGTATTGGTTTCAAAAGTATTGCCCACGATTTCCGAATCGTTTATTTCTTTCAGTAAAACACCATAGGATGCAGAACCCCAATTGTCTTTAAAAATGTTATTAACCATTTTTATCCGTTTTGAAAACATAACTGCAACACCAGCCCCATTATTCTGAAAGGTGTTACTTTCATATAGATCATCATTAGAAAACATAAAATGAAGACCATATCTAATATTATTCAAGCTCTTATTATTAGTGATATTACAAAAATCTGAAAACTCTAAATAGATTCCATCTCTTACCTGGGTAATTATATTTTGATCGATATCGATATTCTTACTATACCATAATTGAATGCCATTACCTGAATTATATTCTTCTTTAGCATCTCCAACGATGTTGTTATGATAGACTTTTCCGTGGCTTGATTTTTCTATAAAAATTCCGAAGAAAAGCTTTTCCAGCACTAAATTCTGAATTACAAAATTTTTACTTTTCACCACTCGGATTGCGGCATAGTCTTCAGTATAACTAGTACCAACATTAATAATAAAAAGGCCATCTACTGTTACATTATCTGAAACTATAGTGATTATTTCGCCTTTAAGTTCACCATCAATTGTCGGGTAATTTTCCCCAATCACAGTTAATGGCTTGTCAATTATAATATTAAACTCTTTGTAAGTTCCTTTTTTAATGATGATAGTGTCAAATTCCTGAGCTTGAGCTATTGCTTCTTTTATAGTGGTAAATTCACAACTTGAGCACACTTCAATAGTATCGCTATAGATAGGATTACTTAGGAGGCTAAGAAATATAAAAAGCACTATTTGATAAAATATTTTCAAGCGATTGAAATTATACAAAAAAAATAAAGTAAAAGTTATTTTTCTATTGATTAATGGATTAGAATTGGGTTCTATTTATTGCTAAAATGAATTAAAAGCTCTTCCCAATTATAGAGGGTTCCCTCTTTTGCTTTCTGTAAGGCCAAAGCCTCTTCTTCAGTTGAAACAGCAGATAAAAATTCCCCCATAGGGCTCGGGATATTTTCTGAAATAATAAAGGTTGCAGTTTTAGCATCTATAAGAACACCGGGATTGTTATAATCAGCAACTACATATATAGCAACTGTTGTTGGGTCTATTTCGGCATTATAATGGATCATACACTCTGTTGCATCAAATTTAAAGGATTTCCCTTTATTGGTAACAAGTTGAGCCGAATGTTGTTGGTCAACAATATTCATTCTGCAAAAATGACAGGCATCTTTACCGTATACTATTTTCTGTGGTTGGATATTACAAGAAGAAAAAATTAGTAGTGATAATAGTGAAAATTTAGTGATTAGTTTTTTCATAATTATTGAAATAAAAAGAGCCATAAATATATGGCTCTTTTTTTAATTAATTTTAATTAGATTTCTCTTTCTTCCCAACAAAAAAGGCAATAAATGTTAATAACATCCCTGTCATTAAGAAGTAAGCTCCAAGCCTTGGATAGGAATGAGCAGTGAAATTTAAAATATCTTTAGAGCCAAACAAAGGAGGCTGAAAGCCCATAACACTTCCATCTGGATTCGTAAATGTCATAATTGCTTTTGGATCTAAATTATGTCCATAATCATATTCCCATAGATAGAAATCATAGATACCAGCTATTCCTAATAGACTCATGATTATAAGCCAAACTAAAAACCATTTATAGTTAGCTTTAAGGCCAATTATTAAGCCTAAAATAATCATTCCAATTATTACTTTAGGAAATATTTTAAACTCGGGGATTGTTTCTGGTATGTATTTCATACCCACATAGTGATTCATCAAATTAATATTCTTGATGTCGTGGGGTTGGGTGTCTGCAAATTTATTAATATAAATTTCCATGCCCAATGGGATAGGATATTGAGGAGCTTCTAATGTAATGTTCCAAAGTGGAAATAAAAATAATCCAGAAAGAAGTAAAACTCCTGTAATCATTATTAATCGTGATTTTTTCATTTTCTTTTTAAAATTATGATTAGTAAAAAAATAGAAATTGAATAAAAAACATCAATTCCCAATAGCCTTCTTTAAAGTTTTTCACACTATTTATTGGTTGAAAAATGTGAAAGAACAAAGAATAGCAAATCTTTGATTTAATAAATGATTGGTTAGTTTGGTTTTTATTAGTGGAGCTTTATTGAGTAGATTTAAAAGGCGGAAGAAATTAACAACTCCCGCCTTTTTGGAAATACAACTAATCACTAATCAATAAATACTTCCACTACTAAAAACAATTAATCTTCTCCTAGAGACCAGCTTAATTCTAAATTAGAAGAAGCTGGAGATACTCTAACATATCCTTGCATCTCTTGGTGTAATGCTGAACAGAAATCTGTACAATAGAAAGGCCAAACACCTACTCTTTTTGGGTACCATATAAAGGTTTCTGTTTGTCCTGGCATAATTAGTAATTCTGAAGTGTTTGCTCCAATCATACTAACTCCGTGAGGCACATCGTAATCTTGTTCTAAATTCGTAACGTGGAAATAAACTTTATCTCCCACTTTTACACCTTCAATATTATCTGGGGAAAAGTGACTACGAATCATAGTCATATAAATATGAACTTCTTTCCCGTTTCGAACAACTTTAGTGTCTGCATCAGTTTTTGCAGCATAAGGATGTTCATTCTCTTCTAGGCTATATATTTTTTTAGAATTCTTCATTACAATCTCAGCAGGAATACCAGCTGCATAATGAGGTTCCCCAATAGTTGGGAAATCTAATAACAATTCCATTTTTTCTCCTGTGATATCATATAATTGTGCAGATTGAGTTACTTCTGGACCAGTAGATAAATAACGGTCTTTAGTAATTTTGTTCATTGCTAACACATATTTTCCAAATGGTTTAGCTGAGTTTCCTCCAGGAATCATTAAGTGACCTACTGAATAATAAGTAGGTTTTCTGTCAATTACTTCCCATGTTCCTATTTTCCATTTTACAACTTCAGAAGAAATAAAGAAGGTAGTATATGCATTTCCTTTACCATCAAATTCTGTATGTAAAGGTCCTAAGCCTGGTTGTTCAACAACACCTGCAAGAACATCTTCGAAGTTAAGAATTGGAATTCCATAAGCATCACCTGCGAATTTTTCATTCTCGATAGCATCCAACATTTTTGTGAAAGAGTGTACAGTAAGATTAGCAGAAAGTTTTCCGTTACCTACTATATATTCACCTGATGGATCTACATCACAACCGTGAGGAGATTTTGGAGTAGGTAAAAAGAATACTGCTCCAGGTACATCTACAGGATTCACAACCAAAACTTCTTTTATCATAGTAGAAGTTGCAGAATGTGTTTTTTCGTCATAAACGTTATGTGCATAGTTAGTTGGCATCATTGTACCACCACCATTATTCACATATTCTTCAATCATTTTCCAGTTAATTGCAGCAATAAAATCTTTATCGTTTTGTGACGAATTAACTTCCATTAAAGTATTTGCTTCTTCAGTGTTATAAGTAGTAAAGAAGAACCATCCGTGAGATTTTCCACGGCCAGGGTGAGAAAGGTCATAATTGAAACCAGGCATTAATACCTGAAATTTGATTTCCATTCCACCATCTTCTGGGTTTACTTTAATAAAAGATAAAGCTCCTTTAAAGTTACCTTTATATTCTTTTATTGACATATCACGTTGAGGTACCGGTACAGAAAATCGTGTCCCAGCAACAACATACTCCGTGTTTTCTGTTACAAATGAAGAACTGTGGTTACCAGCACTGTTAGGTACTTCGATAATTTCAGTTGTTTCAAAAGTAGTTAGATCTATTTTTGCAATACGAGGTGTATTATTTGCATTGATATATACATATCGACCATCTACAACTCCATTTGTTTGAGATATATCTGGATGGTGAGAATCATCCCAAGGAATAAATCCATAAGATGTGTTTAGCATAGGTTTTGTTTCTTCGTTGTATCCATATGCTTTTTCTGCATCCTGTGAGAATACAGGAATTACTTTAAAAAGTCTACCTGATGGTAATCCATAAACGGCTAATTGTCCGCTAAATCCACCTGATACAAAAGCGTAAAACTCATCTAGTTCACCGGGTGCTACATATACTCTTTCAGCAGCATTTGAATTAAGTGCTCCTTTGTTGCTTGTAGAATCACTATTGTTACAACTGGATAATCCAGCCAAAATCAATAGAGATACTAATATATTAATTGTTTTTTTCATTGTTTAATTTTGTTTAATTAGTGTTTTTAAATTATTCAGATGGGGGTAACATTACTTTGTCAATCACATGTACAATTCCATTTCCAGCGTTGACACTTCCAATTATTTTCGCACCACCTATATATACATCATCTCCTTTAACTTCAACTAAAACATATTGGTTATTAGCCTGTCCTAATTCTTTGCCATCAAATTTCTTTAAAAATTCTTTGGTGTATTTTCCTGGAGTTACATGATATTTTAATATATCTGCTAATGTATTTTTATTTTCAGGTTTTAATAAAGTTTCAACAGTTCCTTCAGGTAAGGCAGCAAAAGCGTCATTTGTTGGGGCAAAAACCATTAATGGACCTGCATTAACCAATGCGTTTTCTAGATCTGCAGCTTGAACAGCAGCCACTAGTGTTGAGTGGTCTGGTGATCCAATTGCAATTTGTAAAACATTAGGTGTTGAGCCATCATCTTTAATAAAGGCTTGACCTTTTGTTTTATCATTTTTTTCAACGGCTGTTGATTCGGTACTAGATGCTTCTTTTTTGGTTCCTGAATTGCAACTTGCAATAAGGAGAGCAAAAACAGAAACAAATACTAATTTGATTGTTGTCTTCATGTTAATAATAATTTTATTGGATAGTTTTTTTGGTATATCTGATATTTTAGAGCGTTCTAAAATATTCTAGAATTTGTCTTGCTTCTTCCTCAGTTAAGCTTTGATTGGCCATTGGTGAGCCGTTAAATTCTATAAGAAGAGCTTTAGCAATTGGATCCTTTTTCACCATTTCGTCCGGATTTAAAATCATGTTCATTACCCATTCAGGTGAACGTTTTTCTAAAATACCATTTGGTGGTGGTCCAATGAATTTTTTGCCGATTTTATGACAAGCGGTACATTTCGCTTTATAAACGTCTGCACCTTTAGCTGCCATTTCTTCGTCTACAGTATCCCCGAGGGTTACAGATTTAATAGGACCTATTCCTTTATTACTTAGGTCGAAAGTTGCCTCTGTCTCCTTTTTGTCTGCTTTTTTGCTTGCTTTTTTATCGCTTTTACCAATTTTTACTTTTTCTTTCTTTTCCTTTTTGTCATCTCCACCACAACTTGCAATTGTAAGTGAAAAAATGAATAGTAGTGATAGTTTAAATAATCGTTTCATAGTATATATTTATATTGTTAATTTATGTGACAAAAGTAACATTCTGAGGTTATAAAAAAAATGATTTTTATCATAAATTTTTAAAAAAATAAAAAAAATATTTTAATTAAGTAAAAAGCTAAGAGTGAGTTAGATGTATTTATTTTTTAATAAAATATATCTATTGAAATACAATAAGCCTTATTATAAATCTTAGTTTTTAATTAAAAACTAGCCTAGAATACTTTTTTGTTTTTTATAAAAAGCATCTGCTTGAAGTTGCAGTAATTCTCGGGCTTTTTTCCTTTTATAATCGTAGAGTTCTTGTTCGTCAGCAATATCTGCATAGACCCGATTATTCACATTAATATCTGTTTGTAATAACACTTCCCGTTGTTGAGCTTGTTGTGCATTCCAATTAATAACCGAACTTTCTTGTTCTTCTAGTTTATGGTCGTAAGTTCCTTTTGGTGAAAGCAACTTAGCCAGAATAGGGGAGGTCTCAATTGCTAAAAATAATAGGAATATGAAAAATGATGGAAGCCAAGGTAGTTTATCCAAGGCGTTTACCCGAGCCATTAATCCATCAAAACCATCAATTACAGGTTGAGTTTCTAAAACCTTTGTTTGATATGTTGTTGAAAGTGTTGCAATTTGTGTTTCAGCTGCGATTATTTTCTCATTATTGCTGAGTCTTAATTCCTGAAGTGCAGCTAGTTCAGCATCGTGTTTCTCTCTTTTTTCTTTATATACAGGACCTTTTCCTATAATCTCGGTACCTTTTCTGCCCTCCGCTTCTGCAATATAGGTTTCATATAATTCATTAACAGAAGTTTCTTTATCAACAACTTCCTTTTTTAATGCAATTATTTCAGAATTTAAGGCATCGATTCCAGGGGTGTACTGTAAAGCCAATTGATCTTTATTGGCAAGAGTCATATCGTTTTTCTCCTCTAATAAAACCTGATTGATCTCTTTTTCAAAGATTTTTAATTCCAAGGGTTTTGCAATCACAATTGCTATAATGATAGCAAGGGCTATTCGGGGTGTAGCCTGAAGAAATTCATCAAAAAAATTATCTCTCTTTTTTATTGTAGAAACAATGAATCTGTCTAGATTAAATATGAGAAGTCCCCAGATAAATCCAAAGAAAATCGCTGAAAAATAAGTATCAAAAACAGTATATAAAGCATATGCAGAAGCGATAAAAGCCATGACAGCTGTAAAGAATACAGTCGCGCCAATGCCAGCATATTTGGTCCGTTCTCCTGGAGAACATTGTTCTAAAATCTTAGTGTCTGCACCCGAGCAGAAAATGAAAAATCGTTGTAGCATAATTGAAGGTTTTTGATTGATGAGACTATATAACGCAAATTGTTATAGATTGTTACATAAAAAAAGCCTCGAATTCTCGAGGCTTAACAATATTTTAAAAAATAAACTAGACAGTTTCTTTTTTTTATTTTTGCTTATCTAGATTCTTTTTACTCTTTTTTTCGTCTTCTAATTGACGTTCTACTTGCTTTAATTTTCTTTTTTCAGTTTCTATTAGACGTTTCTTTTGATAGTCTTTTCGCTCTTCCATAAATACTTTTCTTTTATCATTTTCCTTCTCTCTTTCTTCTATTCTTTTTAAACGGATTTCATTTCTTTCTTCTATCCTTTCTAAGTAAACTTTTTCATGTTCAAGTTTTCTCTTTTTATACCTGTCTTTTTCCTTTATTACTAGTAATGCAATTCTTTTTAATTCTAGATCTTCTTTTTTTCGATCTAATTTTTCAGATCTAAGTACTAGATTTTCTTGTTTGGTTTTGTTTGCTTTCTCCTTCTCTTTTATTTCTCTTAGCTTAACTTTTTGCAGTTCAGGCGATACTGAAGTGGTAGGTGTTGGAATATCAGATTTTATGCCCTTCACTTCTTTTACAACTTTAAGTTCAGTTGCAGCAGGCGCTTTTGGAGCACTTTCGTCTATTGGTGCAGGTGACGGAGGTGGCGGCGGAAAATTTGGAAATGGTGCTGCATTTTTTTGTTGCTTGCTAGTCATAAGATTATAAAGATATTTGATGCGAGAAATATCTTTAGCTTTTATTCTCATATTATCTTTGGACATGGCATTATACTTTTTAGCCAAAGTATTGTACTCTTTAATTTGTTCTTTAGTGGCTCCTTTTTGAAGAGTGACCTCGTTTAAAGTATAAATATCTCTTTCAATTTCTTCTCTGGAACTAAAACTGAAAATCAATACTGCTAATAATGGCATCAAGATTAAACTTCTAAGCCAAATTTTCTTTTTTGATGTGTGTGTTTTCATAACTGTAAATCGTTTTTTGATTAATGAATAATTAATTGAATTTGCCAGATTGTTTACTGGAGCATTTGATGAGAATGCTAATAAAATGTCTTGATAGTTGGCAGTTGTGATTCCTTTTTTTAATACCGCTTTGTCTGCCAAAAACTCGTGATTCAATTTGATGCTATATTTGATAAAATATATAAAAGGATTGAACCAGAATATAATTTGTAATAACTCGATGAATAAAATATCTATACTGTGTTTTTGTTGGGCGTGTGTTTGTTCATGGACTAATACTTCTTCAGGAATTTCTTGGGCTTCAAATTTTATCTTATTCAGAAAAATATAATTGAAAAAAGTATGGGGGATCACTGCATCAAAAAGTAACACATTGATAATAGAATTGATTTTTATTTTTTGATTTTGCTTTATTCTCAAAAGAATTGCCCATAAATTTTTTCCGAATCGAATACTGAAAATTAAAACTCCAATAGCATAAATACTCCATAATACTGTGGGTAAATAAACTAGGAGGGAGTTCGTTTCAGAAGCTAAAGTTTCAGTTGTATTTATTAGAAGTTTTGACGCCGCTATATCTGAAGCTTCAATATAGCTGGTAAAAGTTAGTAGCGGAATTCCGAAGGAGACCAGTACAATACCCAATAAATAGAATCGCTTAAAGGTATGCATGTTCTCCTTTTCCAAAAACACTTTGTAAAAGGAAAATAGAATTACTAAGCAAACAGCCGATTTTAATAGATACACTTCCATGCTTATTTCTTTTTGATTTCTGAATCTATAATAGCTCTTAACTTTTCTAATTCTTTCTTAGATAAATTGGTGTCTTTTGTAAAAAAGGATGCAAACTGTGAGGCACTATTATTGAAAAAGTTTTTAATTAGACCATTTACATGTTTCGAAAAATAGTCCTTCTTATTCACTAAGGGGAAATATTCACGAGAACGACCCAATTGTTTGTAATCCACAAATTTTTTATCCTGCATTCGTTTTAATAGTGTAGCTATAGTAGTAATAGCGGGCTTAGGTTCGGGGTAAACAGCTATGAGTTCTTTCATCATTGCCTTGTCCATTTCCCACAAATGATTCATTACTTCTTCTTCCGCTTTTGATAACTTCATAATTTACTTATTATTCTACAAACATAGAACGAATATTTTAATTCTACAAACGTAGAGGTATTAAATGTTTGTTAAAGTCAATTTGCAAGATGAAATGAATACGGTTACATTTGCCCAACAAAAAAATATAGAATGAGCCTGGAAAGAGAATTAATAAAGCGTAGTGATAACAAGTGCGAGTTATGTGCAGCAACAGAAAACCTAAGCGCCTATGAAGTTCCATCTTCTAAGAAGAGTGGAGAAGAAGCTAGTATTTTTGTTTGTACTACTTGCCAAGAACAATTTGATGATGAAGACAAGAGAGAGCCAAATCACTGGCGCTGTTTAAATGATAGTATGTGGAGTACAGTTCCAGCTGTACAAGTAATGGCGTGGAGAATGTTACATCGATTAAAATCTGAAGGCTGGACCCAAGATCTCCTAGATATGATGTATTTAGAAGAAGACATGCAAGAATGGGCAGCAGCAGCAGGTGATGCTGAAGATAAAACAGACGCGATTATTCACAGAGATGTGAATGGTGTGGTTTTACAAACTGGGGATAGTGTTGTTTTAATTAAAGACCTAAAGGTAAAAGGATCTAGTCTGGTTGCAAAACAAGGAACAGCTGTTCGTAGAATTTCTTTAGACCGTGAAAATGCTGAATTTATTGAAGGTAAAGTGGGTCCTACTCAGATTGTGATTATTACTAAATATGTTAAAAAAATATAATCGTACGCGATTAATCGCGTACATACTATTATAATTTAAGAAACTTCTTAGAAATAACTCCTTGAGAGCTTGATATTTTTATGAAATACAGCCCTGAGTTAAAGTGAGAGACATCTAATTCTTCAGCTATATTAGTTTCTAATAGTACCTTTCCATTGATATCATAAATAACGATTCCATTGGCTTCAAATTCTGAAGGCATTTGTATTGAAAGTTTATTTCTAACAGGATTAGGGCTAATAGAAATATTTTCTTCACTAATTTCTTGAACACCTAGGGTTTGCTCTCCGGAAACAGTAATATAATAATTTAAATTTGGTCGGTCTATATCGTAAGTTGTTCGGTAAAGATCTGGATCACCAATACAACCTGAAGGTGATCTGAACCAAGAATAGTCCCAAGTATCAGCAGTCCCTCCAATAAAAACAAGTTGAGTTTGGGGGGTTAATTTAACTTCGACTAGAAGCATTTCTATATTTGTTGGGACTATGATTGGTGGATCAAAATTAAAGGGAAATATAGTGTTTCCAGTAGGTGGGATGTCAATCAAGCCGGTGGTGCCTAATATGTTAGATTCATTAAATGTTTCAGGAAATCCATCATCAATTGCATATACACTAACAATAACTCCATCACCGGGAGCAGTATTTGCACTTTCTATAGCAAACTTACCTGCAGTTAGTGTTAGTTCTCCTGTAACATCAAAATTATCCAGCACAAATACTCTTGCCCAATCTACTCCCCCTCCTGTACATGAGAAGTTATATAATTGATCTATTATGTTGTGCCCAATATTATGGTTAAAATTTATGATTTGGGAATTCACCAAACTTGTAATAAGCAAACTGAAGATTATAATAGTTTTTTTCATAAGTATTCAAATAATAATTTTGAAAATTTACTTTTTTATTCTGTTAATACGCGATTAATCATAAGTGGATACGCGATTAATCGCGTATTAACAGTAATCAAATTATTTATTCATTTGGGTAAAGTGATGATAAAATTGTGGGATAGTTTCAATCCCTTTAAGGAAATTCCAAACTCCAAAATGTTCATTAGGAGAATGGATGGCATCACTATCCAATCCAAAGCCCATCAAAATAGTTTTACTTTTTAGTTCATCTTCAAACAAGGCCACAATAGGAATACTTCCTCCACTACGCTGTGGAATAGGTGTTTTTCCGAAGGTCTCTTGGTAGGCCTTATCTGCCGCCTGATAACCAATTGTATCTATTGGTGTAACATATGCTTGTCCGCCGTGATGAGGAGTAACTTTTATTTTAACTGCTTTAGGTGCAATTGATTTAAAATGTTCTGTAAATAGCTGGATGATTTTTTCCCAATCTTGATTTGGAACCAATCGCATGGATATTTTAGCATAAGCTTTACTAGCA
>Ga0164313_10005634_pt1 | contig 11087 bp, 7 predicted proteins | sample GuaBasSedimGuay4_FD_113735 | JGI IMG/M metagenome (GOLD analysis project Ga0164313, IMG submission 113735) | Subseafloor sediment microbial communities from Guaymas Basin, Gulf of California, Mexico - Guay4, Core 4569-4, 0-3 cm | ecosystem: Environmental > Aquatic > Marine > Hydrothermal vents >...
CAGCGTCATCCCGGCGAAAGCCGGGAATCATTTGCTCTTGGTTTTTCACGGGTCTAAAAGAAAATGGATTCCGGGTCGAGCCCGGAATGACGCGTCCCGGCAGCGTCATCCCGGCGAAAGCCGGGAACCATTTGCTCTTGGTTTTTCATGGGTCTAAAAGAAAATGGATTCCGGGTCGGGCCCGGAATGACGCATGCTAGGCCTTTTCCCTTAACCGGCGGGCTTCAAATACATTGGGGACTGTGTTGAGGCGGTTTAGCAGTTCGCTGAGTTGCTGGTAATCTCTCACCGTCACCTGTAAGCGGATGTTGACCTCTTCTGTCTGCTCATCCTGACGGCTGTTGATGTCGTTGACGGTTACATCCGAACTCGCCAGCATGGATGAGATATCTTTAATCAACTCGCGCCGGTTGAAAGCTCTCAGCAGCAGGTTCACCCGGTAGCCGGAGTCAACCTGGGCCCGCCAGCGCACCTGGATAAGCCGGGGGTTTTCTTCCCGCACCCAGCGCAACACGTTGGGGCAGTCATCCCGATGAATGGTGACGCCACGGCCCTGGGTGATGTAGCCCTGCACCGAATCTCCAGGTACTGGCTGGCAACAGCGGGCCATCGTCGTCATCAGGTTGCCAACACCTTCGATAACGATATCGCCGCTCTCCTGGTTGGGCAGTTTGCGCCGGCGTTTGGGCGCACGCGTCACCAGGTCTTCAACCGTTGGTTCGATATCTTTTGCCTTGTCACGCTCAACCGCGTGAACCACTTGCCCGACAGTCAGGTCACCATTGCCCACTGCCGCATACAGGTCATCAACAGAATTGAAATTGAAACGTGCTGGGACACTTTGCAAATCTGCAACCAGCAAGCCCAGGCGTTTGAGATCCGCCTCCACCAGTTCCTTGCCCTGGGCGAGGTTCTCATCATGGCTCTCGCGTCTAAACCACTGGCGAACCTTGGAACGCGCCCTCGCGCCGCAGATGAAACCCAGGCGGGGATTAAGCCAGTCACGGCTGGGCCTCGGATGCTTGCCGGTGAGGATCTCAACGCGGTTACCGGTATCCAGTTTATGCGTCAACGGAACGATGCGGCCATTGACCTTCGCACCCTGGCAGCGATGACCCACTTCGGTATGAACATGGTAGGCAAAATCCAGCACCGTCGCACCGAGGGCCAGGTCGATAACCTTGCCGGCCGGTGTCAGTACGTAAACCCGATCCTCAGAGGCCGCCGTCTTGAAACTTTCCAGCAGGCTTTCATCATCCAGTTTGTCATCACCGGACTCCAGTAACTGCCGCATAATCGCAACTTTGTTATCGAAGGCAGGATCATTCGGTCCACCCTCCTTGTAACGCCAGTGTGATGCCACACCCAGTTCCGCGTGCTCATTCATTTGGTGGGTACGGATCTGAACCTCAACGACCTTGCCTTCAGGACCAACCACGGCGGTATGCAGGGACTGGTAGTTATTACCCTTGGGCATCGTGATGTAATCATCAAATTCACCCGGTATGGGCTGCCACAGAGAATGCACCAGCCCAAGTACGCTGTAACAACCCGGCAGGTCATCCACCAGCACACGCACCGCCCTGACATCATAAAGCTCATGAAAATCCAGGCCTTTGCGCTGCATTTTTCGATAGATACTGTAGATGTGCTTGGGCCTGCCCTTGACCTCACCGCTGATGGACGCGCTTGCAATCGCCGTTTCCAGTTTGCCGATAAAATCGAGAATAAAGCGTTCCCGGTCGGAACGACGTTCGGCAACCAGCGCGGCAATACGCCGATAATCCTCGGGCTGATCAAGCCGGAATGCCAGGTCTTCCAGTTCCCACTTGAGCTGCCAGACACCCAGCCGGTTGGCGAGCGGTGCATGGATCAGCATTACTTCTCTGGCCAGTACCCTGGCCTCCTCGTTCTGCTTGTTTTTCAATCGGTGCAGCTTGACCAATTGCCAGGACAGCGCGATCAATACCACCCGCACATCCTTGATCATCGCCAGTAACATGCGTCGCAAGCCTTCCGCACTGTGTGCAGTACTGGCCGGCAGGTGCTCGGTTTCAAGTTTGATCAGGTAAAGTAGCTGGTCAAGCTGGTCATTCACCGCGGTGGATAAATCAGCACGAACAGGTGTGAGATCCTCACCGCACTCCGAGGCCACGAATAAAATGGCACAACTGACCGTATGCGGGTCGGGTGACAAGCCGGACATCACATCGAACAAATCCTGCAAAAGAAGCAGGTTATCGAGGCTGCCCAGCTTGCCTTGTTGCAGCGTTTCATAAAGCCGCAGACATTGTTCAGCCGGATCGCCTACCGAGTTACGGTAGGTTTGCAGCCAATTAATCAAAGCATTGTGAGCGTTATTTGCCATTACCCGGAATATGTTGTGATCTAGCAGGAATTTTGCAAGTTGTCAGGCATTTAATCAATCACCCGCCAGGCTTTTTGCAAGCGCTGAACCGAGACCTTAACGCGGGTGCCAAGCTGCTGGGCAAACAGGGAGATTCGGAACTCCTCGATCAGCCAGCGATAGGTATCCACATTTTCATCATAATCATGACCATCCTCCAGCAATTGCAGGTATTGCTGCCAGAAAGGCTCCACCTGCTGCATCCTCTCCGCATCGCGATAGGGGTCTTTCTCAACCCCGGACAGGCGCACCTGCATGGCCTCAAAGTAGCGTGGGTAATGACTCAGCCGGGCCGGTGCCAAATCCTGCAGGAAGCCATCATAGATCATGTCATCAAGCTGGCTGCGCAAATCATCAAACACTTGCGGGCGCAGCCTGGCGTAGCCACCATCGAGTGTTTTGGTGATACGAGCCCAAAGGTTGAGAACCTTGTTGAGATGCCCGGACTGCCTGCGGATCAACGGACCCAGTTCAGCCCGAACCTGGCTCAATAGCTGATCGAAGGCCTGCTCATCACGAACACTGGCCAGTTTGTTACCGGCTGCCAGTGCCAGGCAACTATCCACCAGGTCATTGATCAGGGTTTCGGTAGAACCAAACGCACTCCAGCTCATCAGGCCCGTCGCACTCAAACCATGGTGCTTGCGCAAATCCCGCAGTTTAGCGCTGAGTTGCAGCGCCAATAAGCGCAAAATGCCTTCATGGTGCTCCAACGCGGCTTCTTCAGCAGTATCAAACGAGCGCAAGCCAACCGCATCGCCCTGGTCAACAATGGCGGGCCATGCCTGTATGTTTTGCCCGCTGCCATCCTTGCTGAAGGATGAGGCAGGAAGCTCACCGAAAACCCATTCCTGCTCTGAATCACGTTGGCTTTCCTGGCCCAGCTGTTGCATAAACTGGTGCCTGGCCTGTTGGCCATGTTGTTGTTTTAAATGCCCCAGATCCCGGCTGATCGCAATACTGTCACCCTGATCATCGATTACATTGATTCGAAGACGCAGATAATCATCCAGGGTGGATTCATCAAAGGCCGACGCTTCGATCTTAATGCCACTCATGGCTTGCAGGGCCTTGGCCAGTGCGGGCAGCAGCGGTACAGTTTGGTTAGCATTAAGACGCTCAATGGCAGCATCAGCAAACTGGGGAACCGGTGTAAATGCGCGTCGCTGGGGTTTGGGCAGATTTTTGATCAGTGCGATTACCTTGTCTCGCAACAAGCCTGGCACCAGCCATTGCAACTGACCATCATCAAGCGAGTTCAACCGCTCCAACGGCACTTCAAGTGTGACACCATCGGCCGCATCACCCGGATTAAACTGATAATGCAACGGCATACTGAACACACCCACTTGCAGTGAATCCGGATACTGCTCGGCAGGCGCCTCACCCGCCTGGTCCTGCAGCAGTACATCGTGGCTGATATACAGTTGCTGACGTCCATCCTTGCCCAGTTGTTTCAGCCATTTCTCAAAACTGATGCTGTCGCACACATCCTCCGGGATACGTGCATCAAAAAACTCAAACAGGGCAGACTCATCGGCCATCACGTCATATTTTCTGCGTTTGTGCTCGAGTTCCTCGATTTCTTGACGCACCTGCAGGTTGTTCTGCATGAATCCGGCGCGTGTATCCAGTTCACCATTCACCAATGCACCCGTTATGAAGAGGTTGCGGGCAGCCTGCGGATCAATCCTGCTGTAATTTGTACGGCGTTTTTCAACCACGACCAATCCAAACAGGGTCACCTGCTGCCAGGCCAGCACACGACCCTGCTTACGTGACCAGTGCGGATCATGGTAATGGTGTTTCAGCAAGTGAGCCGCCTGGGCCTCGATCCATTCAGGTTTGATTTGAGCATTGGTCCTGGCCCAGGTTTTGGTGGTTTCAACGATCTCTGAGGCCATTAACCATTGCGGCCGCTTACCGAACAGGCCGGAACCCGGGAATATATAGAACGTCCTCGAACGTGGGCCCATATAGCTGTTGTCTTCCGGGTTCTTGTTGCCAACGTGACTTAACAAACCCGTCAACAATGCCTTGTGAACTTGTTCATAGCTGCCTGTTTCTTTGCTTAATGCCAGTTTTTCCTCACGCGCTTGCTCAAATAACTGCCGATTGAGATCAAACCACTCATTGACACGCTGCCAGTTCAAAAACTCACGTCTGCACATCTTTCTAAACTGACTGGATGACTTTTCCTTGCGCTCTTTTTTGAGGTACTGCCATAACTTCAGCAAGGTGACGAAATCTGAACCATCATCTGTAAACCGGCCATGTGCTTCATCGGCAGCTGCACTGGCATCCAATGGACGTTCCCTGGGATCCTGGATGCTCAGGCCTGCTGCCAGGACGACTAATTCACCCAGGCACCCCTGTTTTGAACCTTCGATCAGCATGCGCGCCAGCCTGACGTCCAGCGGCCAGCGCGCAAGCTGGTGCCCCAGTTTTACCGGCTTGCGTTGCTCATCAATGGCTCCCAACTCAAACAACAGGTGGTAGGCATCGTTGATCATGCGCGGTGCCGGCGGATCCAGAAAAGGAAAGTCTTCAACCGAACCAAGCCCACTGGTCAACATCCGTAAAATGACCGAAGCCAATGAAGTGCGCAGGATCTCCGGCTCGGTATATTCCGGCCGCAGGTCAAAATCCTCTTTACTGTACAAACGGATACAGGTGCCCGGGCCGAGGCGTCCACAACGGCCTTTGCGCTGATTCGCAGATGCCTGTGATACGGGCTCGATGGGTAAACGCTGCACCCGGCTACGGTGTGAATAGCGGCTGATACGCACAAAACCCGAGTCAATTACGAAACGTATGCGCGGGACGGTTAGAGAAGTTTCCGCTACATTGGTACACAGGATGATGCGCCGGGCCGGGCCCGGGTGGAACACCTTGCGCTGATCGGCGACCGGTAATCTCGCAAATAGCGGCAACACTTCGGTGTGGCGGAAATTCTGTCTTTGCAGGTAATCCCTGGCTTCATGAATCTCACGCTCACCGGAAAGAAAAACCAGGGTATCGCCTTTCGGGTCCAGTCGGTTGAGTCGATGAACGGCTTTGGCAATGCCTGAATAAAGATCACGGCCACTGACCTGATCTTTTTGCGTTTGATCGGCGCTTTCGCTTTCATCAAACGGATGATATTCAACCTCGACCGGATATCCGCGACCGGATACTTCAATAACGGGAGCATCGTCAAAATGCTTGGCAAATTTCGCCGTATCAATCGTGGCCGATGTGATTATGACGCGCAGATCCGGGCGACGGTTCAGTAACTGCTTAATGTAGCCGAGCAAAAAATCGATATTGAGACTGCGCTCGTGCGCCTCATCGATAATAATCGTATCGTAGGCATCCAGATTCCGGTCATGAGTTGTTTCAGCCAGCAGGATGCCATCGGTCATGAACTTAATCAGACCATTCTTGTTGAGTTTTTCCCGGAAGCGAACCTGGTAGCCCACCACTTCACCCAATGGGGACTTGAGCTCTTCCGCCACACGGTCTGCCATGGCATGGGCAGCAATACGCCGGGGTTGTGTGCAACCGATTAACCCACGCACACCCCGGCCCGCCTGCAGGCACATTTTTGGAATCTGCGTGGTCTTGCCGGAACCGGTTTCCCCTGCTATCACCAGCACCTGGTGCTTTTGGATCGCAGCTACGATTTCTTCACGATGGCTGGTAATAGGCAACCCCGCATCATAAACCGGCTCAGGCGTACGCTGTTTGCGATCCTGGCATTGATTTGCGGACGTGGTGCAGCGATCGATCATCGATTGCAGCAATGAATCGAAGGGCTTCCCCTGTGCCAGGTTTCTCCTGCACGCCCTGAGTCGATGCCGGCACCAGGCAGCATCAACCTGCATGATGCCACCCAGCATGCCTTCAAGTTGATCGAGTACCCTGCCCGGTTTCGTTTCGTTTGTCATCGCCGCGCATTATAATATGGGTGGGTAATAAACAAGGGGGTTTAAAATGCAGGTGCAAACAAATAGCAATAAAGTCCATTACATTCAATTCCATATGAATTCATTAATATTGCATTTTTCCATGCTGATAATGGTAATTAGCAGCAGCACAGCGTTGGCCCAGACCTGTGCAATCGAACCTGACCAGGTCGTACGGTTGTCCACACAACAGGAAGTTAATGATTTTCAGACCACTTATGGCCCATGCACCATCCTTAATGCCAGCTTGACAGTGGCAGGAGAGGATATTTCAGATTTATCACCACTATCTGACCTGGTCGAAGCGAAAAGATTTCTGAGTATCCAGGACAACCCGGAATTACAGTCCCTTGAAGGTTTGTCTAACCTGGAGTTTGTTAATAATTTCTGGATACACAGGAATGACAAGCTGACTAATCTGTCAGGCTTATCATCGCTGGCAGTCATACACTCTGAACTGGATATTTATAAAAATAACTCGTTGAAAACACTTGAAGGAATCAATTCATTAGAATCCATAAATCACTTTCTGACCATTTCAAGCAACCCCGTGTTAGACAACCTTAATGCCCTTGCAGACACAGAAATGCCAGGCACTGTATTTGTTAAAATACTTGCTAATAATGAACTGGAAAGCCTGGTTGGATTACCAACCGTAGAACAATTTGAAAGACTTGAGATTTCCAGTAATCAGCAGTTGAAGTCGCTGCATGGAATCAGGGTTAATAATGCGGATTTGATGGGATGGCTTTCAATACAGAACAATCCATCACTCACCAGTTTTGAAGGAATGGAATGGATTGAATCGGCCACCAGGGTGACAATTTCCAGGAATCATGCCCTATTGAGCTTTAAAGGCTTTTCAAACCTCACTAACATTGGGGCTCTGCGTGTGTCGGAGAATGAATCCTTGCTTGATTTCTCCGGAATGGAACAGCTCGAATACATCGGAAACTTTCCCGCGAGTTTAACACCTGCACCATTCCAGGGAGATTTTTCCGTGAGGTCCAATCCCTCGTTAAAAAACTTCAAAGGATTGTCTTCTTTACGAAGTATTGAAGGCGATCTTTGGATCTACAATTCAATTGAAATGGACTCGGTTAATGGCCTGGACAGGCTGATTCATATTGGCGATCTAAGTATCAATTTAAACCCATCCATTTTGAACCTTCACGGACTTGCGGCGCTACGCTCAGCCGGTGCCGTTGGGGTCATTGACAATAACAAACTGGGTAATTGCTCTGCTCTTGAGCCGTTATTGGACGTCATTGATCACGCCAACCCAGGCCCGGGGCCAGGCGAACACAACGCACCTGATGTAGCTGGTCATGTCATTATTGAAAACAACGCTCCGGGTTGTAATTCGCTTGATCAAATCGCCCCAAAACCCGACGTCGCCAAAATCATGACCGGCTCGTGGTATAGCCCTGCAAGCTCAGGTGAGGGATTCATGATGCACGTGGTTAAACAACATGACACTGACCCATTGGAAAACGTCATGGTGGGCTATTTTTATGGATATGATGAGGAAGGAGAACGGTTCTGGCTGATTGGGCTTCACGAGGGTCATATGACATGGCAGGACCCCGTTGAATTCAGTGCCACAATTACAAGTGGTGGTTCCTTTGAAGGTTTTGATCCGTCCGCGGTAAACGAGATCGATTGGGGTAGCTTTTCGTTCACACCCGGGAATTGCCGCACTGGCTCCATCACCATGAGTGGTATATTTTCCGGGCAGTCAGACAATATAGAAAAGACGCTCGAAGTAATCCGGCTGGGCGATGTAGCCGGGGACTATTGTGCGCAACAAACGCCAGCCGGCATCACGGACAGTATCACCGGCTCGTGGTATGACCCGGCAAAATCCGGCCAGGGCTTTTCAATACACAAGGTAAATGAGCAAACCGGCGTTGTTTACTTCTATGGTTTTGACAGCAATGGAACGCCTTTATGGTTGCTCGGAGTGTGGAACTCACCATTAGTTGCCGGCGAAGCCGTGGAGTTTCAAATGAACCAGTACAATGGCGGAACGTTCTCTGAAGTCATCCCGGATGAAATTGCTGAAGAGCCCTGGGGAACCATGTTACTGAGAATGGATAGCTGTGGTGTTGCCTACGCAGAGATGAATGGGCTGGATGGAAAACAAATCTTTTTTATGCAACAACTGGCTGGATCACTGGGCTTGGATTGTATTGAGTAATGCCCCGTTCAAGCGGGCTAATCAAGGAATCAGGATAAGAAGAATATGATGATAAACTTTAGCAGCGACAATGAAACTCCGGTTGCACCCGCCATGATGGAGGCCATTATTGAGGCCAACCAGGGCACCGCAACAGCCTATGCTGAAGATGACTGGTCGCTGCGGCTTAACCGGGTATTTTCAGAATTGTTTCGCACCGAAGCTGTAGCGTTACCCGTAAGCACTGGAACAGTCGCCAATTCCATTGCTCTGGCTACTGTCACACCTCCCTGGGGCAGCGTGTATTGTCATGAGAATGCACATATTCAAAACGATGAAAGCGGTGCTCCCGAGTTTTTTGGCAACGGCTTGCGACTGGTACCTGTTGAGGGCCATAACGGGAAGCTGAATCTGGAAAATCTTGACCGGGCCATTAGCGCAAACGAAGGACACGGTGTTCACAGTTACCTGCCTTCGGCCATCAGCCTGACCCAATGCACGGAAAGCGGTACTGTTTATTCACCTGGTGAAGTCCGCGAACTTTGCGACTATGCCCATAGCCGTGACATGAAGACCCACATGGATGGCGCCCGTTTCGCCAACGCGATTGTGAGTCTTGGCTGTCATCCTGCTGAAGTCACCTGCGAGGCCGGCATTGATATGCTTTCCTTTGGAGCCAGTAAAAACGGCTGCATGGCGGCCGAAGCACTGGTTATTTTCAACCAACCACAATGGTATGACACTGCCGAGCGGTTGCGTAAACGATCCGGGCACCTGTTGAGCAAGATGCGTTACGTATCTGCCCAGTTGCTTGCTTATATTGAGAATGACCGCTGGCTGGCAATGGCGACCCACGCCAATCGGCAGGCTGCGAAGTTTGCTGAAGCAGTTGAGGCACACCCACAAGCCAGCCTTGAATACCCGGTTCAAGCGAATGAAGTATTTTTAAAATGGACCGCTGAAGGTTTTGGAAGACTTGAATCTAAGGACATTCTTTTCCAGCCATGGCCTGGAAGGGATGATCTGGCCAGGTTTGTTTTCGGGCATTCGACTACGGAAGTGGAAACCGAATTTCTGATAGGTGCCTTGGGGTGATTTACTCGTGGTTATGAGTCTAATACGGTAGACTTGTTCTCACGTATTTAGAGCTAGTATGATTAAGTCAGGCCAAACGTAGCTGACTTGTTACGGAAATAAACAGCATGGAAAAGATTGCAAATTTACATATTCAGAAGTTGCCAGAAGGTGTTTATTTGGCTACCAGCGATGATATTCCAGGACTCGTTGCTCAAGGCCGTACGATCACAGAAACTCTCGAAATCGCCCGAGATGTGGCTAAGAAGTTAATTGAAGCACAGTCGGAGAACAATCCACAAAGCAGGTTGGTAACGATCAAGGATTCGTTCAATTACCCATTGATTCTTAACAGTTAATGGGTAGACTGGCAGGATTTAGATATCGGCAAATAATCAAGAAGCTCAAAAAACTTGGGTTTGAATTTGATCGTCAAGCTGCTGGCTCTCATGAAATCTGGCATAACCCGGCTAACAGAAAATATACAACCATTCCTAATCACCCTGGTGATATGCCGGAAGGGACATTACGGGCAATAATTAAACAAGCGGGTGTTACAACTGAGCAATTCCTCAACGCTAAATAGTTCAAATTATATTGACTAAACCAATCAGTTCTATTGAGTGATTTTCACCTAAAGCCTATACAGCAATTGCGAGATCAACTTTCATCGCTTTCAACAGACGATGCACTGTATCCCATTTTGGCTGGACCTTGCCGTTGAATGTTTTATAAAGACTCTCTCTATTTAGACCGGTCTCCTTGGCCAATTTGGTTATACCTCTATGCCTCGCAACATGTCCCAGTGCGACAATAAATACGGCTGGGTCTTCATCCCGGTATGCTTCTGTCAGATACTCGGAGATTTCATCTTCGCTCTTCAGGATATTTATAGGATTAAACGGAGTGGCTTTTATATTCATAGAAGCATTGTAGCCTGTAGGCCACTATAAAGCAAATATCATCAAAGACTATGGGTTGAAGCAGCTTCACGACCAAGTTAGCTTTTTGGAGTTTCGCTTTTTGCAGATAAACATTTAAACCCAATTTCCAAAGCTTCAGTCAGCGCTTTGGATATAAGCTCTTCATATGCTGGCAAGATCAACCTTCTCATCTTCTCACGACTCGCAAAAAGGCCATGAGAAACAGGTTGATGAAATTCGGAGAACACATCCGGAACCTGACAACTTTCCATTATAATTCCACTTTTAGTGATTTTAACCAATATGCTTAATGACAGAGAAGGATGTGTGTCACTTCCGTCAGTAATAAAATCCGAATATTTTATGGTGATATTTTCAACCTGAATTTGTGAGCCTTCAATCTTTGGGAAAGAAGCCCAAACTTCGGAATTAAACCCAGCAACAGCATTCTTTTCAATTGTTGCTAAGTCCCCAGAAATCAACCAGGAAGAGCCTGGCAATGGGATGAGTTTTATTTCGCTCTCATTTGGAAAAATTATTTTTATCCCATTGATGTA
>Ga0164313_10005636_pt1 | contig 11085 bp, 10 predicted proteins | sample GuaBasSedimGuay4_FD_113735 | JGI IMG/M metagenome (GOLD analysis project Ga0164313, IMG submission 113735) | Subseafloor sediment microbial communities from Guaymas Basin, Gulf of California, Mexico - Guay4, Core 4569-4, 0-3 cm | ecosystem: Environmental > Aquatic > Marine > Hydrothermal vents...
CGATGGGGCCGGCAGTGCTTCACCGCCACCGCGACCGGGCTGCCCGTGCTGTGGTCATGGCAGCGCGCGCTAGGTGCGTCGCGACCTTCGGACGACAAAGAATGGGGCCCGCGCTATCGCCCGTTCAACGATGAGAACTCCGTCTCGGGGCATTGCTTTCTCGGCGCGATCCCGTTCCTGGTCGCCGCGCACGAGATGGGTCACCCGATCGCTGCCTGGTCAATGCGCGCACTGTCGCCGCTGACCGGCTGGTCACGACTCAATGACGAACGCCACTACCTGTCGCAGGTGCTGCTGGGTTATCTGCTGGCGCTGGAAGCCACGCGCGCGGCCGACCTCAGTCCCGCTGTGACGGCGCTTCCCACCAGTCGGGAAGATGCCCCGGAAGCGGCGTAAGCAACGCCTCGCTGCCCGGGAACTGATCGACGAAGTCCATGCCCCGCGCGCCGCGCACGATCAACGCAGTCGAGAGCACCTCGGCATCGGTTGCCGACGGCGACCGTACGATCGCGGTGCGTTCACGCCGGATCAGTTCTCCTGTTTCCGGGTCGTAGATGTGCTGGCGCGACTTGGTACGCCCGTCGCCGAGCTGCTCGACGAGCAGCGAATGCGAAATACTCAACGCCGCGTCGCGCAGGATCACAGTACCGATCCACCGCCCCTTGACATCCATCACTGCCAGCGGCCAACCGTCGTGTTCCGGGCCCTTGCCCAGACCGTAGCTGCTCGAGCCGCCGAAACTGACCAGCCCGCGGTAGCCCTCCTGCTTCAGGCGCGCCACGATCAGGTCGACCGCGACACCTTTGCCATCGCCACCACTGTCCAGTGCCATGCCTTCGGGCAGGAAGACCGCCTGTCGACTGGCGTCGCGCATGACCTTTTCCATCCCGACCTCGAGCTTGCTGCGCGGGTCGAGGATCCAGGTGCCCACGGAGGGGTCGAAGGCACCGCGTGTGCGCCGGCTATCCAGGGCACAGCGCCCGATCCAGGCGAAGAGCTCGGCCGAGACCTCGACTTCATGGCCAGCGGAAGCGTTCAGCCGGGCCAGTTCGGCAGTGGGATCAAATCGGCTGAGCACGCTCTCGCAGCGGGCAACGGTTTCAAAACACTCGCGGAACATGCTCTCGACGATGTCGTCTGAGCGGTCTCCAGCCTCGAGTACGATGCGCAACTCGGTGCCCATCAGCCAGCGCGACTGTTCGACCAGCTCAGCCTGCGCCGGCAGGGCAATGCAAATGAAGAGCGCCGCAATTACAGCTCTCACGCAGTCTTCTCCGTGTCTTTGTAGGCATTTCGTCCGGGTCGCATCACCCCGACGAGCAGCGCCACTGTAATCCCAAGCAGCGAGGCCTGCAGGATCAGGAAGCTCGCGATCTTCAGCCACGCAAAACCGGGGTGCACGAAACGGATCAGCCAGCTACAGGCCTCGACCGATATGGCCGAGCCAAAGGTCAGGCCGATCAGGATGGCTTTGGTCCGGATCGAGGTCGGCAGGAAGAGCAACAGGTGCGACAACGTCATCACCAGGATGCCCATCGCAAAGATGTGGAAGTGGCTCTGCTCGGCCAGCGATCCGAGGGGACGCGGCGGCTGCCCGAATTCGGTCTGCGGGTCACCACGGTAGTAGAGCGCGACCGAGTCGGGCGTGAGGTCCATGCGCGTGAGCCAGACGGCCCAGTTCGAGACCCAGAAGAAGAGCACGTACACGAGAAAGAGCAGCAACACCACGCGCAGCATGGCATTGCGATCCCACTCCCCTGTGACCGTGAACCTCAAGGAGCTGCCCCTTCTGAATACTGCCCGGGCGGCGGCGCGCAACCGACCTCGATCGTGGCCACGCAACGACGCACGGCCGCGGTAATCACGTTGGCGGTCATCGTCGCGCCGGCAATGCCCGCGATGTCGCGGCGCACCACCAGGTCGCGATCGAGCGTTTCATCTTCGAATTGCTCCAACCACCGGCTGCTGGCACGGTACTGGACCGGCTCGTGGAAAGCGAGCAGATGCACCGCCTTCACCCGGTGATCGACACCGACCACTACAAAGATGGTCTCGGGCAGGCTGCGCACGTTATGCGTGTCGATGATGCCGCGAGCCCGGATCGTGCCCCCCGCCCATGCCTCGTAGACCTGCACCAGGCGCGAGTCTGGCCGACGGCCGGAGCGGTCGGAAACTTCCTGCGCCTCATCCTCACTGAGAGTCAGGGTCCTGGTAGTCACCGAATCCGCATCGGGGAAGGCCAGGCGCAGGGCCGACTCGCGACTGTGATAGACCTCCGCGTTCGCGTCGAGCAGATCCAGCACGAGCACGCCCGTGGCCACCACGATGAAAAACCAGGCCGCCAGCGGCAGCCGCAGACGTCGACCCTCGCGTCGCCCGCTGCTGCCCCCCATGACGGCAGTGACGGTGGGACACCCCGTGCAACTGCACCCCGAATTACACTTGCTCATGGTTACCCCTTCCTAGAAGACGAATCCGGCACCGAGGCGGAACTCGTCCACGGAATCATCGGCGTCGTTCGCCGTTGTGAGATGCTCAAACTCGGCCTTGATGACGACTTGTGCGTGCGGCATGAACTGCAGGCCCGCGGTGATCGACTGACGGTCCTTTGAATCGCTCGGTGTGAAGCCGTCGGCCACGGAGTGATGCAGGTCGAAGTCCTCGTAGCGGAACCAGGGCTCCAGCCGGAAGCCCGGCTGGTCGGACAGGAGCGGGGCCACGTCATAGCCGGCCTCCACATACCAGCCGAACTGCTGCTCGGGGATGGTGATCGGGTCGGCGACACCGTCCGAGTCCTTGTGGGCGAGCCCCAGGTCACCGGCACCATCCACACCCGAGAGGGCCACCAGGCCACGCAACTCCAGGCCGGATCCACGCCACCAGGCATGCGCCTCACCGATCCAGTTCTTTACGGAGATCATCTGGTCCATGGCGTCCAGCACCAGATTCTGGTCCGCGCCGCCGTAGTAGCCAGACGCGGTCAAGCCTGCCCGCGTGGTCTCCAGGGCCAGCGCCCCAACCACGCCGATGTCGTTCATGATCGCGCGGTTGCCCTTCTGCCGGCCGCCGCGCACGCCATCTTCGCTGAAGTTCGCGCCGTTCATGCCGTTCAGAACGTAGCCGGTGTAGCGCAGCGAGGACGTGATCTGCCCGTGCGCGCCGGCGCCCAGTTCGCGCCAGGTCGACGGGATGATGGCCCGCTCGATTGTGGGGCGGATGTTGCCGCGGTAGTAGGGCGGCTCATGCAGCTGGTTGATAAAACCCATCGGCACGAGCAGGTTGCCGGCGCGGATGTTGAAGTGATCGTTGAGCAGGAAGTCCAGGTAGCTGAACTCGACCGAGACAGACCCGGCCTTGCCCTGGTAGTTCGCCGAGGTGGTCGCGTGCTCGAATTCCAGCTCCGTGTTCATCACGATGCGGTCGCTGAACTTGTAGCCGATGTAGGTGATGAAGCGGTACATGTCGGCGGTGTTGTTGCCGTCGATGGTGTTTTCGAAGTAGAACTCCCCGTACCCCCCGACGGCCACGCCGCCACGTCCCATGTAGACTTTGCTGGCGGCTGGGCCCATGCCGTAGACCGAGCCGAGTTCCGCATCGGTCTCAGGTATGGCCATTTGCTCGCGCAGGCGCGCCAGTTCCTCGGCCAGGACGTCCACACGGTCAGCCAGTTCCGCGGTCTCATCGGCTGCGGCGCTGAGGGAGAACAAGAGGGTGAGAGCGAGAAAGAGGGCTCCCATCAGGATTTCGAAACGGAATCTGCTCATGCGTCTGGTCCCGGTCTGGTACGGCCTTGGCCGCAGTGGCCTCGGGTGGACTAATATTGAAAACGACTTTCAATATCAAGTCGACGGGGAGGAATCTAGAGGCAACTCCCAGGCTCAGCAAGGGCCCAAGTACCGCATTCGGCCCCAGATCACGGAATTGACCCTCTGGGTGACGAAATGAGCTGGATCCGTCCCGAATTGCGCCGCCTGCTCGAACTGGCCGCACCGCTGGTGGTCACCCAGCTCGCCTCGATGATGCTCGGGGTGGTCGACACGATGATGGTCGGCCGGGTGAGCGTGCAGGTATTGGGAGCCGCGGCGCTGGGCCACGTCTGGACCTTCGGCACGCTGGTCTTCGCCATGGGCGTGATCCTGGGCATGGACCCGCTGGTCACCCAGGCGCACGGCTCGGGCGATGCGTTGCGCCAGGGCCGGGCCCTGCAACGCGGCGTGGTGCTGGCGCTGATCCTGTCGATCCCGGTTGGCGCGCTCTGGATGTTCACCGGCCGCGCCATGCTGCTGCTCGGCCAGGAGCCCGAACTCGCCCAGCTGGCCCAGTCCTATGCCCGCGTCCAGCTGCCGGGTCTGCCCTTCTTCCTTGTCTACACGGCGCTACGCCAGTACCTGGCCGGGCGCGGGATCATCCGTCCGGCCATGGTCGTGGCCATCGTCGCCAACCTGATCAATGTGGCCGGCAACTGGGGACTGATCTTCGGGCACCTCGGGCTACCCGCGCTCGGTATCGTCGGCGCCGGATGGGCCACCACCTGCACGCGCATCTTCATGGCGCTGGTGCTGATCGCCTGGACCTTGCGCAAGGGACTGGCACGCGGAGGCTGGGTGCCCTGGTCACGCCAGTCATTCTCGCCCCGTGGGCTGGGCGAGATCGCGACCCACGGCTGGCCGGTGGCGCTTCAGTTCGGCCTGGAAGTGTGGGCCTTCCAGACCGCGTCGCTCGTGGCCGGGCGCATCGGGCAGGCCGAGCTGGCCGCGCATACCGTCGTGCTGAACGTCGCATCGGTCTCGTTCATGATTCCAATGGGCATCAGCATGGCTGCGGTGACACGCGTGGGGAACCTGATCGGTGCGGGTCAGCCGCACCGTGCGCAACGAGCCAGCTGGGTTGCAATGGCCACAGGGGCTTCGGTCATGGCTGTGTTCGCGCTCGTATTCGTGCTCTTTCGCTGGCAGATCCCGCTGCTTTATAACCCCGACCGCACGGTGCAGGCCCTGGCTGCGTCAGTGTTCCCGATCGCTGCTGCTTTTCAACTCTTCGACGGTACGCAGGTCGTCGGCAGCGGGGTCCTGCGCGGGATGGGGCGTACGCGGCCGGCCGCCCTGTTCAACCTGATCGGCTATTACTTCTTCGCGCTGCCGCTGGGTTGGTACATGACCTTCAACATGGGCCTGGGCTTGCGCGGGCTCTGGGCCGGTCTGGCACTTGGTCTGGCCGCCGTGGCGATGATGCTGACCGCCTGGATCCGCCACCGCGGTCCGGCCTGGCAGATGCGCCAGCAAACTCAGGACTGAGACTGCATCGGGCTTCCGACTGAGCGAGCATCGGGCTCAGGCTCGCGGCTGAACCCACAGGACGAAGGCAATCACGATTACAGCGTCGGCTGCGAGATGCGCCCACCAGACCCAGCCCCAGCTGCGACGTCGTACCGCGATCCACGTCCAGAACGATCCGGCGATTGCGATGCCGGCAAAGCGGATCATGGCCGGACCGGTCGGGTAGAGGCGCAACAACACCGGCAGGTGATAGGCGGCGAAACCGAGCGAGACCAGGGCCGGACCACCGACGCGCCCGAACAGGCGTTCGGCCCGCGGCAAGGCCTGCCCCCTCCACCACCACTCCTCTGCCAATGGCACGGTCGCGACGAAGAGCGCGAAGTAGAGCGTGCGCCGGTCGTCGACCCAGCCGAGTTCGCGTAGCGCATCGAGATAGGGCTCGGGTGCAGTGATGAACTTGCGCAGGAACCAGTAGGCCAGAAGGAAGAGCGGGCCGAACAGCACGAGCGCTACCAGTGGCGCCAGCGTGTGTTCGTTTGCACTGCGAAAAGGCAGTCCACCTTCGCGTCCGGCTCCCACCAGCAAGAACGGCAGGAGCAGGCATCCGCCGAACACATATCCAATGAAGGCCACTCGCAGATCGCCGACCGGACCCATGGCCAGTGCGACGATCACCGCCGGAGCCACTATGGCCGCAAGCAGACGCAGCCGCTCGCTCACTTCAGCTTCGTCTTGCCGAGGCTCAGCAGGTGCTTGAATTCGGCCGGCCGCAGCGGCGCGACCGAAAGACGCGAGTGCCGGACCAGAGCGATCTCCGTCAGCTGGTCGTCATCCTTTATCGTGGCCAGGTTGACCGGTTCCTTGAAGGCCGTAACCGGCTCGATGTCCACGCATTCCCAACGCGTGTCATCGGTGGTCGAGTCCTGGTGCGCCTCGTTGCTGACCCGCGCCACGCCGACGATCTCCTTCGGGCCGATCGAGTGGTAGATCAGCACCAGATCACCGCGCGACATCTCGCGCATGTTGTTCCGGGCCTGGTAGTTGCGCACGCCGTCCCATTCCGTCGACTGCTCGCGCAGCAGGTCGTCGAAGGAATAGGCACCGGGTTCGGTCTTCATCAGCCAGTAACTGAGGGCCATCGGGTACTCCAGGCAGGCTTGGGTGGGCGAACACCATAGGCTGCGCTAGAGTGGTCGCCAAGTGCTGGTCAGGTCCCCGTACACCGAGGTATGCGATGCGCCGGATCTTTGTTCTCTCCCTGTTGCTCACACTTGCCATGCCGGCCGGCATGGCCCTCGCCGATGGCCTTGAGGCTGGCGGCATGGAGTTCGAGCCCGTGATCACCGTCACCACCGAGGACGGCGAGCACGAGCTGCGCTGCACGGGGACCGCCCTGCGCAAGAAGTGGTTCTTCAAGGTCTACGCGATCGCGGCCTACCTCGATCAGGGGACCGAAACCGGTGAAGATGCCGGCGCGACCTTCGTCGACGCCGATTCGCCCAAGCGCCTGCACCTGCACATGCTGCGCGGCGTGGACAGCAGCAAAATCGTCTCGTCGATCAACGAAGCACTCGAGAAGTGCTCCACGAGCCCGGTCGAAGGGATCGCCGAGGAGCGCGAGCTCTTCGTGCAGGCCTTCTCGATGGAGAAGCTCAACGAGGGCCAGGACATCCTTTTCACCTGGATACCCGGGACCGGCCTGCAGATCAGCGTCGATGACGAGGTACTCGAGACGATCGACAGTGAGGCCTTTGGCCGTTCGTTCTTCGAGATCTACTTCGGGCCCAGTCCTGTCAACGACGGCATGAAGAAAGACCTGCTCGAGCTGGTGGGCTGAGTGGAAGACGCGCAGACGAACCCGATCCTGGACGAGCGTTCCGCCGCAATGGCGAACTTCCTCGTGGAGCTGGGCATCGCGCTGCACGCCTACGGCACACCGACGCACCGCATCGAGGAGGCACTGACCGAGGTCGCGCACAAGCACCACCTGCGTGCGCAGTTCCTTGTGACACCCACCTCGCTGCAGGCCTCATTTGGCCGTGGCCGACATCGCGTGCATTACCTCGAGCGCATCGACGCCGGCGAGGTCGACCTGCAGAAGCTCACGCGCCTGCACGAGCTGTTGCAATCGGCCTACGGCGGCGAGATCGATCCCGAGGCCGCGCTCGACCAGGTTGAGAAGATCCGCAGCGCCGGACCGGGCTACAGCCGGCCCGTGCTGGCGATCGGGTTCTCGCTGGCCTCGGCCTCGGCGGCACGCGTATTCAGCGGCGGGCCGGCGGAGATCGGCGTGAGCGCCGTCGCCGGACTGATCGTGGGTGTGCTGTTTATATATGGTCTGCAAGTGCAGCGACTGAGCCGGATGATCGTGTCTCTGGTGTCCTTCGTGTGTGCGGTGTTGATCGGGCTGATGGCCAACGAAGTCGAGGTGGTCCGATCGATCTGTATCGTGGCCAGCCTGATCGTGCTGCTGCCAGGCATGATGCTCACTTCGGCGATGCAGGAACTCGCTCTCGGCCACCTGGTCAGCGGCACCGCACGCATGACCGGCGCGATCCTCACGCTGATGCAGATGGGTCTGGGTGTCGCCCTGGGCACACGCCTCGTCGACGCCTTGAGCAGCCCGATTGCGGTCGAGTCACCGGCCACGATGCCAACCTGGACCACGCCGGTCGCGATCATCTTCGTTGCCCTTTCCTGCACGGTGCTTTACGGCGGCAGGCTGCGCGACTTCCTGACTGTCCTGCCGATGTCCTACATCGCCTACTTCGCCTCGCGCTACGGGCAGATCTGGCTCGGCCCGGAGGTCGGTGCGGCGATCGGGGCACTGCTGCTGGGCATCAGCGCGAACTCGGTCTCGCGCTGGCTCGACCAGCCCACCGCAATCGCGATCATCCCCGCGCTGCTGCTTCTGGTGCCGGGAAGCCTGGGCTTCCGCAGCCTGCAATCGTTGATGGACCAGGACATCACGACGGGCATCGCCGCTGGATTCTCGACCTTCATGATCGCCATCGCGATCGTCAGCGGGCTGCTGGTAGCCAACATGCTGGTGGTCTCGCGGCGCCTGCTCTGAGCCACCGCTAGTCAAGAATGCCGGCCAAAATGCCGGATTTGGCCTGTTAATCGCCGATCCAGCCACCTGATTGCCGGTATCGGCCCGCGCTTTGCTTCCTCCGGGCGAAATGATCCGCCGCAGGGCCTGATGGCCCGGCCGCGCCGGATCCGTGATTTCCGCCTCCGGAGGTTTGACGATGCTTCGCCACAAGTGGATCGGGACGCTGCTCGTCCTCACCACACTCACCGCCCTGGCGCTGCCCGCGCAGGCACTGCCCCTGGTCTCGCTTCGCGTCGCCGGCGCGGCCGGTGCCCAGGCCCAGGAAGTCGAGTTCGAAGTGCAGGGCGTCGAGAGCTTCAGCGGCACCAGCGCGATCGTGCTCTACGGTGGCGAGGCCGGAGTCGGCCTGCCGATCGGCCTCTACGTGTTCGGGCACTACTACCGCCACTCGAACGAGTTCGGTGAGGAGCTGGTCGCGGAGACGGGCGTTGATGCCTTCGTCGACATGTCCGGAAACGAGTGGGGCGTCTCTCTGGAATGGCAGATCCCGCTGATCCCCGGCTCACCGATCAAGCCCTACATCGGCGCCGGCGCATCCTGGGCACAGATCAACCTCGACGGCGAAGTCCGCTTCGAGGGTGAGAGCGAGCCCCTGAAGACCGAGACCAGCCTGTACCGCGCCTACGCACTGGCCGGTCTCAGCCTGGGTGATGTGCTCGGCCTGACCGTGCGCGGCGGCATGGGCTTCAGCGAGGACAAGGCCGCGCAGGCGACCTACTCGATGGCCGGCCAGACGGTGTCGGTATTCGCGGAATATCAGGGCTACTACATCGCCGGGGCCGTGACGCTGAGCTTCTGATCGGCGGTCTACAGTTCGTGGAATTGGAAGAGGCGGCCTCCCGGTTTGGGGGCCGCCTCTCTCGTAGTTTGAACTGATGCGGGCGCGCTCCCCTAGTCGCTCTGGCGCACCGTCCACGACATCCAGAAGACCATCAGCCCGAAGGCGATCGCCCCGACGACCATTGCTATTTCCTCGGTGCCGGCCCAATCCAGGCCGATCCCGGCCGGGCGTTTGCCGAGCACGAAGGTCGTTGCAGCCAGAGCCACGCCAAGCAGACCCTCGCCGCCCACGAAACCACTGCCGAGCAGAAGGCCGCGCTCGGTGCGGGCGTCCTTTTCCTCTTTCGCCTGCCCCCGGGTCAGCCACCAGCGCAGGCCACCACCCAGGAATACCGGCACCATGGTCGAGACCGGCAGGTACACGCCCACCGCGAAGGGCAGCGACGGGATCTTCAGCACTTCACAGGCCAGGGCAATCCCTGCACCGATCGCCACGAGCACCCAGGGAAGCTGCTGGTCGAGCACACCCTCGATGACCAGTTTCATGAGCGTGGCCTGTGGCGCGGGGAGTTCCTCTGTGCCGAATCCAAATGTCTTCGCCAGCAACATCACCGACAGACACACGAAGACCGCCGAGCTGAGCGCGCCGACGAGCTCGCCGATCTGCTGGCGACGTGGTGTGGCGCCCAACAGATAGCCGGTCTTCAGATCCTGCGAGGTATCGCCACTGATCGAGGCCGCGATGGCAACCACGCAGCCGACCGTGAGCGCTGTGGCCTTGCCGATCATGTCCGTCCAGCCCAGGGCCAGGAAGATCATAGAGGTGCCGAGCAACGCGGCGATGGTCATGCCGCTGGTGGGATTGCTGGTCACGCCGACTAGCCCGACGATGCGCGAGGCAACCGTCACAAAGAAGAATGAGAAGACCACGACGCATAACGAAGCCACGAGCCGCATCACAATGCTGTCGATCGTACCGAAGGCGGCCGGAACGAGCGTTAGCACGCCAACGACGATCACGACGCCGATGACGACCACGCGCAGGTTAAGATCCAGCGACGTACGCGGCAGGTTCACTTCATCGGACATGCCGCTCAGGCCACCACGCAGCTGCGCCGCGCCGATCCTGAAGCTCTCGGCCATCAATGGAATGCTGCGGATCAGCGTAATGATGCCAGCCGTGGCCACCGCCCCCGCGCCGATGTAGCGCACATAGCGCGTCCAGATCAGCCCCGCGGACATGTCGCGGATCAGCATCTCGGCCTCGGGAAAGAGCGCCACCTCGCGCGCCTGCCCCCAATAGGCAATGGCCGGAATGATGATCAGCGACGACAGCAGCCCGCCACCAACCATGATCGCGCCGATCCGCGGTCCGAGGATGTAACCCACGCCAAAGAGCGCGGCCGAGAGATCCATCCCGATTGCGCCCTTCTTGAGGAAGGGAATATGGACCTCGACGTCGCCGGGGATGACCCGCGCCCACGAGGTGAGCACCTTGAAGAAAGCTCCGGCCGCAATTCCGCTGAACACATGCCGTGCGCGATTACTGCCCGACTCGCTGGCCTTGAGCACCTCGGCACAGGCAGTGCCTTCGGGATAGGGCAGGGTCTTGTGCTCGCGTTCTATGAGGAAGCGCCTGAGCGGAATCATGAAGAGGATGCCCAGGCAGCCGCCAGTCATCGCGAGCAACGTCATCTGCAGCAGGTCCGGGTCCATGCCCCACAGGAAGAGCGCCGGCAGCGTGAAGATCACACCGCTGGCGATACTGCTCGAGGCCGAGCCGATGGTCTGCGACATGTTGGCTTCCAGGATCGTGCTGTTCTGCCCGACCTTCGTCAGAACCCGGAACGCGGCAACGGTCATCACCGCGACAGGGATCGAGGTGCTGATCGTCAACCCTGCACGCAAGCCGAG
>Ga0164313_10005637_pt1 | contig 11084 bp, 11 predicted proteins | sample GuaBasSedimGuay4_FD_113735 | JGI IMG/M metagenome (GOLD analysis project Ga0164313, IMG submission 113735) | Subseafloor sediment microbial communities from Guaymas Basin, Gulf of California, Mexico - Guay4, Core 4569-4, 0-3 cm | ecosystem: Environmental > Aquatic > Marine > Hydrothermal vents...
ACCAACGCTTCCGGTCAGGCTGTCATCAACATCACAGTTCCTGCCAGCGGGATAATACACGTTGGCGCATTCCTGCACGATTACAGCTACGACATCGGTGAGATTATCATTGGAACAGGTACTGCCGGTTCAGAGGGTCCCTCAGCGGCTCTGTCCCTTGACAGACCCTACCCCAACCCTGTTACCGAAAACGCATCTCTTGGCTTCAGCGTTCCCTTCAGCGGAAACGTTGAGATCAGCGTTTACGATGTGTCCGGCCGAATGGTCGAGACCGTCCTCAGCGGTTCGGTTGAATCGGGTAGCCACAGTGTAACCTGGGCTCCCGGATCTGAAATTGCCAGTGGTGTCTACTTCATCAGGCTCACTACTGATGGAGGGATTCTTACACAGCAGGCTATGGTTATCAGATAACAGCTGACAGACATAACTGACACGGTAAGGCGGGTTCGCAGGAACCCGCCTTCCTTTTTCATCGCCTTGACCTGCATACCCGGGAACAGTTAGTGTTTCCTTTATGTTGGTATTGTTGATAGTTCTTCACTTTTTCTATCAGGGAGATGATCGACCATGAAATTTGTTTTTTCCATCATTCTGATCTGCGCGTCCGCGTTCGCGGTCGGACCCGGAAGCACCGGAAGCTGGCAGTCTTTCGGTGGCACCGAAGGTTCCGCCCCGCAGATAACCGTCCTGGAATCGGACACTTACCATATGCTCGTTGAAGTGACCGTTCCGGGATTCTATCTCTACGATTCTCCTGCCGGAGGCAGGATATGGGACCTGGCAGGGTTGCCGGAGTGCTTTTCGCAGGGTGAGGTGGGTCTTCCCGATTTACCTTCAGTCCCCGGGCTTTTCGCTCTTCCTTACGGAACGGAATCCGTTGTAACGGTAGAAGAGGTCAGCTTTACGGTCTACGAAAACACGGAAATACTCCCAAGGCAAACCCCGGAGATAGATATGTATCACGCCCCCTTCCCCTTCGTCATGAATGAAGAATTCTACGAAGGAACCGGCAGCTTCCCGAGGGATTGGGCTTACGTGGATAATGAAGGCGGCTGGTCCGGGCTGAATGCGGCAAGGCTGGTTGTGAACCCCCTGCGCTTCAATCCGTATACAGGTACACTCGAAGCCGCATCAAGCATAATCCTGAGGGTGGATTTCAACGGAGCTCCCGGAGCCCTGGCCCTTCCCGTGAACCCTTCGATGGTTCCGGCAATGAGAAGCAGTGTGCTCAACTGGGATGTCTTTGAAGCAGCTGCTGATCCTGTGAACGGATCCCGGGATGTCGGTGTGGAATATGTGTTCATATGCACGGAGGACAACGTTGACTGGGTTTCTGAACTCTTTGAAACTCACCATTACCTCGGTCTGCATACCAGGGTGGAGACCCTGACATCTCCCGCCTCCATCGCCCAGATAAAGGCCGCTATTACCAGCAACTACGTTTCCGGTATTACCCGCTTTGCGTGTATAGTGGGCACTTACGAAGAATTACCTTCTTACAACTACGGAACGTACGTCGGGGATTACTACTACGCACAGATCGAATCGGGAAACTACCCGGACTTAGCAGTCGGACGTATTACGGGTGATTCGGCTCAGATAGTACTCCAGGTAGACAAGATCATCAACGGATACATGGATTACGATTTCGAAGATGCAAATACAACGGGAATCATCCCCAGTGAAACCATTCTTGCAGCACACGGCGAGGATTATCCGGGCAAGTATACACTCTGCTGCAATCAGGTAGCCGCTTACCCCTACAGCCTCTGTGATATTACTTTCACTAAAATCTACCCTCCTGAAGGCGGCACGGCTGCAATGGTTTCCGATGGCATTAACGGCGGAATTGGCACCGTTGGCTACAGAGGACATGGCAGCGAATATGTATGGCAGTGGGCCCCTGGCTGGTCTGCCGGAAGAATAAATCTTCTTGAAAACACTTTTATGATGCCTGTTTTCAGTATCGCATGTCTGAATGGAAGGTACGATTTAGCCTCAACATGCCTCAGTGAAGCGTGGCAGTGGGGAACCCACGGTGCAAGCGGCAACCTCGGCGCAAACGCTCCCTCATACACTACTCCCAACCACGATTACATGAAAAAGCTCTACATAGCCCTCTTCAACACCGGAACCTTCCGGGTATGTGAAGCTATCATGGAATCTACGGCCTGGGTTATTACCAATCACGGCTCTCTGGGCCTTACCAACGCTAAAATGTATATCTGGTTCGGCGACCCGGCAATGGATATCTGGACGTTCGATTCCGCCGACGATCATGGAGAGCTGGCGATATCGCATCCGGCGAACATTCTTCCGGGAACCCAGAACATTACCATAACTGTGACCGACGGCGGCAGCCCGGTCAACAATGTTAACGTCACCCTGACTGATGGTGTTGATAATTACGGCAGCGGAATGACCTTCTACGAAGAAGCAAAAACCAACGCATCGGGAGAAGCTACTCTCAACGTTACAGTACCCGCTTCTGGAACCGTCTATATCGGGGCGTTTCTGCATAATTACAACTACGACATCAAGTGGGTTGTCATAGGCACCGGAATAGAGGGCTCTCCCGGAAGCGGACCTGCTCTCTCTCTTGCGCACCCCGTACCGAATCCTCTGACGGCCGGGGCGGCTCTGGCATTCACCGTACCTTCAGGCGGTAATGTTCAGCTTAACGTTTACGATGTTTCAGGCAGGATCGTTGATACTGTTTTCAGCGGACATGTTGAAGCGGGAGATCACTCGGTTGAATGGAGTCCCGGCAGCGGTATTGCAAGCGGTCTTTACTTTGTAAGACTGGATACTGAAGAAGGGTCGGTTACGGCGCAGGCCATGCTTATAAGATAGCAGGCTGACTTACATAGCTGACAGAGAAGGCGGGTTCACAGTGACCCGCCTTTTCTTTTTCCCAGTTCGCTGTATTGTTCAGGAAACCCGAGCACATCGGAGGGGCATTTGTCTGAAGATCAGAGCTTCACTGCTGATATTCTGTGGCGCATACTGGATGTTACTCGACAGCTCAGCACACCTATAGAGCTGAACGATATGCTTGTGCAGGTGGTTGATGTCGCCCGTGATGTACTCAGAGCGGAACGTGGAACGGTTTTTCTTTACGACAGCGGGAACCATGAGCTTTTCGCAGAAGTCGGTACAGGACTTGAAGTTGAGGAGATCAGATTTCCAGCTGATCAGGGAATAGCGGGCATCTGTGCCCGCACATGCAGTATTGTTAATGTCCCTGATGCCTATTCACACAAGGGCTTCAATCCGGATATCGACAAAAAGATGGGGTACCGGACACGCTGTCTGCTGTCGATACCCCTGATCGGTCTTAACAATAGTCTTGTAGGTGTTCTTCAGCTTATTAACAAGATGAATGGCTCCTTCAGCGGTGAGGATGAGCGAGTAGCTGAGGTTCTTGCGTCCCAATGCGCCGTTGCCCTCCAGAGAGCCCGACTGATGAGAGAGTACATAATCAAGCAGAAGATCGAACACGATCTGACCCTTGCCAGGGAGATTCAGACAAAGCTGCTGCCGGACCGCATGCCCGAAATAGAAGGTTATGACATTGCCGGATGGAACGAACCCGCCGATCAGACAGGGGGGGATATTTTTGACGCTATAAGCCTGGACCACAGAAGCGTCCTGCTGCTTCTAGCAGACGCGTCAGGCCACGGACTCGGTCCGGCTCTATCCGTGATACAGTTCAGGGCCATGATAAGGATGGCATTCCGCCTTCAGAGCGATCTGAGCAGCCTCCATTCCCAGGCGAACAATCAGCTTGTAGATGACCTTGTGCCTGAACGTTTCATCACCGCATTCGTCGGCCTGCTTACGGTTGATGACAATCTTATCCGCTACCATGCCTGCGGACAGGCCCCTCTGCTGCATTACCACCTGCTGAGCGGAGAGACGGACGTACTCTCCGCATCTGCCATTCCCTTCGGTATTATGCCGGATATTCCTCTTGAGGATCCCGGACCCATCCGTATGGATAAGGGGGATATTTTCGCTCTTATTTCCGATGGCATCTTCGAGCAGTCGGATGATTCGGGGGAACAGTTCGGTATTGAAAGAATTACTGATATTGTCCGTGAGAACTGTACCCTTCCGATGAAGGAACTTGTTGAAATAATACACATGGCTGTTCTGGCGCATGCCGGGAAAGCCGTTCAGGATGACGATATGACCATAGTTCTAGTAAAGAGGGAGCAGAATTAATGCGGGAAATCGGATTCGACAACGAAAAATACCTTAACGAGCAGACCAGAGAGATACTTGCAAGGGTAGAAAGTGCAAAGGGCAGGCTCTATCTGGAGTTCGGCGGGAAACTGATGTTCGACCATCACGCGGCCAGGGTTCTTCCTGGTTATGACCCGAATGTAAAGATCCGACTGCTTGAAAAACTGCGTGACAGGGCGGAAATCATCCTGTGCATCTTTGCAGGAGACATAGAAAAAAGAAAGATAAGAGGAGATTTCGGCATCACGTACGATGCCGATGCCCTTATGCTGATAGATGGATTCAGAGCAAGAGGTATACAGCTCAAGGGAGTAGTAATAACAAGGTTCGAAGAACAGCCCTCTGCGATCTCGTTCGAGAATCGCCTGAAACAAAGAGGTGTCAGCGTATTCAGACACTACTACACCAGAGGCTACCCTACAGATGTTGACCTTATAGTCAGCGAGGAAGGATACGGCAGGAACGACTACATCCAGTGCTCAAAACCCCTTGTAGTCGTAACCGGACCAGGACCAGGCAGCGGTAAGCTGGCCACTTGCCTGTCACAGCTCTACCATGATTACAAGAGAGAAATCCATGCCGGTTACGCCAAGTTCGAAACTTTCCCTATATGGAACCTTCCTCTCAAGCATCCTGCCAATGCGGCTTACGAAGCCGCAACCGCTGATCTGCGCGATGTGAATCTCGTAGACCCTTACCACCTGGAGGCTTACGGGATTACATCAATAAACTACAACAGAGATGTGGAAGCTTTCCCCCTTCTCAACAGAATACTTGGAAAAATCACAGGAGACAGGTCCCCTTACGCTTCCCCCACAGATATGGGGGTGAACAGAGTAGGATTCGGGATAATCGATGACCATGCTGTTCGCAGGGCTGCCGAACAGGAGATCGTCAGAAGGTATTTCCGTTACAGCTGTGAGTACGTACTGGGTCTCACCGACAGAGAAACAGTTCAGAAGGTCGAACTGCTCATGGATGATTACGGCCTGACCCCGGAGAGCAGGATGGTGGTTGAACCCGCTCGCGGCAGTATTCCCCTGGTGGAACCTGATGATTCTTCCGATCGAGCTTCCGCCGCCGCATTGATGCTCGGGGATGGCTCTATTGTTACAGGCAGAAGCTCCGAGCTGATGCATGCTCCCGCCGCAGTAGTGCTGAATGCTGTTAAGAAACTGGCGAAAATAGATGATGATGTTCATCTTCTCTCGCCTGCCACGATAGAATCCATAAAGGGCCTCAAGAGATCCATTCGCACTTTGCCTCTTCGCCTTGACCTTGAAGAGGTTCTTGTAGCGCTGAGCGTAAACGCTGCTGTCTTTAAACCCGCGTCGGACGGAATGGAGAAACTTACCGAGCTCCGGGGCTGCGAAGCCCATCTAACCCATATACCTTCATCGGGAGACGAAAGCGGCCTGAGGAGCCTTGGTATCTACGTAACCTGTGATCCTCTTTTCGGCAGCAGAAGACTTTTTAACAGCTGAAGAACTCTTCCCGAATCGGGACTTGACCGAATGGCTTGATTTACCAATAATTGCACGTTGTTTGCTGCGCAGCTTGTTGCGCAGCCCGAGTGACGCAAATCACCGGACCGGAAACAATAACGATCCAGTTAGCGAGTGCTCCTTCCGGTCGGGTAATTCAGGCGTTTTACCCTTGTACGGAAGGAGTTTTTGGTTTGCGAGACTACGAAACTGTAATAATCTGGAGTGCCAGCATCCCCGAAGGTGACATCGAAAATGGACACGATCGTGTCGTTGAGATCATCAAGGGCGATGGAGGCACATACATCGGTTCCGACAAATGGAGCCGTCGCATTCTTGCCTATCCCATCAAGAAACAGACCGAAGGGATATACCATTTCCTTAAATGGAATGGCGATCAGGACGTCACTGCTGCTATTGACAAGCATCTCAAAATCAACGAAAACTGCCTGAGATATCTTACTCTCCGGAGCGACGGAGAAGAGCTCTCCTCGTGGGAGGATAAAATGGATGATGACAGCAACGATATAGTGGAAGAAGATATGGAGAGCGAGGATCAGTAATGGATCTCAGAATGCCCAGTATCAACAAGGTCATCATCTCCGGAAATCTTGTCCGGGATCCGGACACGAAGATCCTGGAAAACGGGACCCATCTTGCCAAAATGTCTATTGCGAACAACCAGCGCTACCGGGACAAAAATGGAGAATGGCAGGAAAAGACGTGCTATGTGAATGTTATAGCCTGGAGAAAGACTGCTGAACTGGTAAGCGAATTCTGCAGTAAGGGCTCACCCGTCCTGATAGAGGGGGAACTTGTATTCAATTCCTGGGAAGACCGGGATGGCAACAAGAGAAACCAGCTGGAAGTTAACGCAAGGAGAATTCAGTTTCTCGAGAAAAGGGGTCAGGATTCTTCCTATAGAAATGACTCTACAGGACACTCCGGCACCGTACAGGACAGTAGCAAACATGATTCCGCGCCGGGGCCCATGGCACAGGATGACGATATCCCGTTCTGATCAGCATGACTGTTTCACGGGATATTCCCGAGCTTAACTATATCGTCCTTACAGGACGAATTGTGGAAAAAGGTGAACTCAGGTCATCCAGCTACGGTATCTTCGTAATAAGATTCAAGCTGGAAAATTCGTCCTCGTATTCGACCCGAAGCTCGGAAGAGGGGAAGAAAACCTACATCATCAGCGTTGAGGCGTGGGGAAACCTGGCTGAGAGAATAGACCGCAGTATCAGCAATGGAACTTTTGTGCTTCTGGAAGGCAATCTTGTAAGCAGATCCTACGAAGACAGATCGAAAGGATTACACCATAGAATGATCGTTAAGGCTACCGACGTAATGGCGTTGGGATCCGGATCATAAGGACCATCAGGAGGAACCGATTTGGTCGCGAAAATTAGAATGAAGAAAAAGAATAACAAGTTCGGACGTAAGAAAAAGTGCCGTTTCTGTATAAATCCGAAGATGGAGATATCGTTCAAGAACGAAAGAATGCTCCAGAGGTATGTTTCTGACAGAGGGAAAATCGTTGCCAGACGCGTTACAGGCAACTGCGCAAAGCACCAGCGAAGAGTTGCCAATGCAATCAAAGTGGCGCGATTCCTTGCTCTCGTTCCCTATGTTAGAGAACACTACAGATAAACAGGCGGCAGACAAAAGCGATGCGAGAGAAGTCAGAGGGAACGGGTAGAGGATTCTTCGGTCTTTTTGCCGTGGGGATAATTCTCGTTCTGATGGGGATTCCATTCGTTGGGATGACTGTAATGATAGTGCTGCTGCTTGTTCCGAATTCAAGGTTCGGCCTGCCTCTGGCTCTGGCAGCGCTTTTCCTTGTTTCTCTGATAGCGGACTTCACCGGTGCCCTTATAGCAGCAACGGGCGCTGGTTTCATAACAGTGTTCATAAGGTCCGGGAGAAGTTTCCGGTTTTCCGTTGCAGCAGCAGCTGCTGCTGCTGCGCTTGCTTCTGTTTTCGGAACTATCCTGCTTCCCGAGCATTCTCTTCTGTCCCAAAGCAATGTTGAAACCCTTGTACAGTTTTACAGTTCTGCGGGAATGAGCTCATCGGATATCGTTCTGGTAATGGATGTTCTTGTCTACGTTCTCCCCTCTATTCTGGCTCTCTGGGCCGCAGCTGGAGTTATCGCCTCGGGAGCTGCAGTTAAGCTGATAAACAGACGAAGAGGCCTTCAGCTTGACCTTCCCGGAGATCCTCCCCTGAGAATGGGTCTGATTCCCGCATGGATTCTTATAGCTGCACTGGCGGTAAATCTGGCAGGCAGCTCTCTTCCCGGTTTTCTTCAGCAGGCGGCTGTGAATATTTCGATTTTCATGATCCTGCCATACTCTGCAGTAGGGCTCGCGGTATGCAGGAAAGTACTGTCAATGTACCCTCAGGGGCTTATCCTTGCGATTCTTCCAGCGATATTGTTCCCACCGCTTGCTCCCGGAGTGCTTATGATAACCGGTATACTTGATACATGGTTCGACTTTAGATCGCGCCTTAGAAGGATAGATGAAAGGAAAAATCAACAATGAAAGTACTTCTTATTAAAAGTGTGGAAGATCTGGGTCTCGGAGGTGATGTCGTGGATGTAGCCAATGGCTACGCCAGAAACTATCTGTTTCCAAGGAATCTCGCTGTTAAGGCTACGTCATCGGCAATAAAATCCTCCGAATCGTACAGGTCAAAGGCCCTTGAAGAACAGACCAGAATATCCAACGAATCTCAGCAGCTTGCCGATAAGCTCAGGGATTTTGCTGTCGAGATCAAAGCGGCTGCAGATGAGAATGGTCACCTTTACGGAAGCGTAAACGAAAGGCACATTTCTGACATCATAAATGAGGCCGGTTTCGATATAGATATCGAACAGGTTCTTCTGAGCGAACATCTTAAAGCCATTGGAGAGTTTCCTGTTACTGTTAAGATCTACGGTGACATCCGAACAGAGATAGTAGTCAGGATTCTTCGCGAAGAAGAGGAATAATCCCTTTGAGGATCCTGGCTGTAGAAACATCCTGTGATGATACCGCGGTTGCACTGCTCGATGGATGCAGTGCAGTCGCGGAACGCGTTCATAACCAGTCAGTTCACTCACAGCATGGTGGTGTGGTTCCCGAGCTGGCATCACGCAGCCATCTGAAGATACTGCCCGGACTTGTGAGCGAGGTTCTTCTTTCGGGGGGAATGAACGGACTTAATGAAATCGATGTTTTCGCCGCAACAGCAGGCCCCGGACTCACGGGATCTCTTCTGGTGGGTCTGGCCTGGAGCAAGGCAGCGGCGTGGGCAGCGCGAAAACCCTTTCTTGCTATAAATCACCTTGCCGCGCACCTCTTTATCCACTACTGCCCTGAGCGCCTGGTAGTTTTCCCCGCTGTCGCTCTGCTCGTTTCCGGTGGACATACGAGCCTCTTCCGGATGAACTCATGGCAGGAGATCCTGCTTCTGGGTTCAACAAGAGATGACGCTGCAGGAGAGGCTTTCGACAAAACTGCAAAACTTACCGGTCTGGGCTATCCCGGAGGAGCGGCTCTGGATATCGCTGCGGACAGCGGCAACCCGGAGAACTGTTCCCTGCCGTCCCCCATGGCTGACCCTGCACAGCCTGAATTCAGTTTCAGCGGCCTCAAGACAGCTGCAAAGCTCCTGTGGGAGAAGGGCGCTCCCCGCAGCGATCTTGCGGCTTCGTTCAGAAAAACAGTAGTAGATATTCTGGTATCCAAACTGATGTTCCAGAGCAGAAAGCTCGGAGCGAAAAGTGTACTCGCGGCAGGCGGCGTTACCGCGAACAGCCTTCTCCGCAAAGTCCTCAGACAGGAATGCGCATCCGGAAATCTCGAACTGTTCCTACCGGACAAGGAGCATTCCACCGACAACGCTCTAATGGTCGGACGGGCTGCCGCTGCAATTCTGGAGCGGGATCCTGAGGCTTCCTCACCGCTCTCCTGTAACGCGTTCGCCAGATGGTCCGGTACAAGCCTTTCTCCGATCGGTTGCCCCCCACGGCAATAGTACAGTATTAATATTCCAGCGGTCATCAACATTCCGGAGAATATTTTATGCATCCAGCTCTTTTCAGAGGAATTGATATTGTCAGCATTGCGCGCATAGAGAAAGCCCTCGAACGCAGCGGGGACCGTTTTCTGCACAGAATATTCGACGGGAGAGAACTGGAGCTCCGCTGCGATACAGGTTTCCTGGCAACCCGCTTTGCCGCGAAAGAAGCTTTCTTCAAGGCTCTCGGAACAGGTGTTTCAGATGGTGTCTGCTGGCATGATTTTGTTCTTCCGCCCGCGGAGCAACTTTCTCTTGATCCCGTTATCAGCGGCAGGTCCAGCAAATTGCTTGCCGATAGAAAAGTTCTTGTAAGTGTCTCCCGCACTCATACAACCGCTGTAGCAGTTGTTTTTCTTCAAGCAGCAGGGGAGTAGTTATGAAATACTGGGTAACTCCTGAGGAAATGACGGAGTACGATAAAAGAACCATAAAAAACGGAACTCCAGGAGATGTTCTGATGGAACGGGCCGGAACCTCGGCCGCCCGGACAGCCATGAAGATGACTGCCGTTGAAGATGGTCCGGTCATTGTATTCGCAGGCCCTGGAAATAACGGCGGGGACGGCCTGGTCCTCGCAAGAATACTAAGAGATAAATCCTACAAGGTTTTGGTTGTATTGGTCACCATTGCCGGCAAGAGCCTTTCTCAGGGCTGCCGGACCAACCGGGACAGGTATACTAAGGATGGAGGAACCATCCTTTCTGCAGATATGATGCAGAAACTCCCCGATTCTCCTGGTCTGGTAGTTGACGCTCTTCTGGGCACCGGGTTCAGAGGAACCATTAAAGATGAATTCGCCGGATGTCTCACGAAGATGAGCGGATACGATTGCGAAATCCTTGCCGTAGATACCCCCTCCGGTATCAACGGTAAAACTGGAGAGGCAGACCCGCTGGTAGTGCCCGCCGATGTTACAGTAACCTTTGCTGCTCCCAAGGCTGGAATTCTATTCCCTCCCGGCTGCGGCTTGTCCGGAAGCATCATTACAGCTGATATCGGTATAGATATCGATGAATCCGATGACCGCACGGTACCAGGGCTGAGCGATGTTTCCGCTCTTCTTCCTCCTCGATCTGCAGACGGGCATAAGGGGACATTTGGAAGACTCCTGCTTGTCGGCGGTTCTGAAGCTATGCCGGGCGCGCCCCAGCTTATGGCACTTGGGGCTCTGCGCGCTGGAGCAGGACTCGTGACCCTTTCCGTCCCGCTTTCAGCACACCAGTTTGTGGCCGGACGAATACCGGAGGTGCTCTCTTCGTCCTTTTCTCCCGGTGA
>Ga0164313_10005638_pt1 | contig 11083 bp, 11 predicted proteins | sample GuaBasSedimGuay4_FD_113735 | JGI IMG/M metagenome (GOLD analysis project Ga0164313, IMG submission 113735) | Subseafloor sediment microbial communities from Guaymas Basin, Gulf of California, Mexico - Guay4, Core 4569-4, 0-3 cm | ecosystem: Environmental > Aquatic > Marine > Hydrothermal vents...
CGCATGATGAACCGCAGACGGCTCTCATGCGCCTCATCATACTGCCGGTATCCGCCGGCTGATCGCAGCGTTTCCGGCATGACGCCGATCTTCTCGTAATAACGAATTGTCTCCGCGTTGCAGCCGGTCCGTTTGGCCAGTTCACCTCGTGTCATACCCATCCGCCTGCCCGGTCCTCCTATCCCCAAATATGCTCTTGACCTTGTAGTGGCTACAGGGTTTATGGTGAAGGCATCAGGAGAAATTTGCAAGAGAAACCTGTTTAACGATGAGCAAGACACTCGAACACGACAGCGCTGTCCAGGGGACGGAAACCGGCGCCACGCCTGAACAAAACCGCGAGCGGTTATTGGCAGCCGGCGGCATATTGGGGGCGCTGATCGCGTCATCCTGCTGCATCGCACCGTTGGTGCTCGTGACACTCGGTGTCAGCGGTGCCTGGATCGGCAACCTCACCGCACTTGAGCCGTACAAACCGTATTTCCTGACTGTAACAGCGCTCCTGCTCGCGGCTGGATTTCGGCACGTCTACTTCAAGCCTAAGAAGGCTTGCGCAGACGGGAGCTATTGCGCGCACCCGGCATCAAGTCGGATCATCAAATCAGTCCTCTGGGTTGCTACCGTGTTCGTGTTGCTTTCCGCGATGGTCAATCTCTGGGCGCCATTGTTTTACTAGGAGAACCTGTATGAAACGAACACCACTGATTATTGCTGCCGTGGCGTTTTTCGCGCTGGCCGGAAGCGCTGCGTTCAACATGCTACCTAACGCATGGGCCGCGAACAGCGTCGAAACGCAAACTGCCGCAGCCGAGCAGACTGTCACCTTCGCCGTGGAGAAGATGACCTGCGCCGTGTGTCCGATCACCGTGCGCAAGGCTATAGAGAAGGTCGAAGGCGTTAAATCCGTATCGATGAACTTCAGTGCCAAGACGACCACCGTCGTCTTCGATCCGGCGATTGCGACGCCCGAGCAAATCGGCGCTGCCTCGACGAACGCCGGATATCCGGCATCGCCTACCTCTTAGAGACGGCCGATGAAAGACCGCACGCTGTTGCGCGTCGGCATTGCCGGGACGGTGATTGCAGCCCTGTGCTGCTTCACGCCTGTTCTGGTCGTCCTGCTGGGCGTGGTCGGCTTGTCAGCCCTCACGGGCTTTCTGGACCACGTGCTATTGCCGGCACTGGTCTTTTTCCTGGGTCTGACGGCCTGGGCAGTGTGGCGCAAACAGCGCCGTGAAGACGTAACGCATAAAGATGGAGCATGACGAATGTCGGATTGTTGCGATAAAGAAAAAAACCTGCATACCCAACCCGATATTCTGGTGATCGGCGGCGGCTCGGCCGGGTTCTCGGCTGCAATCACGGCGGCCGAAGCAGAGGCGAAAGTGGTGATTGCCGGTGAAGGAACCATTGGCGGCACTTGCGTCAATGTCGGCTGCGTCCCGTCCAAGAACCTGATCCGCGCCACCGAAGCGGTCCATAAAGGCAACAACACCAACCGTTTCGACGGTCTCAAAGGCGTGTCCGAGATATTCAACTGGAAATCACTCGTGCAGCAAAAGCAACAGCTCGTCGATAGTCTGCGCAAGGCTAAATATGAAGACCTGTTGCCCGAATATCCGAACATTTCCTATGTCGCCGGTCGCGCGCGCTTTACCGGCAACGGAACCAAAATCGATGTGGACGGCACGCTCTACCATCCGAAGAAAATCATTCTTGCCACCGGCGCATCGGCTACCCTGCCGCCGATCAACGGTATCCAGAGTGTCCCGGTTCTCGACAGCACCAAGGCGCTGGAACTCGAAGAACTTCCTGATTCTTTGCTGATCATCGGCGGCGGCATCATCGGCTGTGAACTGGGACAAATGTTCTCCCGCGCCGGCGTCAAGGTCACGATCTGCTGCCGCAGCCACCTGCTGCCCGATACCGAGCCTGAAGTCAGCGCTGCTCTCACCGAACACCTCCGCCAGGAAGGGGTTACTGTCTGCGATGGTGTCGGCTATCAGAAGATCGAACAGGACGGCAAAACCGTGAAACTGACCTGTCAGACTAATGGCGGTGAAAAAATCATCAAGGCCGAACAGGTGCTGGCAGCGGCAGGCCGAAAGCCGAACACCAAGAGTCTCCACCTTGAGAAAGCGGGTATTGATCTCAACGCCAAGGGCGGTGTCGAGATCGACGAGTTCATGCAGACAAGCAATCCCGATGTCTATGCCGTCGGTGATGTGACCGGCAATGACATGTTTGTTTATATGGCCGCCTACGGCGGCAAACTCGCAGCCAGGAATGCCCTCAACGGCAACAAGAGCAACTATAGCAATGCGACGATGCCTGCTGTTGTATTCACCGACCCGCAAATGGCGACCGTCGGCCTCACCGAAGCGCAGGCGAAGGCCAAAGGTTTCGACGTCAAGACGAGCACCATCACACTGGACAACGTTCCGCGTTTCATCGCATCGCGAGAAACAGACGGTCTCATCAAGCTTGTCGCCGATAGTAAGACAGACAAGCTCCTCGGCGCGACCATCCTCGCCCCGGAAGCAGGTGACAGTATTCAGACCATGGTCATAGCCCTGAAGGCAGGGCTTACCACCGAGGAGCTGGGGGATACGATATTCCCGTATCTGACCGCAGTGGAAGGGCTCAAACTCGCTGCACAGAGCTTTAACAAGGACGTGAAGAAACTGTCCTGTTGCGCAGGCTAAACCGCTTCGGGCATAGCGTGTGCGCCATCATCCGCCCTGGTAAAACAGTTGCCGGTATACCGCCACACTTACCCGGCCCACATCAATACTATTACTGCATTTGGACATGAAAAGTACGCCATAGAGATTATTTTTCATTGCCCGCGCCTTCCACCCACTGCAATACAACACTGTAAATTACCGGAAGAACGAGCAGGTTAAGTATCAAAACAGTTAACATTCCACCGAGCATCGGTGCAGCAATTCTAGTTGTCACATCAGATCCGCTGCCGGTACTCAACATAATCGGTATCAGCCCCGCCATTGTAGACACCGCGGTCATAACGACCGGCCTGACCCGCTTTGAAGTAGCGGAAAGTGCAGCTCTCTTGATGAGTTCCACACTCAGATTTCCATTGTGTCGCTGACGCACGGTGGCAATCTCCTCGTCAATAAAGCTGAGTACCAGAACCCCGATCTCAGCCGCCATTCCGGCGAGTGCAATAAACCCTACAGCGACAGCGACAGATATGTTGTAGTCATTGATATAGATAAGCCAGATGCCACCAATCAATCCGAAAGGGATCGACATCATGACTACCACCGGCTCAACTATGTTGCGGAAATTCAAGTACAGAAGCAGAAATATAATCAATAATGTTGCAGGAGCCACGATCTGCAAGCGCGCCGCGGCGCGTTCCATATATTCAAACTGCCCCGACCAGGTAATCGTGTAGCCAGCTGGTATCTCAACCTGATTGGCAACGACCTCTTTGGCTTGACGTACAAAGCCGCCAATATCGGATGTGGAGATGTCTACATATATCCACGCATTGGGGCGGGCATCTTCAGACTTGATAACAGGCGGACCACGCTGGTATTTAATATCCGCCACCATCGCCAGAGGTATTTGTGCGCCTGTTGGCGTTGGTATCAGAACTCTCTCCAACGTTTCCATATCCCCTCTAAGCGCCCTGGGGTAGCGTATGTTGACGGGATATCGCTCCAGACCCTCAACGGTTTCAGTCACGTTCATACCACCAATCGCGCTTTTAATGACGTCCTGAACCTGGCCCACTGTCAAACCATATCTGGCGGCTGAATCCCTGTTGATTTCAAAATCCAGATAATAGCCACCTACAGCTCTGTCGCCAAATGCGGAAAGTGTATCCGGCAGGGTCTTCATGGCTTGTTCGATACTTTTTGAGAGTTCTTGCAGCGTACTCAAATCAGGACCGGATACTTTGATACCCACGGGCGTCTTGATACCGGTGGAGAGCATATCGATACGTGTCTTGATTGGCATCGTCCAGGCATTTGCCACCCCGGGAAACTTAATGGCCTGGTCCATTTCATCCATCAGTTCCTTGGTGGTCTTGCCCGGGTCCGGCCATTCTTCCCTTGGTTTCAACCGGATGGTGGTTTCAATCATTGACAGTGGCGCAGCATCAGTAGCCGACTCTGCTCGGCCCACCTTGCCAAAAACATGGTGAACCTCGGGGAAGGTCGCGAGCAGGCGATCCGTTTGTTGTAACAATTCTTTCGCTTTGGTTATCGATATCCCTGGAAAGGTTGTTGGCATGTATAAAATATCCCCCTCGTCCAGTGGTGGCGCAAATTCGCTACCCAGTTTGCTATACGGATACGCCGTAATACCGAGGAGTAACATCGCACACAGAATGGTAATACCCCTGTACTTCATGAAAAGTGTCAGGGTGGGCGTATGTATAGCGTGCATAAAGCGATTTATTGGATTGGCATGCTCAGATATGATCTTTCCTCGAAGAAAATATCCCATCATCACCGGAACGAGCGTGATCGAGAGAATGGCGGCGGCGGCCATTGCATAGGTCGCTGTGAATGCAAGAGGGCTGAAAAGCCTGCCCTCCTGGGCCTGCATAGTAAAAATTGGCACAAAGGAAACAGTGATCACCAACAGGGAGAAAAACAGCGCTGGCCCCACTTCTCGACATGATCGGCCAATAGTGTCCCAGCGCTCTTCATTGGTTAATATGCGCCCTTTCTCTTCAGCAGATTCCGCCAGGTGTTTATGCCCGTTTTCCACCATCACAATGGCGCCGTCGACCATTGTACCAATAGTTATGGCAATCCCGCCCAGAGACATAATGTTTGCGTTCAACCCTTGAAATCGCATGACTATAAAAGCCATAAGTATCCCAAGCGGCAGGGTGATGATCGCCACGAACGCTGACCGGGCATGTAGCAAGAACAGAATGACAACCAAACTAACAATCAGGAGTTCCTGCAGCAACGAGGTATTGAGGCTATCTACCGCGCGCTCGATCAGGTCACCACGATCATAGACCGGCACAATTTCCACGCCATCCGGCAATCCCCCTTTTAATTCCTCCAATTTGGCCCGAACTCCCCTTATCGTCGCCAATGCATTCTCGCCAAAGCGCATGATGACGACACCACCTGCGACTTCGCCCTCTCCATTCAAATCAACCAGCCCGCGGCGTAGCTCAGGACCAATTTGAACGTGCGCTATGTCCCTTATGCGCACAGGTGTTCCCGATCCATCAACGCCGACCGGGATAGAATTAATGTCGTCTACGGACTGAATATAACCTCGCCCTCTCACCATATACTCAGTTTCAGCAAGTTCAATCAATCGACCGCCTACATCGTTATTCGATTGTTTGACAGCCTGTTTTACTTTTGTCAAAGGTATGTTGTAGCGAAGTAGCGCGTTGGGATCGACTTCTATCTGGTACTGTTTGACGAATCCACCTACTGACGCTACCTCAGCGACTCCCTGTACGGTTTGCAGTGGATAACGCAAATACCAGTCCTGGATGGAGCGCAGTTGCGAAAGGTCATGTTGTCCGGTTCGATCCACGAGTGCGTATTCGTATACCCAGCCAACCCCGGTGGCGTCCGGCCCAAGCGTGGGAGTGATGCCTTCCGGCAAGCGACCGCTGACGTAATTGATGGATTCCAGCACGCGCGAGCGCGCCCAATACATATCAACGCCGTCTTCAAAAATAATATAGACAAAAGAGATACCAAAAAACGAAAAGCCGCGCACAACTTTCGTGTCCGGCACCGCCAGCATCGCCGTTGTCAGAGGGTAAGTGACCTGATCCTCCACTACCTGCGGCGATTGTCCGGGATACTCTGTCAACACAATTACCTGCACATCGGATAGATCAGGTATCGCATCCAGCGGAGCGTTTATATAAGAAAAAAGGCCGACGATGCCCATGATTACTGTGGCCATCAGGACCATTACCCGGTCCTTCAAAGAGGCATTGATAATGGCTTTGATCATTTAGTGATCCCCCTCATGGCTCTTAAGCTCCGAGTCATCCGATTGTTCCGATTCGTTTTCGGCGGGAGGTTCGTTGTCAGGTTGATCCGGCTTGATCATTTTGGCTGTGGCTTCACGTAACTTCGATTCGGAATCGATTAGGAATTGCGCAGACACAACAACTCGTTCACCGGCCTGTATACCATCCAGCACAGCGACATCTCCGCGGGATTCAACGCCCAGTGTCACTTTACGCGGTTCGAAGACGCCCTCTTCTGTCATAACGAATATCTGGTTGTACTCACCAGAGCGTACAACTGCTTCAGCGGGTACAACAACCAAATTGGCCATTTCCTGGGAGCGAATAGTAACTTCCGCGAACATTTCCGGGCGAAGCATTAAATCCGGGTTCTCAAAGACCAACCTAACCTTTGTTGTACGCGTTTTTGATTCAGCATACGGATAAATGTACGAGAGATTACCCTTCAATACCTTTCCTGGAAGACTCGCCATAGTTATTTCCACCGGGTCACCCTCCTTGACCCAGGGTAACTCGTATTCATAAATATCCGCATAGACCCAAACAGTGCTTAGATCAACTATTTGATAAAGCTCTGTCCCTGGGGAGACATATTGGCCCTGGCGCGCCCCGATACGAATAACGGTGCCCCCCACTGGAGCATGTATATGGATGGTTTCCTTAACGGATTTTGTTTTTTCCAACTCCTGGATTTGGTGCTCCGGAACATCAAATAGCCTCAGCCGATCTCTAGAGCTACTCACCAGTGCGATGGCCCCCCGTCTTATGTCATCGAATTGGCTGTCCTTAAGGGTTTCATAGTTTTTCAGTGCAAACAGATATTCCTGTTGAGTTGCAACCAACTTTGGCGAATAAATTTCCAGTAGTATTTCATCAGGTGCGACAGGTTGCCCGGTTTTGTCCACACGCATCTGCTTAATCCAGCCATCAACCTTGGGGTGAAGTCGGAGCAGTTTTTCTTCGTCATAGCCGACCCTACCCACAGTACGGATCGATCTGGACATACTTCGCCGTTCAGCGACTGCTGTACGTAAACCAATATTGTTCTGGACTACAGGATTGATTTTCACAGTCCCTGCCACGTCACCGACGTCACCCTCCGCATAGACAGGGACATAATCCATTCCCATGGAGTCCTTCGCAGGAACGGGCGAAGTAACATCAGGGTTCATCGGGCTCCGATAGAATAGGATTTTTTTAACCTTTGGCTGATCATTGTCTCCATACACCGGAATATAATCCATACCCATAGAATCTTTTGCTGGTACTGGTGACGTAACATCGGGGTTCATCGGGTTTCTATAAAAGAGAGGCTTTCGCTCGGCTTCTCCGCCGGCGACATCCGCTCCGCCATTTTTTGGAATGAAAAAGTAACCAAGCCCCAGGCCAATCGACAGGCTCAAAACTCCTACTAATATTGTTCCCCTATTCATATATATTCTCCTCTCCCACCGCTGCCTTGAGCCGAGCGATTGATTGGTTAATCTCTGTAAAGGCTTTCCAGTATTGCAATTCATAGTTGAAAAGCGTTACCTGACTTCGCACCAAATTCAAAAAATCGACCTGGTTCACTTGATAACCGGCGAGCATGGAATCTACGGTTTGCCTGGCCTGGGGGACTATTCCCTCGCCAAAAAGCTCCAACTGTGCGCTTGCCTGTTGATATTCAGTTACAGAATTTGAGATAGAAGATAGTACGAAGTTTTTCTGATCAACGAGCGAATATCGATTCCTGGCGAGTTCGCGCGTGCGTTGTTCAACGGCCTGCGACTGCTTGGTCCCAGCATATAGGGGAATGTTCACACTGAGCATAACTGACAGGAAGTCCTTACGAGACTGCCCCAGGTCATCTTCCTGCCGGTTTCCATAGAGCACCCCAAATTTGAAATCCGGATAGTAGTCCTTCTTCGCTAGTGCCAGCCTGGACTCAGAAGCGCTTATCGATGCTTCCTCTTGTCTGAGTATTGGCCTGGTCGCCACTGCACGCTGATATAAGGTGGACTCTTTGGCTACACTTCCCGTCGACAGCGGCATCATTACCGGTAGCTGAATCGCCATATCGGGCGAAACATCCATAAGGACGTTCAGTCGGATTACCCGCTGATCTCTCATAGTTTTTAAACGAATCTCGTTGTCTAAAAGTTTGGACAGCTCCAGTTGGGCAAGCAGTACATCCTGTTGCAAGCCATTACCTACCTCATATTTTTTCCTGGCAATTTCTACAAATTCACGCAATAAGGACTGGTTTGTCGCAACGGTTTCCAAAGATCGATCCAGGAAATAAATCTCCCACCACGTCACGGTAACATTCATATCAAGATTCAATCTCATCTCGTCAACGGAATAGAGCGCCGCTTCTGCTTCGAAGACAGCAATATCCTCCCTCAGGGACAGTTTTCCCGGAAATGGGAACATCTGGCTAACGCCCAATTGTATTTGCGTCATAGGTTCTCGATTGCGATCAAATGAGTCCCAGGGCATATTCATGGCGTTAAAACTAACGATGGGGTCTGGCAAGCTGCCTTTCTGAGGAGCGATATAAGTCAACGCTTGATAGCGCTCCTGCATCTGCGCAAGACCGGGATTACTGGATAGCGCGCGAGATCTCGCCTCCGAAACCTGTAATACAGATAGTTCTTCAGCAATGGGCTGAGTCCACGCGTAACTACCTAGCAGGAGTACCAGACCCCACGCCTTTATCGAATGCTGCCGCACATTACTTAACAGATGTGTATTCATAGCTGCCAGATATTCCCGAAATCCCGAGGTTTGATAAGATGTTTTTGATCCATAATGATCCGTCTACTTAATATATCCATTTGCACATGTGTACCCATAAAAATGGCCGTCACCTCTGTACCTTGAGGACACTTGATGTATCAGTGAGGGCGTGTACCCTCTGACGTTCACTACTCCAGATCACTTATGAGGTGGAACTTTATGGCAGCTAAAGGGCTCATGGCTGGCATTGTCCATCACATTTTCATCCACGTAGCGGTAATATCCGGCCTTAAAGCGAGCCCACCAATCATGGCTGATTTCAATATTGTGTTTTTCCAGTACTTCCTCGATACGATCTATACAGACCTTTGACGCGTCGTAGGCCAGATTCAACACGAGAGTTCTTTCATCGAACGATACCTCGTCCAAGCCATAGATCTCATTGATCTCAGCAATAGCCTCCAAAATCCGGACTTCACCTGTTTTGTGTACCATGAGATGACGATCCACCAGGTTGACTTCAGATACACCCAAACGATGTTCTTTGTTACTCATGACATTTCCCTCCTTGTGTCCTTAATCACTCTTCATCTCGTAAAAATAAAATTGATTTTCATCACAGCACTGTTTCGTATTAATCCAGTATGCTTCGTCTATAGGCGAGATACTGACAAGCCCCTCGTTATCTGTATTTACATGTGCCGCATCGATAATCAACTGCGCTATCGCGTGTGCATACTTAGTTCTTGTATAGGTGGTCAGCAGAATATGTGTGGTTAAAGGGTCCCTGCTGTAACTGTTAAAGTAGGCGCCGCGCCCTCTCACTTTTTCCACCGTAAAACCATTTACGCCGTGGCTGACCAGTGCTTTCTCGACGATGTCTAATTGCAGCCCGTTGAATATTGCTGTTACTTTTTTCAGCGACATAATTTCCCTCACTCCACTTTCAGCACGCCTTTGTACATCTGCATCTGGCAGTGAAACCCGTACTCCCCCCTTTCTAGCGGTGGAAGCGAAATGCTCCAGGGCTTGTTTAAGGGCAGGCTTTCACTAATATCCAAGTCAGGTAGCAGCAGCATTTCAGAACACGGTGATGCATCCTTGCGCAGGAAATGCAGCACCGCCGCTTTATTAGCCGCCAACTTGATGTGGGCCGGTTGGTACGTACCATTTTCCACGACAATCACCACGGCAGCGTCGTCCAGGGCCACATCCTTTGGTTTGTACAACCAGAACCACCATATAATTAACGCGATAAGCGCTATACCCGACAGATTTACCAAAAACATAATTGCCTCCCTTAGTGCTCTTGCGCCTTGAACAGGCGCAGTCGGTTGGCATTGGTAACCACGGTCAGAGACAAAAACGCCATCGCCGCGCCCGCAATGACCGGGCTCAGCAGCAGGCCGAAAAACGGGTACAAGACTCCGGCGGCGAAGGGCACACCGGCGACGTTGTAGATAAATGCCCCAAACAGATTCTGTTTGATATTGCGCAAGGTGGCCTTGCTCACCGCAATGGCGTCGGCCAGTCCGTGCAGGGAGCCGCGCATCAAGGTAATGTCAGCACTTTCGATGGCCACATCCGTACCCGTCCCTATCGCAAAGCCGACGTTGGCCATGGCCAGAGCCGGCGCATCGTTGATGCCATCGCCGGTCATGCCCACGATCTCATCCTCCATTTGCAATTCAGCGACCTTATTGGCCTTGTCTTCTGGCAATACTTCGGCGAAGTACTCACTGATACCCGCCTGATCGGCGACTGCCTGGGCAGTGGCGCGATTATCCCCCGTAAGCATCACCACGCGGATGCCGTTGCCCTGCAAACGCTTGATGGCCTCGATGGAATCTTCCTTGATAGGGTCCGCTACAGCGATGATGGCGGCCAAGTGGGCATTCACTGCAAAGTACATGGGTGTTTTCGCCTCGGCGGCTAACTGCTGCGCTTTGTCCACCAGCGACCCGATTTCAATGTTTCGCTCGTGCATCAGTTTTTCGTTGCCGAACAGCAAGTTCTGGCCACCGGCCTCGCCCTCCACGCCATGGCCGGCTATGGCATTGAAATTGGTGACTTTATCCGGCTGTAGTCCCCGCTCCTGGGCTAACTCCACGATCGCCATGGCCAGCGGGTGTTCGGAACCGGATTCCAGGCTCGCGGCCAATTGCAACACGCCGTCTTCACTGCCGGCACCGGCCAGCACTATGTCCGTAACTTTGGGGGAGCCCAGAGTAATGGTGCCGGTTTTGTCGAGTATCATGGCGGTGATTTTGGAAGCTGTTTGCAGGGCCTCGCCATTGCGAATCAGCACACCTGCTTCCGCCGCCTTGCCCACGCCCACCATCACCGACATGGGTGTGGCCAGGC
>Ga0164313_10005639_pt1 | contig 11082 bp, 10 predicted proteins | sample GuaBasSedimGuay4_FD_113735 | JGI IMG/M metagenome (GOLD analysis project Ga0164313, IMG submission 113735) | Subseafloor sediment microbial communities from Guaymas Basin, Gulf of California, Mexico - Guay4, Core 4569-4, 0-3 cm | ecosystem: Environmental > Aquatic > Marine > Hydrothermal vents...
TCAAATAGGAAACAGGGAAATCGCATAAAGAGGATAATTGCAAGTGTTATCATCTTTTTTTAAATTTTGCAGACTTGTACGTGATAAAATATGCGGTTGGTATTTTTCATTATAGACTTTAAGACTCTTGCTTTGCAGGTTAATCCCCGCCTTAGCCTCAACAGGATATATTCTGTCATTAACAGAGAATAAAAAATCAACTTCAGCTTTGCCCTGGCTGGTCCAGTAGAACAAATTTGTTTGGAATTTTTCTAAGAGTTGCTGCGCTACGTAGTTTTCAACCATCGCACCATGAAAATGTGTAAAAATTGTACTTCCCCTTACTATCATATCCATAGAAATATTTGACATCACCCCCAGTAGTCCGATATCAAGAAGGAATATTTTGAAAAAGTCTGTTTTGGCGTAAGCCTCAAGAGGAAGTTTTGGAGTTGATACATTATAAGATTTATATAAAACTCCTGCGTCAATTAACCATTGGAGAGCATTTTCATAGCTTCTGGCTCTGGCGGTCTTTTTCACAGCGGAAAAGATAAATTTCTTATTTTCTTTTGACAAATGAACCGGTATAGACTGCCATATTAAAGATATTTTTACTATATCTGATTTTTCTGCATGCTTGGAGAAATCAAGAAGATAAGAATCAATGATCTCCTTCAATTAAATGCCGTAAAGATGTTTTCTTAAGTGCATCAGGAAATTCCAGGAAAGACATGGGGTAAAGATTCAGAAAATTTACCTGCCCCACGGGAAAAGATTTTTGGCCAGCCAGTTTTATTCCCAGTAACGAGCCTGCTGCTATCACATGATATTCATTAGCATTTTCTTTGAAATACTTTAATGCATTTAATGCATTAGCAGATGCCTGGATTTCATCACAAATAATCAGACTTGAATACGGTGATATTGTTACATTTGCATATGCTGAAAGGTAGCTGATAATCTTCTGTTTATCGAACCTGTGCATGAAAATTGCGTCAAGTGCCGGATCATCTTCAAAATTCAGATAGGCAAAATTATCATATTCATTTCTTGCAAATTCTTTTAGTAGGTAGGTCTTTCCAACCTGCCTTGCCCCTTTCAGGATAAGCGGTTTTCGTAGTTCAGACTGCTTCCACTTTTGTGTTTCTGAACACGCTTCTGCAACATTTTTTTGGCATCAAGGGGTTCTCTTTAAGGGTGAAATCATCCTTTTAAAAATTTGAATATTTTGATGTTTTTAGAAGCTGCAAATCTATAGCCTGTCACATATTAAATTGCACAAGGATAGGGGGAGAAGGCTGTATTGTAATACGCCGACGACCGATAACGCAGTGAAATTTAATATGTGACAGGCTATATACACTCAATAGAATGCAACATACATAATAGCCACATCTTGATTAGCGCATTAGGCACTCCTGATGTCAGAGCAAAAGAGATTTATATGCAGTTCCCAATTCCAATCTTCGGGAACTTTCCGAAACACGATCTTTGACCGAGCCCTTAACCCTCAAGACACAGGACTTTCAAAAACAATATGGCAAGGAAATCCATCAATTATTCTACGATATTAAAATCCCAGACTTTGTCTTTGTAAATGCCCCTTAGTTTGCTGGAAGCTTTTTCCGGTGATTTGGTTCTCCAGGTTAAGGGTAAATTTCCGTGGCTCATATCTTCGACCTCATATGTCCAGCCATCTTCTTTCTGTACAAGAATCAATGAAACAATTCCGCTGTACTTTTCCCCTTTTGTACTGACTTCTGCTTTATGAATTATAAAATTTTCCTCAGACAAAACTATTTCAACTCCAGTATTTTTTTTAATTGTTTGACCACATTATTCTTATGCGTAGCCTTCCAGTAAAGTCTGTTGCAGGAGGGACAGGTTTTAAAGTTATCCATGGTATAATAAACATATTCCGGCACACTATCTGCAACAGAAATTTTATCAATAGTCAGCAGCTTTTTATTGCATAAAAGGCATCGAGTAAAGAGATTTTCCATCGGATCGATTGAAAAAGCTTTTACAACCTGTTTTAGCTGATCCTGATAATGGTCATGTTTAACAAAAAAACAGTTTTCTCTGTTTATTTTTCTTCTGATCAACATTGTATCTCTGGTCAGAATTATACGTCCGCTATGAAAAGCTCTTTCTGAAATTTTATTATCCGATATTTCCCGGAAATATTCAACATCACATCCTATTATCCTCATCCATTTTGCGAGTTTTCCAAGCATGGCATCGGCAATGAAGATTTTTTCCATAGCTTTACTCGCCCTTTTTCGTTCCTTTTCATTTTGCATATCTAATGGAATAATGGAATTGGTTTTATATTTATGTCATTTATATAATTGCTGGCAAGAGAAAAATATTTTTTGGAAATTTAAAATTTGGGATTTGTTTCGAGTTTCGTGCTTCGGATTTCCGGTTTCTCCGGATCGGGTTTTTCTTGCTTATTTGAGGTTTTTTGTTTTTTGAATCCATTTCTTAACTCCACAAGCGCTCGTATTGTGTTATCATTTGATCTGAGGCGTTCTTCGGGTGTCATTTTTAAAACATTTCAATTAGACCTTTATCTACCCTGACTTGCAGATTCTTCTGCTTATCGCTATTTTGTGCCATTTCAACCTTCTCTATTTCAATCATATCTTCAGCCGCCCCCACAAATTTTTTTACTTATCTCTTTCCCCTATAATAATTACAAATCTATAATTGCTTCATCAATTTGGCATAAATGAGCCATTATTTGACAAGATGAGCGTTCTGTATCATTGCTTAATTTCTTTCTCATCCCTAAGCTATGTTATGATTTGACTATAGGTTTTAGTTTATTTGAATGCAAATCCTTTTGTATTTGAAAATTTCTCTTGCGCAAAGAGATTGGTACAGGTCGAGTAAAAAATCTTTTGCGAACGACTTCGAGCAATTTCGCCTTCCAGGCCGGTAAACACAAGGCTTGCTTCAAGCCCGCTGTTTAAAAATACGAGTTGGCCTTTGCTAATTAAAAACCCCACAAAACTCCACATAAAAATTAATATATCTTTACGCCTTTAACATTTATGAATTATTATAAAAATAAATCTATTTGATATATTTATTTCTTGACATTTGTCGAACAATATAGTTTTACAAAAAATAGTGGGAAAAAGTGGATGTCAATGGTGATTTATGTTTAGAGGAAGCTCCTTTAATACAATTGATTCAAAGGGACGTATAATAATTCCGGCCAGATTTCGTGATGTCATAAAAGCCGGAGGCGGTGACGGAGTGATAGTTACCAGGCTGGATAAAGCCCTTTTTGCCTATACGTTTGATCAATGGAGCAAGATCGAATCCAAAATTTTGGCAATGTCTGAAACAAGCGAGTATATGCGCCGCTTCAGAAGAGTATTCATAGGGGGTGCCTCTGATTGTAATTGTGATAAGCAGGGCAGGATCCTGATTCCACCGGTTTTAAGGCAGTATGCGGAATTTGAAAAGGAAATCGTACTTGTGGGGCAGATAGTTCATTTTGAAATATGGTCTAAGGAAAATTACGAGCAGGAAGTAGTACAGATGGAAGAAGATATGAAAAAGGAGGCTGTCAGCAACGAAATAGCAAAATTAGGGCTTTAATTCTATGTCGTACAAACACATTCCTGTAATGTTAAGCGAAGTTGTCCATTACCTTAATTGTAAGCCCGGGAAAATCTATGCGGATTGTACGCTTGGCGGTTCAGGTCATGCAAACGCCATTTTGGAAAAGATTATTCCAGACGGGATTCTGATCGGCATAGATCAGGATATAGACGCGATAAAAAACGCAAAAAAGATTCTAAAACCATACGAGTTAAATATTCATCTCTTTCATGATAATTTTATAAATCTTCCGAAAATTCTTTCACAATTAAATATTACTGCTGTAGACGGCATTCTTCTCGATCTTGGAATTTCATTTCATCACCTCGACTCAAGTGGACGGGGTTTCAGCTTTAGAAAAGATGAACCGCTGGATATGCGGATGAACATTGAATCAGATACAACGGCTGAAGAGTTGATAAATACGATGGATGAAAAAAGCCTTGCTGAAATTTTTTTTAAATATGGAGAGGAACGCTATGCACGTAAAATAGCAAAAAAAATAGTTAATGTCAGAAAGAAAGAAAGAATTAAATCCAGCAAGCACTTGGCGGCAATCGTATGCGGAGCCGTTTCGGGTAAAGCATCATCCAAAAGAAGGATTCACCCTGCCACTAGAGTGTTTATGGCTGTTAGAATAGCTGTTAACAAAGAGCTGGATGTACTCAATTTATTCATGGAAACCGCCGTTGACTTGTTGAAGCCTGAAGGCAGGTTTTGCATATTATCATTTCATTCACTCGAAGACAGAATTGTAAAAAAAAAGATAAAACTCCTGGAGGGCAAATGCATATGCCCGCCGGCTTTGCCAAGGTGTGTTTGCAATAAGACAAGGGTTATACGATCTTTGACCAAAAAAGTTTTGCGGCCAACAGAAGAAGAAATTACAGCCAACCCAATGGCGAGAAGCGCAAGGATGAGGGTCGTAGAAAAATTGTAAATAGTACGGTTTACGGTTGACAGTTCACTGTTCACGGTTAAAAGCCGACTAACTCTGAGCATAACAACCTGAGTAGTTACGAAACATGAAGGTATAAAAGCAACCAACCGTAAACCGTAAACCGTAAACCGTAAACTGTAAACCGCAAACGCTTACGTTTAAGCTATGGCTCGTAAGACTAAAAAAAATGTTCGCAGCACAAAGAGCACAAGGATAGTGATAATCTGGTTTATCATTATGGCTGTCTTTATTGCGGAGCTTCTAATTTACACATGGAGCAGAGTGCAGTGCATAAAATCCGGGTATGAAATTTCTAATGAAAATAACAAAAATCGGAATCTTATAAATCTGCAAAATAACTTAAAGGTTGAGCTTGCGCGCCTGAAATCTCCGGAACGGCTCGCAAAGATAGCAAAAAACCGGCTTGGCCTGAAAACACCAACACCGGAGCAGATGATTATAATTCCATGAAACCAATTGAAAAAAAACACATAAAGTTGAGAACAATTCTGATTGGTTTTATTTTCAGCATTTTTCTATTTGTCATAGGGGCAAAGGCTTTTTATCTTCAGGTTTTTTGCAGTTCATGGCTGTCAAGGAAAGCAGCAAATCAGTATGAGAAGTCATTAGTTTTTCATGGAAAGCGAGGGACAATTTACGATACCAACCACAGGGAAATGGCCTTGAGCATAGATGTTACGTCAATTGTGGCATATCCCCCTAATATCGAGGATCCGGCAGCGACCTCCAGGGCTCTCAATAAAACGCTGAAAATTGACCTTAATTCGCTTAAGCAGAGACTCACATCTGACAGATCATTTGTTTGGATTAAGCGCAAGGTTACACCAAAGGAAGTAAAAGATGTAAAAGTCCTTGATCTCAAAGGTATAGATTTTATACGCGAGCACGAACGTTTTTATCCAGACAAAACCCTTGCAGCGCAAGTGCTTGGGTTTTCAGGTATAGACGGACATGGCCTTGAAGGAATCGAATACTATTATGACACTTACCTTAAGGGCGGTACTTGCAGATTTACGGTTTTAAAAGATGCTTTCAAACGCGGGTTCGACGCTAAAAAGAATGTAATGCCTGATTGCAGCGGGAATAATCTGATATTAACGATTGATCATAATATCCAGTACTTAGCCGAAAGAGCGCTCGAAGAGGCGTCTGTTAAATTTAATGCCAAATCAGGGATGGCAATCATAATGTCTCCAAAGACAGGAGCCATACTGGCCGTAGCGCACTATCCGTTTTTTAATCCAAATTCTTTTGGAGAGTTTGATAGGGATCTGTGGAGAAACAGGTCAATAACAGATCCATTTGAGCCCGGCTCAACCATGAAAATCTTCAGTGCATGTGCGGCAATAGAATTTGGAGGATGTTCTCCGAACACCATTTTTTTCTGTGAAAACGGTAACTACAGAATAGGCAAAAACGTTGTCCACGATACTCATTCTCACGGCTGGTTGTCTCTACAGAATATTATTAAGTTTTCAAGCAACATCGGCACCATAAAGGTTAGCGAAAGGATAGGACCGGAATATCTTTATAAAACATTCCGCGGTTTTGGTTTTGGTGAAAAGACAGGAATAGATTGCCCGGGGGAAACATCAGGCGGCCTGTCCCACTATAATAAATGGGCAAAAATTGATGCCGGCGCAATAGCTTTTGGACAAGGAGTTGCCGTTTCCGCCCTGCAGCTTATAACTGCGGCCTCGGCGATTGCAAATGATGGGATCCTCATGGCTCCTTATATTGTCCAGGCTATAACGGATCAGAATGGACGTCTTATAAAAAGCTCAAGCCCGCGTAAGGTCAGAAGAGTCGTTTCACTGGAGACAGCCCGAACCGTAAAAAAAATAATGGCTTCTGTAACTACTGAAGGGGGGACAGGTGTGAATGCTGCTTTGGAAGGTTATTCTGTCTGCGGGAAGACAGGAACCGCCCAGAAAATTGATGAGAAAGGAACTTACTCGAACGAAAAATACATAGCTTCATTCCTTGGGTTCATTCCCGCGGAAAATCCTGAAATAACTGTTCTGGTTGTTATTGACGAACCACAGGGAAAGCATTTTGCCAGCATAGTTGCGGCTCCGGCATTCAAAAGAATAGCGTATGAAACTGTAAATTATATGAACATACCCTTAACTGTCGATAATTCATTTGGAAGATTGGTTGACATACGGACCGGCTCAGGAGGAAAGAAGGCTGTTTTCGAAGGAGGAAATAAAAAAATAAAGTTAGTAAGCGGAAATGGGGCAAGAGGTTGAAACTTTCTATTTTGCTTGAATCTGTACCGAAAATAAGGCGTGTAAGCATTGTCAAAGAAGGTATGGAGCATCAGCATAGCGCGGGAATATGGCAACATAATGATGATTTATGCGCCTGTTTGCCGGAGTATGAAATAGGCTCAATACATTATCGGGCGCAGGAGGTTAAGCCTGATGGGATTTTTGTTGCTGTAAAGGGTTTTAAGGCGGATGGGCATGACTTTATTGATGAAGCCCTGGCAAGAGGTGCATCAGTGATTGTAACTCAGAAACCTGTTAATAAAGAATCTGTAATTATAGAGGTTGAGAATACCAGAAAAGCTCTTGCCGCAATTTCTGCAAATTTTTACGGGAATGCTTCAGAGAAGTTGTTTATTATAGGGATAACCGGAACAAACGGTAAAACAACAACAGCTTATATAATTGAAAGCATCCTTGCTGAAGCGGGTTTCAAGGTTGGTGTAATAGGAACTATTAATTACCGTTATTCGGGCAGGGTTTTTCCAAACCAAATGACAACGCCGGAATCTTTGGATCTGCAGAGGATCTTGGCGGAAATGTATGAAAACGGAATCACCCACGTTGTTCTGGAAGTGTCATCTCATGCAATTGACCTGCGCAGGATTGACTGCTGCCGGATAAATATTGGTGTGTTCACAAATCTGACTCGGGAACACCTTGATTATCATGGAGATATGGATTCTTACTGGTTTTGCAAAAAAAGGCTTTTTACAGAGCATTTAAAAACCGGTCCCAAGAAGGGCCATACTCTGGCTGTGGTAAATTGCGATGATAAGAGAGGAAAAGGACTTTATAATTTACTTTCAGAAGCATCTGATAGTATGCCCGTGATTTCCACAGGCAGCACGGCAGATAAAATGATATGGCCGGATAATATTAAATACAGCCTTACAGGTATTACGGGGAAAATTTCAACAGAAAGGGGGATATTTAATTTTAAATCACCTCTTGCAGGAGAGCATAATCTTGAGAATATACTCAGCGCAACAGGTGTGGGGATTGCTCTTGGACTTTCTCCGGCCATCATAAAGGCAGGTATAGAAAAGACTGGCTGGATACCGGGTAGACTTGAATTTATACCAAATAAAGCAGGCAAGTTTGTGTTTGTTGATTACGCTCATACTCCGGATGCTCTGGAACATGTTCTCTCTTCTTTAAAGTCAATTAAAGATAATGAAATCGGCGGAATTATCTGTGTAGTTGGTTGTGGTGGAGATAGAGATAGAGGCAAAAGGCCCTTGATGGGCGAAATAGCCGGCAGGTTTTGCGACCTGACTATAATCACATCGGATAATCCGCGCACCGAAGATCCAATGAAAATAATAAGCCGGATAGTAGAGGGAATAAAACAAACATCTTCAAAGAAATATGACCCAAAGAAGCCGACAAACGGCATTCAAGAGAAAGGTTATGTTATTGAGCCTGATCGCAGGAAAGCAATAAAACTGAGCATCACATCAGCCGGTCCGGGAGATATCATACTTATAGCCGGCAAGGGGCATGAAACATATCAATTAATTGGTGGTAAAACTTTTCACTTTGATGACAGGGAGGAGGCTAGAGAAGCTCTTAAATAAATTATTGGGTTCACGGTTCACGGTTATCGGTTTACAGCTAACGGGTGTAACACAAAAAAGTTGCAAAACAAAAAAGAATGTCGAATGGCGAACAAGGAATAATGAATGTCGAAGAAATGTAGCGAAATTTGATTTTTAAAAGCGTTTAATTGGCTTTGCTGTATGAATTATTCGGACAGCAAAACTTTTATCGCAGTTAAAACTTCATAATTCGACATTTCTTGTTCGATATTCGATATTAAATCAGCGAATAAAGAGGCTGAACGGTTATAAAAAAACGACAATGGAAAACGAACGAAAAATACCCTGGACAACTGCTGAAATCCTTGAGGCAACAAAGGGAGTCCTTTTGTGCGGGGATATCAAACATACTTTTGAGGGGGTATGCATTGATTCACGCACAATATCTGCAAATGAACTTTTCATTGCGATCAAGGGAAATGTTCATGATGGTCATAGTTTCGCATCTAATGTGATAAGCAGCGGCGTGAGAGGGCTTATTATAAGTGATGATACCGGTACAGATTGGCAGGGTAAGGACATTGTTTGTGTGAAGGTAAACGATACAACAAAAGCTCTGGGTGATCTTGCTTCTTTTAACCGCAGGCGGACCGATATTTCGGTTGTAGCAATAACCGGTTCAAACGGCAAAACTACAACCAAAGAAATGACTGCTTCCGTTGTTTCAACCCGTTATAAAACTTTATCGAGCAAAGGAAATTTCAACAATGAAATAGGGCTTCCGCTAACGCTCCTGGATCTTAAAAACAGCCACCAGTGGGCTGTGCTTGAGCTTGGGATGAACAGACCCGGAGAGATAGACAGGCTGGGTGAAATTTGTATTCCTGATATTGGCGTAATTACAAATATAGGCTTTGCTCACCTTGAGGGACTGGGCTCAATTGAAGGGGTAATGAATGCCAAAGGAGAACTTCTAAAAAGAATAAAACCGGAGGGAACAGCGGTTTTTAATGCAGATGATTCAAGGCTTTTATATTTATCGACTAAAACCTCAAGAAAAGTGCTTTATTTCGGTTTATCAGAAGATGCCCGTATTAAAGCGCTGAATGTCAATGAAACGACAACCGGAATTTCTTTTACACTGGTGCTGCCTGAAGAAAGAATTCCAATAGAACTAAGAGTGCATGGCGGATTCATGGTATCAAACGCCCTCGCTGCAGCGTCTGTTGGATATATTATTGGTTTGTCTTCAGAGGAAATAAAAGCCGGCTTAGAATCTTTTCAGCCGGTTAAGGGCAGGATAAATATCTTTGATGTCAGGGGAGTGCACATAATTGATGACACATACAATGCAAATCCTGATTCAATGGAAGCTGCAATCAGGATTCTCAGTTCATTAAAAGGCAACAGCAGGGGTATTATTGTAGCAGGTGATATGCTTGAGCTGGGAGAACACGCAGAATCCATGCACAGAAAGATAGGTTCTCTGTCTGCCAGATCAAATATTGCAAGACTTTACGTTACAGGTGAGTTCGCAGAGGCTGTTGCAAATGGTGCAGGCAAAGAAGATAAAAATTCGATGGATATATTTATTGGAGCAAGAGAAGAGATTCTTGAAGATTTAAAGAAATCACTTTTGCCGGGAGACTGGGTTCTTGTAAAGGGCTCAAGGGCAATGGGCATGGAGAAAATCGTTGAGGGGTTGAAGAGCTAAAATATTATGCTTTACCATCTGCTATATCCGCTTCATACGACAATATCGGTTTTTAATGTATTTCGCTACATTACATTCAGGACTATCTATGCCAGCCTTACAGCTTTTTTTATCTGTTTTTTTCTCGGGCCGTGGGTTATCAGAAAGCTCGGCGAGATGCAGATCGGACAGCATATAAGAGAAGACGGCCCGCAGTCACACTTTAATAAAGCAGGAACGCCTACTATGGGTGGAATCCTGATTATATTTTCGATTACTGTTTCCGCACTTCTCTGGATGAATTTGACGAACTATTATGTGTGGATAGCTCTTTTGGTAACGATTGGCTTTGGCGCTATCGGCTTTATAGACGACTATCTCATGCAGATCAAAAAGCGGAGCAAGGGACTCAGCGTTAAAAGCAAGTTTTGTTTTCAAATATTACTCGCATTGTTAATTGGATTTCTTGTTTATATGTGTCCTGATTTTTCAACACGAGTAACTGTCCCGTTTTTTAAAAATATTTCGCCTGATCTAGGTTGGGGATATATAATTTTTGCAGCGTTTGTAATTGTTGCAGCATCAAATGCCGTTAACCTCACAGACGGCCTTGACGGCCTTGCTATTGGCCCCGTGATTGTAGTTGCTGCCACATATATGCTTTTTGCTTATGTGGCAGGGCATTCTAAAATAGCTGATTATCTTCAGATCAACTATGTTGCCGAAGGCGGTGAAATAGCAATTTTTTGCGGAATTCTGGCTGGCGCAGGCATGGGTTTTCTGTGGTTTAACGCATACCCTGCTCAAATTTTTATGGGTGATGTGGGATCCCTTTCACTTGGCGGCGCTATAGGCACAGTCGCTGTGATTACAAAACAGGAGATACTGCTGGTAATTGTCGGTGGCCTTTTTGTTATAGAAACACTTTCCGTGATTTTTCAGGTAGGTTTTTTCAAGATGACAAAGGGGCGAAGGATTTTCAAAATGGCGCCGCTTCACCATCATTTTGAATTAAAA
>Ga0164313_10005640_pt1 | contig 11082 bp, 15 predicted proteins | sample GuaBasSedimGuay4_FD_113735 | JGI IMG/M metagenome (GOLD analysis project Ga0164313, IMG submission 113735) | Subseafloor sediment microbial communities from Guaymas Basin, Gulf of California, Mexico - Guay4, Core 4569-4, 0-3 cm | ecosystem: Environmental > Aquatic > Marine > Hydrothermal vents...
ATTATAAAAAAACTCGAATCTCTTCTCATCCCTTTTCCTTCGCAAAGGAAGTCGAGCAGGTATCTGTACAAAGATACCAATGATTATTCCGAATTCGTGCGATTTGGCTATCGGGATATGAAAAGGGGTCAAGTCGAAAGCGCCGGTAAAAGCCGGCAAATTGAAGTGTTCAATGGTATTGGTTTGATTGGGAATATCATGGAAATAGCCTGGTCATTCTATCACGGAAGATTCCAAGGAAACCTTCCCTAAGATCTGATCTCAGTAGGCTCCCCCGGATCATTGCCTCAATCGTCGATTTGAGATCATGCAAACGATCCAAAGCATTATCGGCCTGTTTTCTTGTAAGCCCAAAATGCTCTGCAAGCCTGAAAAAGTCTCTTCCGGAAAGGCGATTCTTTTTGCCTTGCAAGCTAAGACACACCTCTTCTTGCTCTTCAGGCAACACCAGTCTGGAGTTGACAATGTCATAGGCTGGTGAGAGCTGATAACCTATCTCTTCACTACGGAGAAGAGAAAAATTCTTTAGATGTGCATCCCCATTGCCCAATGTATAAAATAAAAGCGCTCTTTCAAAAAGCCTTATGAGATCAAGAACCGGAACGGAAGAATGTTCTTTGATATAGTTCGCAATTCTCTCATAGGATCCATCATACTTGTCATCTATTTGAAGAAGCTGCTGAAAATCCTCCTGCTGAAGCTTTGAGCCGTCTTCCAATCGGTCAAAACGCTTGACAAGATACACGAGGCTGCCGTCCAATAGCGGGAGAAGGCCATGTGGTGGAACCTCAATCCCAAAAGTTGAGGCAATGTTCATGCATAGGTTCTCGTTTTCAGGTATTGACTCAAACCGTTCGGTCTGAGGTTTAAGGATGTAGAGCCCTCCTCTTTCAACCACTAATACCTGGTGTTTTCTATGGTCATGCATCACCGAAAGTTTTGGTTGGACACCCGAAATAGACATCCTTCCAACCATTTTTTGAGCTTCTCTGGTCACATCAGTTGCCCTGAACGGCACTTCGGGAGGACGCGTTGTTCCAAAAAGCTGCCTCGCACATCTGGGGTGGTACCCGTCGGATAGTTTCGATTCGGCTTCCAAAACATGACAAGACAGACACTTGCTATTCACGAAAGGTCTCCATCACTTTCAGGGATCACGGTAACTGCTCCAATACAGTCACCCCCGGTTGACAGGAGAATTTCAAATGAATTCTCCGGATCTATTTTTAAAGTACGGCTCGTAATATCAAGGAGCCAGCCTTCAGGAATGAGACCGAGGAAAAATGGAAAGAGAACCTCGCTTTCGTAGGGCTGTTTTCTCAAGGGTAAAGTTAGACTTACAGGCTGGGCCTCCATTGCGGACAAATATTCCTGATAATATGTGAAACGATAACCGCTATTCGTCCTTTCTATAAGGCCGGCTTTTTTGTCCCCGAGATAAACTACACCCTTATTCAATTTTTTCTTCATGTAGCCCAGCCTCTTCTATTTTCGGTCGCCAATCTACCGGGCCGAGAGTTTTCCCAAACAACCGAAGAACCTGGTTCACCTTGTCCATTCTCAAAGTCGGCTTACCCTGCTCCAACTCCCTGATGAACCTGAGTCCCACCCCAGCTCTTCGGGCCAGTTCGGTTTGGTTCAAGCCATGAAGCTTGCGCTGCCCTTTTATAAAGGTCTGTAACTTCATCTTTCTATACCCATTAGGGATGATTTATATAATTTCCTTGGTATTTTATACCCTTTAGGGACAAACAATTCGTGTTTTATACTAAAAACACCCTAAAGGGTATAATTTTTCCACTTGAAGAAGAATTTAATACCTTTCGGGTATAAGATCAAGATAAATATTATAAAATATATATAATATAAAACAGACAGTTAAGTTAAGTTTTCAATTCCCTGCATCCCACCAAGTAGCTGATATCATGGATAAATTCGATGTTTTAAGTCCTGTCTTGTACAAAAACCTTGTACAAAGATAGGGCTTTTTTTATGCATTCTGACACGCCAAAAACCAAATTACCTGACTATCTTTTTCGTAATCCATATTTATACTGCTTCCGCAGCAATAGCTTCTAATTGAAAAATGCAATCTGATGCATATTATATGATGTATATGGGCAAGATATTTTTTTTTGACCATATAAGAGGCAGTGATAATATGAATAAAAACTTATTGGTTTATATTTGCATTGTTACGCTGCTGATTTTGGGCATGGCTGTCCTTCTGAGTATTCATTCCAAACCGCAGTTTTTTTTCTTCCACAGCGAAACTGCTCTGCCCCGACCAACCAGCGTCTTTCCCGACGTCGAGCAAGACCCTGGATTAACATTTGCAGTGCATTTAATCGCAGGAATCTGTGCCTTGCTGCTTGTGGGGTACTTGTTTTGGTCCTTTTACCTGAAGTTTAAAAAAGAAATCCGGGCGGATCTGTCTGCCATGGAGAGTTCCCTTTGCAACCTTTCCTTGACAACCGGCCGGACCGAATACGAATTGTTCTGTAAATCTGGAGAAGAGTGGTCGGTTAGCGGCGACAGAATTGACGCGGATTTCGGGAGATATATGGCGGATCAGGTCCTGCCATATTATACACGGGATTTTGTCAGAAAGAACCGCGAACACACCGACGAAACCTTGATAAAAAAGATAGACGTCGAACCCACATCCTGGTGGGATTGGGCGAAGGCATTGCTCATTTTTCCAGGCAGTCTCATTCTTTTATTCTCCATTGTACTCATCTGTGGGATAAAGACCATCTATTAGAATAAAGTCGAAAAAACCCATTCCAGGCATCATTTATGGCAATATTTTCAAGAGTATGGAGGGTACGATACTCTCATCAATCACAGGTTCCGGTTTAAAGACTTATGAGCGGTACTTGTGTGATATTTGGTTTTCTGACAAGATAGAGGCTTAACCATCAATCGTCTGGTTTGTAACTACAACGGGAAAGGAGGAAAGACTAATGATCAAATTCAGCATATTTTATCCAAATGAGGAAGGAAAGAAATTTGATATGGACTATTATATTAATAGTCACATCCCCATGGTTATGGAAAAGCTTGGTGGGGCAGTCAAGGGGGGTAGCGTGGATCAAGGTCTTGCCGGGGGAGACCCCGGTTCTCCGGCACCCTATGTCGCCATGGGGCATATATTGTTCGATTCAGTTGACGAATTTCAGAACGCCATCGGACCCCACATGGAAGCAATTATGGCAGATCTTCCAAATTACACAGACATCTTGCCCACTGTTCAAATCAGCGAAGTCAAAATATAGAAAAGCTGACACAGCGATTGCTATTATCAAACAGGCAGGGTCAAATATTGGCCCTGCTTTTTTTGTGGATAACTCCAATTATCGCCATCCGCCATCTTAATGAATCAAAAAACAAATGTCCGAAAGCTGTCTTTCAATCTGCCAAATATATAGATATGCCAAAGCGTTATCGTATCGTTAAGCCAATCCCCCAATATCAATATCTTGTGGTATTAGCTTGTCTATGATATTAAATACGACGTTCCGAAAATTGAATTAAGGAATGAAATGGCCAAGAACGCGTCAAACAATAAAACAAACGGTTTTGAGCAGAATCTATGGGATACCGCCAATAAGTTACGGGGCTCGGTGGAGTCGTCCGAATATAAGCATGTGGTGCTCAGCCTTATCTTTCTGAAATTTGCCAGTGACAAGTTTGAGGAGCGCAGGACTGAGCTGATTGCTGAGGGTATGGACCGGTGGGCCGGGATGGCTGAATCAGCACATTTTTCGAGTCTCTTTAAAATCAAGTCAGGACCATAATTTTGTTTACTACCAACTAAAAGCATTGAGAGCTGTCTTTGCAGAAATTGCCAGGGACAAGCAAACAACAGGTCTTGGGCACGTAACGATTAAAGATATGAAGAATTTGTATGTGCTACACCCCAAGGATTCAATGATAGACCCCTTTTAATCGCTATTCATGGCCTCTGTTTAACAAATGGCACACAAATTTTCATGGCACCAGACAGTTCGAGGTTCTCCGCGACACCCTGCTCCCTAAGCTTCTATCCGGCGAAGTACGAATTCCGGAGGTCGAAAAGATGGTGAAGGAACTGGCCTTATGACTACAGATATGCAACAAGACTCAAAAAAATCGGAAATCCTCATCTACCAGAACACTGCCGGGAGAATAAAGCTCGATGTCCTGCTGGAGCAGGAGACTGTCTGGCTGACCCAGGAACAGATGGCCGAGCTTTTCGGCAAGGTCAGATCAACCATCAACGAGCATATCAAGAATATCTTTGCTGAGGGGGAGCTGGTTGAATCTGAGGTTATGAAGAAATTCGGAATTTCCGAATTTCAGCAAAAAACACCCAATTACTATAGTTTAGATGTCATTATATCAGTGGGCTATCCTTCGCAACTTCATCTACCTGCCCGATACCTCGCGCAAGGAAGAAAAGATCCTCTGCCGCTATCCGCAATATTATGCTGCCACCAATCTCTACGCCAGTATCAAAGCCCATCGTCGCCCGGAGGGGGATGGTACGCTTGATTATTCCATCTGTTCTATCGCTTCAGTGGTTTGATGCATCAATTCTTGTTTTCCGGTGGTGAAATTAGGCAGGTCAACATATGGGATGTCGATAACCCCAAACCATTCTAAGATAAAGAGTCCAAGAAAGATCACCACTAAATAAGCAAATGCTTTACCCATCTTTTACACTCCCGTGATACTCTATTCAAATAAATACAGGTGAGTTTCCTACGATCATCGTACTCAAACTTGGCACGGCACTCAGGGCATTTCATTTTGCCGCTCTTGGGTTCAAGTACACTGGAACAAAAGGGGCATTCGATGTAACGCTTTAGTTTGTATCTGGAGGTCACTGGTTATCCACCTGCGAGCTTAACCTTGAAGCCCTGTCTTTTAAGCTCACTTTGAATCGTCTGCCGGTGATTCCCTTGAATGATAATGATGCCGTCTTTAATCGAACCTCCCGTGCCGCACTGGCCTTTAAGTTTTTTGGCAATCTGCTTCAGGTCATGGGTTCCTTCCTGAAAACCTGCAACGGACGTAACCGTTTTTCCTCTTCTGCCTTTAGATTCTCTTCTGATACGGATGATGCCGTCCGATTGTATGCTTGGGCTATTTGCTTTCCTACTTTTACAGGAACATTTCTTTGCAGGCTTTCTACAGCCGGGACACACCCGACCAGATTCAGTAGAGTATACCAAGTGAGAGTTATCTGTCATTGATTCGGCTCCGCAGCTTGCCGCTGCATTTAAACGTCACGACCTTCCTCGGTCTCAGCATCAGATCTTCCCCCCGATGCCGTTGATTCGGGGTGACAAAACGAATCGCACTATGCAGATGAATATCGTTATACCAGAGAACAAATTGATTCACCCAACGGCGAGAATCCTCGATTGTTTCAAATCCAGATCTTGGATAACCCGGCCGATCTTTACACGTTCGAAAAAGCGCTTCCGAATAGGGGTTGTCATTGCTGACTCTTGGCCGACTGAACGAAGCCATGATCCCCAGCGATTCAAGTTTGACATTGAGCGTGGATCCCTTTTGGGGAGAACCATTGTCAGAATGCAGCACCAGCAAGGCGGCCGTTTCCGCCAATGCCTTTTCCTTGCGTCTTAATTCCCGTTTTAATCGGTGGATGCGCTGGCGATCCGCCTTCTTCTCAGTTTTCAAACGGCGAGAGCTTTCCCGATCCCGGTCATTGGCCCTTTCACAGGCTTTTCGCCATTGCAAAAGCTGTTCAGGGTATATCCCTTTCTTTCGGCAATATTCGGCCAGATCAGTTTCGTTTAAAGTTGCAGTTTCTAAAACGGCTGCGAACCTGTCCCTGGCTGACCAGCCTTCTGGACCGCTATCGCCGTCTGGCAGCAGAAAACCTTTATCTCGAGCCTGCTTGCGCCGGTTAAAAAGAGTGGCTTAAGAGATGCCTTCTTCCTGGGCTAACTGTCTAATGGATCGGTTGTGCGGCGGCATCATTTTTCGCAGCACGGCTTCTTTACGTTCTAATGGATATCGCATGAGTGATCCTCCTGCTCCCTCTTATAGCGGGTTTTATCTCATGCGACAACTATCCTAACACAGGGGGGTATATTTTCACCACTGGAGGCACTGCATCGGAAACTTCAGGTAATTTATGATCAGATAAAGTTTCATATTGTGCATGGCCGGTTTTATGGGGGGTTTATTTATCGGAGAATTTCCGTATAATCTGATTTAGTTGTAGTTTCTGGTTATCGGAAATCTCCTCAAATTTAATGCTGCATCTTCTTAATTGTGTATTATTCGGGAGATTGGTAACCTTATTATCTGTTACAGTTTTGAAAGAAATGTTATCAATTTTAACTGCACCGTCATTGGTTACTATCGATAACATAGGTTGCTCATATTTGAACAACCCAGAGGCTACATATTGAGCCCGTAGACCCGTTAAAGAAATGTCAAGTATTTCGGCAAATTTTCTTTTCTTAAGTTGTAGTCGTTTGAATAGACGAGGCTGGTTTAAAAAAATAAATACACCAGGCTTTAATTTAGACCGAAGTATTTTTCTTTGTTCATCATAATCACACCTTCGATCCTTGCCACTTCTTCGCTCTATGCCAGTCCTGTTCTCTATCCTGTCCATATTCTGAGCAGTGGATGATTCCATAATGTCTATGCTGTGATTTCTTCTGTCCCGCTTGAAATGCAAGTTTATACTTCCATTGATTTATGTAAAATCAATAAGTTTTCTGTGGGTGAATAAGGCCAGCCTGATTTTGAAAATATAAATTATACAGCGAGAAATATAATCCATCAATATTGAATAATCATGTACGATACACTTAGCAATTTTAAGTATTATCGTACAAAGTAGAGATAATATCTCAACTTTTGGACCCGCGATTCGATATTTTTATTGCAGAAGCAGATGGCGCGCTATTTGACCACCCGCAGGATGTCGGACTGCAGAAGCCGTTCCTGGAGTTCTTTCAGAATGATATAGGATGCCTGATCCGGGCTGAGTTTGGTCACGCCCGCCATCTGTTTGCACGCTTCCATCAGCGGTTCGTTGCTCCACAGCCTGAGTTCGTTTTTAAGGTAGATGCCGTAATTGATGTGGAATTCCACCAGCTTGGTTTCGTTCATATTGGCAATGCGGGTTTGGTCTCGACGCGATATGTCCGCCATAATTTTGTCCACAGCCGTTTCGACTGTTCGGGGGAATTTTTTTGATAAAGTATTCATAAGCCGCCTTAAATAGCACAAGCCCCGACGTTGGTAAAGCACTATTCGCATAAATTCTCATGCGGGATCGCTCACAACGAACCGGGCAACACAGGTTTGAATTTAGTTCGCTGCGCTCACAATGCCACCATTTTATGTCACGGCATAAAATGGTGAAGATAAATATAATATAATTTCAGTTAATTGTAGAAATTTCAAGACGTTAGTTAGCGTAGGGTGGGAACAAGCTCAACGAGGCGAGGGTTGCCTTGTTTTGCTGCCGATGAATATTCTGCCGGTCAGGCAACCTTGAGCATTTCGATCTCTTCGGTCGTCGGTACATACCCGAGGGTGTCGCAGATATAATCGATATTGTTGCGAACGGCCATTCTTCTATGTTGGCCCATGGGATTGCTTTCCGCAAATGATTTGGTCATGATCGCCAGCAGTTTAACCCGTTGAAAAAAAATGTGGTCCAGCGCGAGCATCCGGCCCGATTCGGTACTGGCCCTGAAGTTCTGAAAGTAGCCGTTCCAGTCAATGCAGTCCTGGGTAACCGCTTCAGAATTACGAATCATGGCCTGTATGCGGTGTTCGCCCAGGGGATAGTTTTCTAAGAATGCCTTGGCCATGATGATCAAAAGTTTTAGCCTGGAGAAGAAAATATTTTTCCGGCCGGGCGTTCCGTGTTTCTGGATGGTGGATCCGAGTTTTATCATGTTGTTGGCTCCTCATCTCAGATCTGCGGCAGGGTCGTAGCCCCCGCATTTCAAGTATTGCTCAAGAAGGGCGATTAATTCAAAAATTATAACTTAAATTGCCATGGTTGTCAAAAGATTCTTCAGATAAAAAGGGCATGCTTAAAATCGAACCGTTCGGCACAGTTTTCAAAGTTTCCGGAATATTTCTTCGGCTTTGAGATAATGGGTGCCGATATCCCTGCGCAGATCGAGCCTGTTTCCGGCCTTATCCTCCCGTGGGATTACCCTGAATTTTCCGTTGTCAAAGGCTGTCAGCAGCTTTTTTCTCAATCGGTCGGCCAGAACGCCGCGGGAATCACTGCCTTTGACCGTCAGGTTAGCGTTGAGAAAGGCCACACGCGTCCCATCGGACTTGAAGACCGCATCCGCATCCACCCAGGTCATGGCCGAGGGCATTACCTGTATACCTTTGCGTTTCAGATACTTCAAATCAAATTCAATGGGTTCGTTCTTGGTGCAGGACCATGGGTAACCTTTCTGACCGTCCGGACCGCCAGGCCCGGTCATAAGAGCAATGCAGATGGCGACCTGGTCATCCCTTACCTCGGGGCTGACCGTATCCAGGTTCCCGGTCAGGGACGCCTCGATAAGGGCGCCCAGGTTTCTCAGTCGCCGCGCCACCGGTTGGGCTTCAGGCTCTCCAGGCCGGATGTTGATTTCGCTCACCCGGATTTTTACAGGCTGCATGTGTTTGTCGAACGAGACAAAACAGCCGGGGTATAGAATACAGGGTCGCAGGAGACCCTGCGCTCTCAATGCGTCCACCAGGGGGTCGGCAATGGTTTTTCCGGCCATGGCAATCAGTTCCGGGGTTTCCATGGGGTGGGGGGAAACCGCACCAGTGCCGCCGGTGATGGGGTTCATCTTGCTGGCGGGGCCTTCAAACCTTTCGGGGTAATCCATAGAGGTTGGCAGAATCTGATAACTGCCGTTCCCATCCACAAAGATGGTAAAACTGATTTCGACTCCGGACATGAGGGACTCGATTAATAACGGCCAGGCGCCCTTTTTCCCGAACTGCTTTTTATAGCTGTCTTTGTAATCTTTGAGCAGGGTTTCGTAAACTTCCCGTATTTCCCATGAATTCAAAATTATCCTGGCGCCTTTACCTCCAGCACTGTAAGGGTACTTCAAAACGGCGCCGCCAAAGGATTGAATGAATTCGAGACAGAGTTGTAAGACGGTTTCATAATCATGCGCATTCACTTGGGCCCACGCGTTGGATACAGGTATGCCGGCATCTCTGCACAATTCTTTACATTTGATTTTGTCGCCCTCTATAAAGGCGCCGGCTTTGTTCAGACCAAGGATCCGGTCGCCGAATCCGGCGGCTTCGACCCGGTCTACGAGACCCTCGAACAACAGCGCTTCGGGCATGGGAACGACACAATCGACAGTGCCGTCTTCAAGGGCTGCGATAATGCTGCGGGAATAACTGTCCACATCGTTGTTTTCGGTGGCCACGAATGTCACGGGCCAGTCCATGGCTTTGGAAAATATCGGCATACTGGGGGTCCCCCTGATAACGAGGCCTTCAAAATTGTCTTCATAAAGATCACTGGTTGCGGTGGATACGACATAGGCCCATAGAAGGGTCCTGCCGTCGGTTCCGGCAAATGCAATTTTTTTCATTCTGAAGGTCCTTTCATGTATTCAGCTTCCACGGGAAATTTTTTGAGGATGTGGGATGATCCAGCCAAACATTTTCTGCATTGACGACCGACCCTAACAAATGGTTGCCGCTTTGGTCAACACCCGAAAAATTCGGATTTGAAGTTTGCATTGCTCTTTCTTCGCTCATATCGACTGCCGGGCAATGATTTAAGGCTTGAAATGATATCCGGGGATGGTTATATAATTTTAACGTTATGAAATTGAAAAAGAATAAACAGCGCATTTCAAAAAAACTGTTGTACTACGTTCCGCGTGGTGCGGCTTGAAATGTAATTCACGACAATGGCTTTGGAGGGTGGTCCTGCATGTTTGGCGGATTTGAAAAGATAATCGAACAACGTATCCAAAAGGCCCAGCGGAAAGGTGACTTTGAAAATCTTCCGGGCAGGGGCAAACCGTTGCCCAAAGAAGATATGAATGTACCGGAAGATCTCCGGCTGGCCTATAAAATTTTAAAAAATGCAGATTGTATCCCCCCCGAACTTGAGATCAAAACGGAGATCAGGAATACACAGGAGCTGTTGTCCGGAATGGAGGAGACCTCCGAAAAATACAAGGTGCTCAAAAAGCTGAACCTCCTGATCTTGAAATTGAATTCCCTGCGGAGCGGAGGGATTCAATTCGACGTCCCACAGCATTACATGGACCCGTTGACTGAACGCTTGTCTTCGGGAAAGACGCTATCCAAAACCGGCGCAGGTGATAAATAGAATGGGCAGGCAAGACGGAGACGGTCTCTTTAAATCCGTCATGGTGGCTTATTTCGTCCTTGTCCTGCACGTGTTTTTGATCATTGGTCTGGGGTTGGTGGTTATTTTCTTCAGCGGCATCGTGCAATACATGCTCTGGATTTTTCTGACTGGCGTCATCACCATTCTGGCTTCATTGTTTTATTTTTACCGGCGTATGAAGGCCGAGGGAAGGACATTACGGCAGATGATGCAGTCGCCCATGTTCAATGGCCGGCCCGTGGAAGTGAGCCTGCTGGGGGGCTTGGCCTCGTTCAGGGTGGGCAGTTCCGGGAGGGCCGCCGGGCTGGGTGCGGATATCCACCATCCGTCGAATCAACTGGAAGACCCGGGTACTATCCGGTTGCGGGAAATCAAAGAACTCGCCCGTCTTTTCGAAAACGATCTGATCACCCGGGAAGAGTATGAAAAGGCGAAGCATCAAATCTTCAACCTGAATTGAGCGTTACAAATTCATTAGAAACAGGCCTCAGTCTATAACTCATTTGTACAAGACCGAGGCGTGTATGATACAAAAAGTATCCATTGCTCTATTGATGTTTCTAGTGTGAAGAATAAATTTTCAGTGCTTTATATGTTAGAGGACAGCTATGGCATTTCAAGAAAAACTCATGTGGCATGCTTCGTTGTGCACGGACGGGCATGGCAATTTATGAAGGGGTGGCAAACATGAAAAA
>Ga0164313_10005641_pt1 | contig 11082 bp, 7 predicted proteins | sample GuaBasSedimGuay4_FD_113735 | JGI IMG/M metagenome (GOLD analysis project Ga0164313, IMG submission 113735) | Subseafloor sediment microbial communities from Guaymas Basin, Gulf of California, Mexico - Guay4, Core 4569-4, 0-3 cm | ecosystem: Environmental > Aquatic > Marine > Hydrothermal vents >...
AGTGGTTTCAAGGCCGGAAAATGTTGCAAACAGCCGGTCGACGGTTGCTTTTTCAAGTTTTACGGCCAGCATGCCGCAGTTGTACATGTTCTGTCTGAAAATCCGTGCAAAGCTTTCGGCAATTACCAGGTGGATGCCGTTGACCTCCAGAGCCCAGGGCGCATGCTCCCTGGAGGAGCCACAGCCGAAATTGGCTCGGGTAACGATGACGTGTTTTTCCAAGATGTCGGCCGTCGGGTTGAATTCTTCCAGGGTGAGATCTTCCAGGAGATAGGGAGCCAGGGCCTCTTTGGAATTTTCGGTCAGATATTTTGCCGGTATGATTTCATCGGTGTTGATGTCGTCCCGGTTCAGAAACAGAACTTTCCCACTGAAGTTTTTCATTACTTTTTCCATTTAAACAGGTTCGAGTTCGTAATATGTCCCGCTATCGCCGTGGCTGCAGCCGTGGCCGGGCTCATTAGGTGGATGGTCCCGCCTTTGCCCATTCTGCCGTTGAAATTGCGATTGGTAGTGGATGCACAGATTTCTCCATCTGCCAGCACACCATTGCTCATGCCCAGGCAGGCGCCGCAAGTCGGGTTGGTCACGCAGAAGCCTGCATCCATGAAAATCTTGATGATCCCCTCGTCGAGGGCCTGCTGAAATATGTGTGGTGTGGCAGGGGCGACAATGGCCCGCACGTTGTCGCTGATGGTTCTGCCTTGCAGAACCGTGGCAGCCACGCGCAGATCCTCGATCCTGCCGTTGGTGCATGAACCGATGTAAACCTGATTGACGGCCTGCCCTTCCATATCTTTTACCGCTTTGACATTGTCGGGTCTGAAGCCGTGGGTCGTCTGGGGTGCCAGGTCGCTCACATTGATCTCCACAACCTTTTCGTAGACTGCGTCCGGGTCGGACGTGAAAGCCTGAAAGGATTTCAGGGCCTGCGCTTTGTCCGCATATTCATCCTCGATAAAAGGCCAGAGATATTCGACGGTGGTTTCATCCGGGTAACAGATGCCGCTGGTTCCCCCGGCTTCAATGGCCATGTTGCAGAGGGTCATCCGCGAGGCCATGTTCATCTGTTCCACTGTTGGTCCTGTAAATTCGATGACCCTGTCGGTGGCACCATTGACGCCGATGGTGCCGACGATATGAAGAATCACATCTTTGGCGTACACGCCTTCCCGCAGGTTTCCGCGGATGTCTATTTGAATGGTTTTCGGATAGTGAAAAGCGCAGACGCCTTTCAAAATGCCCACTTCGAGGTCAGTGGTGCCCACGCCGGCGGCAAAGGCCCCGAATGCGCCGTGGGTGCAGGTGTGGGAGTCCCCCATGATTACCGTGTAACCCGGCCGTACAAACCCTTTCTCAGGAAAGAGGGCGTGGCATACACCATTTCTGCCGATGTCAAAAAAATCCCGAATGTGGTTACGCCGGGCCCATTCCCTCAAAATCTTGCCTTGCATGGCAGTTTTAGAGTCCTTGGCCGGTGACACGTGGTCGATGACGACCTTGATCTTGTCGGGGTCGAAAACACGATCCTTACCGCGTGCCACCAGATCGTTGATGGCGATGGGGGTGGTGATTTCATGGCAGAATACAGCGTCGAGATTAATGATCCGCATGTCCCCGGATGGTGTGTCGACTTCATGCGCATCAAATATTTTTTCGGCAATGGTTTTTCCCATGATTGTATCCTTCGCAATTTGCCCTGCGGGCGTGATTTATGCTGCGCATGTAATTTGGCCTGCGGCTGATATTTGTGCTGCGCACGTCATTTGCGCTTCGCGCGTAATTTATGCTGTGCATGCCATGTCATTGGCAACCTGCGGATTATCAGCTGCTGCTCATAACTGTTAGCTCTAAGAGCCATAAACCAAGAGCTAACAGCTAACTATAAATAACAGCGAAGCGAATGACGCGAAGCAAATGACAATAAATTACGCGCGAAGCGCAAATGACGCTATATTACAACGTAGCTAAAATAATCCTGTCTAAATAAATTATTCGCCGTCCGTCTTCAGCACGGATAAGAATGCAGACTGGGGGATCATCACCTTGCCCACCATTTTCATGCGCTTTTTGCCCTTTCTCTGTTTTTCCAACAGCTTGCGCTTACGGGTGATGTCGCCTCCGTAACATTTGGCTGTGACGTCTTTCCTGAAAGGGGAAACCGTTTTGCGGGCGATAATTTTTCCGCCGATAGCGCCCTGGATGGCGATTTTGAACATCTGCCTTGGAATTTCGTCCCTCAATTTGTCGCAGGCATGTCGGGCACGTTCCACGGATCTGTCCCGGTGGACCAATTGGGAGAGCGCGTCCACGCGTTCACCGTTGATGAGGATGTCCATCTTGACCATGTCGGTGTCCCGGTAGTCCAGGAGGTCGTAATCAAACGATCCATAACCCTGGGTGATGGTTTTCAGTTTGTCGTAGAAGTCGTAGATCACTTCCGCCAGCGGAAGATCGAATATCATTTCCAGGCGGTTGTTGGTGAGATACTGATAATTTTTATTGATGCCCCGCCTGTCCAGGCACAACTTCATGACGGCACCCATGTAGCGGTCTGGAACGATGATGGCAGCCTTGATAAAGGGCTCCCGTGTTTTGTCGATCAGCGTCGGGTCGGGATAAAGGGCCGGGTTGTCGATAATTTCTTCCGTACCGTCATTCATGAGGAGTGTATAGCGTACCGACGGTGCTGTCAGGATCAGGGAAAGATCGTATTCACGTTCCAGCCGCTCCTGCACGACCTCTAAGTGCAGCAGGCCCAAAAAGCCGCAGCGGAACCCGAATCCCAGGGCCACGGAGGTGTCTTTTTCATAAATGAGCGAGGCATCATTCAGCTTCAGCTTTTCCAGGGCGGAGACCAGGTCTTCATAACCGTCCGCGGCAACGGGATAAATGGAAGAGAACACCACTGGTTTGGCCTCTTTGAAGCCAGACAGCGGCGCGTCGCAGGGATTGTCGCGCAGGGTGATCGTGTCGCCGCAGCGGGTGTCGCTGACGGTTTTGATTCCAGCAATGACGTACCCGACCTGGCCTGCGGTGAGTTGTTTCTGGGGTACGCGGACAATCTGGAAAATGCCTACCTCTTCAACCTTGTAGACCGAGTTGTTGAACATGAATTTAATGTGGTCACCCGGCTTGAGGGTACCCTGCACCATTCTGAAGTGGACAATGGTGCCCCGAAAAGGATCGTAATGCGAATCGAATATCAGGCCCTTCAAAGGTGCCCGGGCATCCCCCTCAGGCGGGGGGAGGTGGTTCACGATGCCTTCGAGGACATCATCGATACCGATGCCTTCCTTGGCGGAGGCCAGGATTGCAGTTTCCGGATCGAGCCCGAGATCTTCTTCAATCTGCAACTTTACCCTGTCGATGTCGGCTGAAGGCAGGTCAATTTTGTTGATAATCGGAATGATTTCGAGATCATGTTCTATGGCCAGGTAGAGGTTCGCCAGGGTCTGGGCCTCTACACCCTGGCTGGCATCGACCAGCAGGAGAGCCCCTTCGCACGAGGCGAGTGCCCGCGATACTTCATATGTGAAATCCACGTGTCCCGGTGTGTCGATCAGGTTCAGGTGGTAGGCATTGCCGGCCTGGGACGTATACGGTAGGCACACGGTCTGGCTCTTTATGGTAATGCCGCGCTCCCTCTCGATATCCATGCTATCCAGTATCTGATCCTTGAAATCACGGTCCGATATAATTTCTGTGGACTGGATCAGCCGGTCGGAGAGGGTCGATTTCCCATGGTCGATGTGGGCGATAATACTAAAGTTTCTTATAGTTTGCATTTCAATTAGCATAAAAGTCGGTTGACATGTAACATCTTTCCATCTATTATTAGACGTTATTTTTTGATGCGTTTCGGAAACCGCGATGCATCAGGAACATAAAGAGTTCTCAAAAGGCCGTCAATAAAAACGCATATCTTACAATTTTTATTTGTGGCTGTCAACCCGGCGGAATTACAGATTCTGCACTGAAATTGAAACGTTGGACCAGGCTTGAATATCTTATCGGAACATAGACTATGGAAACAGAAATTCTGATTGTCGATGACGATGATGCAATCAGCGATGCAATGCAGGAATTCCTTGAGATTTCCGGTTATCAGACCACCGCAGTGAAGAGTGCTGAAAAGGCCGTGGAGAAGTTGAGGACCCAAAGGGTCCAGGTGGTGATAACGGATATCATGCTGCCCGGGATGGATGGCCTCGAACTCACTGACTTGATCAAGAACGACTACGATATCGACATCATTGTGATGACCGGCTACAGCGGCGACTATTCTTATGAGGAAGCCATCAGCAAAGGGGCCAGCGATTTTGTTTTCAAACCCGTTCGTTTTGAGGAGCTGCTGCTGCGCCTGAAAAGGGTTCTGAAAGAGAGAAAGCTTACCAATGAACGCGTTCATATGCTGGAGAAGCTCAAAAAGCTTTCCATCACCGATGGACTGACCAGACTCTACAATTCGCGCCATTTCTACAATCAGCTGAAAGGGGAGGTCGATCGTTCCAACCGGTATAAGCATCCCCTTTCCCTCCTGATTCTGGATATCGATCGTTTCAAGGATTACAATGATTCATTTGGTCACCTCGAAGGTGACAAGGTCCTGGTCAGGATCGGTCAGCTCATCAAACCGTTGTTGAGAAAAATGGACTCCGCCTATCGATACGGGGGTGAGGAGTTTACTGTGATTCTCCCCGAAACCGAGGGCAATGAAGCCCAGACCGTGGCCCAAAGGATCCGCAGGGCGGTAAAGGCGGAGGCGTATTCTCCCGAAGGCGGCGAGTCCGTATCGATCAGCATCAGTCTGGGGGTTACTGAATACGTCCCCAAGGAAGATGTGAGCGCCTTTATCCAACGGGCGGACAAGGCTCTCTATGGTTCCAAGGAAAGCGGCCGGGACCGGGTTTCGGCCATATTTATCAAATAAACCCTGCTGTATCAGTATGTTGCCATGTTGATTTTGCAACTATAGGCCCCAACTATAGGGTAGAGTAGACGCCAGTCATGCAATATTCTTTTCTCACCACTCCCACCATCGAAAACATCCATCAGATATTGTCACTGTACAAGCTGGAAGGATGGTGGGTCGCGTCGCATGATGATGCCGATCTCGTGAAACGGATCGTGGCCGGGAGCCACTGCTTCATGATTGTGGAAAATAAAAAAGGGATTGCGGGCATGGGCCGTGCCATCAGCGACGGTGTCAGTGATGCTTATATTCAGGATGTGGTGGTATCCGCAGACTGTCGGGGTCGGGGCATCGGCACGGCGATCATCAGAAGACTGCTGGAGCGGTTGAACCGGGACAGCGTCAACTGGGTTGGACTGATCGCAGAAAGGGGTTCCCATCCGTTTTATGAGCGTCTTGGGTTCGGTATTATGCCCGATTCAACGCCCATGGTGAAGATTGGCGGCCACCAGGAGAAAAGGAATATGTAAGATGGATTTCAAACACATGATACCGCCGGATTACGCGGCGTATAAACCTTATTGCAGCGTCCAGCGTTACCCTTTGTGCGGTTATGCGCTCTCTTCCATTATCGCCTGGAGCAATGAGGAGTACCAGCCTTTTGGTAAGGTTATCGACGGGGTCTTGGTTGTGGCGGCCGAGTTTGCTACCGAGCGTGAAAACAGGCATCTCATTTTGCCGATTTCGCCGGACAGGGAGTATCGACCCCGGGAACTGTTCGATCTGGCCGGCGAATTGGGCTACGCGACATACTGGTTTGTTCCCGAAAGCTATATCGACACGTATGGCCGTGAGGAATTGGAGCGCTACTTTGACATTCAGGCGCATGAATCCTATAGCGACTATGTTTTCAAAACAGAAGATCTGGCCACATTGAAAGGCAACAAGTATTCCAAGAAGCGTAACCTGATTCACCAGTTTGAGCGGGCTTTTGGTGCCGAGGGGCGTGTACAGGTGGAGCCGATGGGACCGACGGTTGCCGGGGAGTGCCTGGAATTTCTGGAACAATGGTGCATGGATCGTGACGGGTGCGACGGCGGGGAGAACAACGACCTGGCTTGTGAAAAGAGAGCCGCCATCACCACCATCCAGAATCTGGACCAGATGGAGTTGAAGGGAATCCTGGTCAGGCTTGACGGCGTGGTGAGCGCTTTTGGCATTTCCTCGGCACTGACGCATGATATGGCAACGCTGCAGTACGAAAAAGCCTTTACCGATATAAAAGGGCTTTACCAGTTCCTGGACAGGGAATGTGCGCGGCGCCTGTTTGACGGGTTTACCTATATCAACAAGGAGAGCGACATGGGCATACCCGGAATTGCCAAGTCCAAACGCTCTTATCACCCGGTCATGATGGTGAGGGCCTACAAACTGGTTGTGAAGTGAGGTGCGCTGAATACCGAATTTCATGCGGCCTGTCTTAACTTGGACATTGATTATTCGTTATTGGATATTGATTATTCGCCCTTTTCTTTTCGAGAATCATTATCTGGTCATAATTTTTAGGTAAAGATCCCCCTTTTTACCGTCCGGCATCTGCTTTCCCAACCCTTTCAGTTTAAGCTTTTTTCCTTCTGATATGCCCGCGGGTATCGTGACCCGGATCAGCCGTTTGTGGAAACCCCACGGGACGTTGACCAGTTTGTAGGAACCCTGGTAGGCCTCGGTAGGCGTGATGGACAGCGTGCCATACAGGTTTGCATCGTTGCCCGGGCTGGTCGGGCGGACAACCTGGAGCCGGTGTGATTTTTTCTTGGTGGTGACACGTTTTATGGGGGCGGACAGGCTGGTTGCGGGCATTTTGAGGGCGATCTTTAAAAATAGAATTCCGAATACAAACCCGCCGATGTGGGCCCACCAGGCGATTCCGCCACCGCCGCCGACGGCACTCAGCAGCTGCATGGCAAACCAGATGCCGATGAAGATGAAGGCGGGGATTTCCACGAACCAGGGTATGAAGATGATGGGAATCAGGGTCAGAATCTTCGAGTTGGGGTAGGTGATGAAATAAGCGCCCATGACCCCGGCCACTGCACCGCTGGCGCCGATGGTGGGCACCATGGACTGGGTATCGGACAGCAGGTGGAACAGCCCGGAAGCGAAACCGGAAAGAAGGTAAAATACCAGGTAGCGGAAGGGGCCGAGGCGATCTTCCACATTGTCTCCGAATATGTAGAGGGACCACATGTTGCCCAAGAGGTGAAAAAATCCGCCGTGCAGGAACATGAAAGAAACCGGGGCCAGCGCCTGCTGGCCGAATGTGAAGTATGCGGTCACTTCGGGAATCGTGTAGCGTGCCGGCACGAGTCCATAGGTGTAGATAAAGCGATCCAGACCGGCACCCTGGGAAAGCTGGACAAAATAGACCAGGATGTTCAGTCCGATAATGGCCGTGTTGACGATCGGGTAGTTTTTAGATGGCGTGGTGTCGCGAATGGGGATCATGGGAAAAGATCGTTTTACGTGTTAAGATTTACGTTTTAGGTATTGATCAATCAGGTCTTTATCTCGATGTCGTCAACTTAAGGGGATTCCATGTTGGGAGAACCCATCGAAATCGCTATCGGGATCGGGATCGAATACTTGCTACACGTAAAACTCGGTGTCTTCTTGAATATAATATCATCATCCCAACCCGGATAACCCGAATTGAATATCCAATAATCAATATCCAACGCCCAATTATCAAGTTCCGGCAGGGCTGAAGCCCTGGGCTACATAGCATTAGAAACATTCATCAGTCTGGATGGTTGTTTTATTCCATGCTTTAGAACAGGAATTTTGTCCTAAAAAGGGCTGACTGTTTCTAATGAAGCCGACAGCTTTGTAGCACAGGGATTTATCCAAAGCTAAACCGTGCGCTTAATACCGAAATCATGCGCAAACATGATACGATTTCAATAAAATAGATACTGATAGGCGACATAGCCTATCGAGAAACATAAGACATCAAACTTATTGTGTTCAAGTGTCCTATTGTTTCGATTTCGATAGCGATCCCGATTTCGATTTGGATCACTCAATCCAACGATACTACAACTGATCGGGAGATAATTCAGTTAATTTAACTCGCAACTCCCAACTCGCAATATGGAACGCGTAACCCGTAACCCTCGTCATTTTATTATCTGCATACTCATGTCTACCGCCCTGGCAGCATGCGTCAGGGCGCCGATGGAAATGATATCCACGCCGGTGCCCGCCAGCGCTTTCAGGTTATGCATGGTGACGTTGCCGGATACCTCGACAAAAGCCTTGCTGCCGATCAGGGTAACGGCCTGCTTTATCTCCGGTGTATCCATGTTGTCCAGCATGATCACATCCGCACCCGCTTCAACCGCCTGCTTGACTTCATCCTGGCTGGACACCTCGATTTCTATCTTCACGAGGTGGGAAACGCTTTGCCGGGCACGGTGGATGGCCATTTTTATACCGCCGCAGGCGGCAATGTGATTGTCCTTGATCAGCACGCCGTCATAGAGCCCCATACGGTGGTTGGATGCGCCCCCCACCCGCACGGCATATTTTTCCAGGATCCGCCACCCGGGGATGGTTTTTCGGGTGTCCACCAGCCTGACCGGGCTGTCGGCTATCAGATCCATGTAGGCGCGCACGTGCGTAGCGATACCGGACAAACGCTGCAGAAAATTGAGCGCAATCCGTTCGGCTTTCAGCAGGACGGCGAGCCGTCCCTCCAGCTTGACGAATGTTGTCCCGGTTTCGATCAGGTCACCTTCTGCATGGGTGGGCTCGAATACGGTTTTTCCATCAAACCATGCGAACACCTGTCGGGCTGTTTCCAGGCCGGCCAGGACCAGGGGCTCCTTGGCAATGATGACGGCACTGCCTGTAAGGTCCGGTGGAACGAGGTTGTCCGTCGTGATATCACCCGATCCGATATCTTCGGCAATGGCGAGTTCGATAAGTTTGTCGACGAGTGGTTTCATTTTTGTTTTCCAATCCGGGAGAACCGGAGTAAAAAAGATTTTCCATCACGAAATCACGAAAGTTAGAAACCACGAAAAAAACAAAGTAAAATTTCGTTCTTCACTTTTTTCTTGAGTTCCCGGTGCTATTATATAGATTTTTTAGAAAATCTGAACAATGTACGACCATTTGTGCCTTAAAACGATGACAACCCATTTAATCCTGTTGGGGGGCTATAAAAACCAAACTTCTGAAATCTAAATACTATTTGAATAGCGTTTGGGCAACTTGGTTAGGATGTTGTCAATCGGCATAAATAGCGCGAAGAACCTAAGATTGCGGAACGTTAATATCCCAAACGCTATAATTCGGCAATTTTATCGAAATTGGTTTTCAGCTTCTCCTGCTTTTTGGTCAGCAGGGCGTGTTTATCTTTGACTTTGGCCACGATCTCTTCCGGCGCTTTGCTCAGGAAGTTCTCGTTGTTGAGTTTTTTGGATATGCCGGCCAGCTCCTTGTCCAGCTTGTCGATTTCCTTCTGCAGCCGGGCCGATTCCTTGCCCGTGTCGATGATGCCTTCCAGAGAAACAAAAATGGTGGCCCCGTTGATGATTGCAGTTGCCGAAGCCGGGGGCTTTTTCCCCGGTGCTTCAATGGAAAGGGCTTCCAGTTTGGCCAGATCGACAATCATATCCCGGTTTTCTTCGATAACTTTGCAGATGTGGTCTTCCCGGGTCTGGAGGGAAACGGACAGCGACAGAGATGGCGCGATATTCATTTCTCCCCGAATATTTCTAACCCCGGTTATCACTTCGATGACTAACTGCATGGCATCTTCGGCGGCCACATCCCTGGCCAGGTCCCCAGCGGTCGGCGTGTCGCTGGGATACACGGCCTTCATGATGGAACCCTCCGTTCCCGGCAGTTTATGCCATATCTCCTCGGTGACAAAGGGCATGAAGGGGTGCAGCAGAATGAGCGTGTCGCGCAACGCCCGCCACAGGACGGCAAGCGTGACCTCCTGGCTGGCATCGCCTTTTTTGCCGTACAGTGCCGGTTTTACGGCTTCGATATACCAATCACACAGTTCGTGCCAGACAAAGTTGTAGGCGGCACTGGCTGCCTCGTTAAAGCGATATTCGTCAAGGGCTTCAGATACCTTGTCAACGGTTCTGCCGAGACGGGACAGTATCCATTTGTCCGCCAGGGATGTCTCGTCCGCGGGGATGTCGGCCGCGCCTTTTTTGATATGCATCAGCGCGAAGCGGGTCGCATTCCAGAGTTTGTTTACAAAGTGCCGGTATCCCTCGACCCGTTTTTCGGACATCTTGACATCGCGCCCTTGAGCGGCAAATGCCGCCAGCGTAAAGCGGAAGGCATCGGTACCATATTTTTCGATGATGCTCAGGGGGTCGATGACGTTTCCCTTTGATTTGCTCATCTTCTTGCCGTCTTCGTCACGGACCAGGGCATGCACATAGACATCCTTGAAGGGAATGTCTTTCATGAAGTGGAGCCCCATCATCATCATGCGCGCCACCCAGAAAAAGAGGATGTCAAAGCCGGTAACCAGTACGGAGGTAGGGTAGAAGGTTTTCAGCAGGGGCGTTTGTTCAGGCCATCCCATGGTAGAAAACGGCCAGAGCGCCGAACTGAACCAGGTATCGAGTACGTCGGTTTCCCGGGAGAGGTCTTTGCTGCCGCAGGCACTGCAGCCATCAGGGGCCTCCATGCGCACCATCATTTCGCCGCACGCCTCGCAGGTCCAGGCGGGTATCCTGTGCCCCCACCAGATCTGCCGGGAAATGCACCAGTCCCTGATATTGTACATCCATTCGTAGTAGGTTTTCTTCCAGGTTGCCGGTATGATGCGGGTCTTTCCGCTTTCCACAGCTGCTATGGCTTTTTCGGCAAGCGGCTTGGCCTTGACGAACCACTGCTTGGAGAGATTGGGCTCCACAATGGTCTTGCATCGGTAGCAATGGCCGACGCTATGGGTGTGGGGCTCGATTTTTTCAACCCGGCCTTCGCTCTGCATGGCTGCGACTACGGCCTTTCGGCACTCGAATCGGTCCATCCCGGCGAATTGGCCGGCTTCGGCGGTCATGATGCCGTCATCACCGATGACTTTGATGCTGGGCAGATCGTGACGCCTGCCGATTTCAAAGTCGTTGGGGTCG
>Ga0164313_10005642_pt1 | contig 11081 bp, 7 predicted proteins | sample GuaBasSedimGuay4_FD_113735 | JGI IMG/M metagenome (GOLD analysis project Ga0164313, IMG submission 113735) | Subseafloor sediment microbial communities from Guaymas Basin, Gulf of California, Mexico - Guay4, Core 4569-4, 0-3 cm | ecosystem: Environmental > Aquatic > Marine > Hydrothermal vents >...
CTAAAATTTTGAAATATAATCCTCAAGAGAATCTTTTGGTGTTAAATTTAGCTTCTTGCGGATTCTGTATCTGGCCTTCTTAATACCTTCTTTAGAAATATTTAATACAGAGGAAATTTGAGATGAGGATAAGTGAATATGTAAGTAAGCACAAAATTTAATTTCAGATTTTGTAAGTGCAGGATGTTTTGTTGTTAGCTTACTGAAAAAATGTTTATGCACTTCTGTGAACTGCAGTTTAAAAACTTCCCAGTTATCTTGCTCAGAACTTTGTAATATCAAACTTTTTTTGAGAGTATTAAGATCATCAGAAATGGATGATTCCTTATACTTTTCCCGCAACTTATCAATTTTCTTCTGAACATCAATTATTTTTTTATCGGTTTTGCTAATGTATAATGCGGTGGCTACCAATTCTCTTTTATTTGCTTCTAACGATAATTGTGCTTTCTTTTTTTCTTTCTTTTGCCACTTTTGTTGCTTCTTCAGAGCATATTGGGATGAAATATCTATTCCTACTCCCATAAAATATGACCTCCCGCTATCTTCAAACAGGAAACCTTCATAGAAATAGGGAATCTGTCGACCATTTTTATGTGTAGTGTATATCTCAACCTGGACTGAGCCAGCAGTGAAAATTTGCATTATTGCTTCTTCAGCTTTTTTATACTCCTTATCAGTAAAGAATTGATGCGGCTGCCAATTGTAAATTTCATCCAGTGAATACCCCAAATCAAGCTCGTAATTATTATTCCATTTTTTAAGAAAAAATTTATCGCCTACTTTTTCATATAAGTAAAAAATTCCGGGAAGCTTACTAAATAATTCCTGATAGAAACGTTTAGTATTTAAGAACAGTTTTTCTTCTAACTCGATTTTATCCTGATTTATTCTTTCAATTTCGCGATATTGTTCCAGCAATTGAATTTTTAAATCTTCTATTTTTATAGACCGGGAGCGAAGGCTATCTTTTTTAATTTTACTTATGTTGGTGGCAATTCCAATGATATATTCTTTGGCATCAATAGTAACAAGAGTACGAAATGCCAGGTGGGGTATTGCTTTTCCCGATTTAGTCAATACTCCATATTCAATGGTTCGTTCTGCTGTTTCATCCCGGGCAACAATTTTCAACATCTCGTTGAGAACTCTTTCTCTGTCCGGTTCATAAATTAAGCTTGCTGTAGAAATAATATCAAGTTCTTCCTTCGAATAACCAGTAACAATCTCAACATTCTTGTTCCATGTAACCAACCTGCCTTCTTTATTAAATACAAAAGCCAGATCAGGCATGCTTTTTATAATCGATTCACCTTTAAAGGTTTCGTTAATGATTTTTTTACTTGTTTTAAGCATTTGTTAGATAGTATATTACAAATTTATGCAATGAATATGAAATATTAAATAGTCAGTCAATGTCGTTTTTTTCAATTTATATTTAATAACGGCATGCTTTACTCGTAAAAAGAGTCTACCCCCTTAGTTATAATAATATAAGTACTAATGATGTTCCTTAAACTTTAGAATTCAGAAATTAATTATTAAAGTTCATTTTTTTTTGCTAACGCTGTTTACGCTTCCAGATATTATGTTATCAATACTTATTAATTAAGCTTTAATATTACATGTAGTGTTTTATATTTATACTTCAAATAAAATAGTATGCTAATAAAATCACCAAAACTCATCAATAGTATTAGCATTTTGCTAATACTTCTCATTGCAGCAGCCTGCAATAAGGATAAAGAAGCAAAGCAAGCACCTCCGCAAACTATCCAGGTTGTTGAAGTCATTCAACAAGATGTACCTATTTATGAATATTTTGTTGGCCAGGTCTACGGACAGGAAGATATTAATATCAATGCCAGGGTAGAAGGATTTCTAACCGGTATCTATTTTATAGAAGGCCGACGAATTGAAAAGGGCAAGTTGCTGTATTCCATAGATGCAGAACCTTTTAAGGCGGCTGTAGCCAGCGAAAAAAGTAAGGTTGCAGAAGCACAGACCAGGCTGGTAAATGCTGAAAACGAATACGCCAGATATAAACCACTAGCAGAAACTGATGCTGTTAGCCAAAGTGATGTGGATTTTGCCAAGGCGAACCGTGATGCTTCTCTGGCAGGACTCGAAGCAGCGAAAGCTTCTCTTCGTATGTCGGAGATTAACCTAAGCTACACACAAGTAAAGTCTCCTATTACCGGCTTCATAGGCAAAACTCAAGCTCGGGTTGGTGAATTTGTTGGCAGAAGCCCAAATCCTGTTATCCTTAATACTGTTTCTACAGTAGAAAGTATAAGAGTGCAATTTTTCTTAACTGAAAGTCAATATTTATTTTTGGCTAAAGAGGTAAGAGACAGACAGGGTGAAAGAAGACCCACTGAAGCCAAGTTGGATATCTCCCTTATCCTTTCCGATGGTTCTACGCATCCTCACAATGGAAAAGTTGACTTTATTAACCGTGAAGTTGATGCTGAGACCGGGGCTATTTTGGTCCAGGCTACTTTTCCTAATCCTGACCTTATCTTACGACCCGGCCAATTTGCCAGAGTTAAAATAATGATGAAGTTAGATAAAGGGGCATTGCTCGTACCACAAAGATGTGTTAACGAACTTCAGGGCCAATACTCGGTCTTTGTGGTAAACAGCGAGAATAAAATTGAATCAAGGCAAATTAAAATTGAGGTAAAATTTAATGACTATTATATTGTTGCCGAGGGTTTAAAAGCTAAAGACAAAATAGTATTAGAAGGCTTACAAAAGGTCGGCTCCGGTATGGAGGTTGTGCCTGCAGTAACTGAGTTCGAAAGTCAAACTATTGAGGAATAATTAGATATGGCTGAGAACAAAGGTAACTTTTTCGTACATCGCCCAATTGTGGCGATGGTTATTGCAATTATTATAGTGATCGTAGGTGGTGTTTCTATGATCGGTTTACCCATAGAGCAATATCCCAATCTGACCCCTCCTATTGTTGAAGTAAGGGGTACCTATACGGGTGCCAACGCTATAAGTGTTGAAGAATCTGTAGCCACGCCTTTAGAGCAGGAGATAAATGGAGTAGACAACATGATTTATATGAAGTCTACCAACTCCAATGATGGCACGATGACGATTCAGGTGTCATTTGATGTTGGTACAGATCCTGATATGAATACCGTTCTCACACAAAACAGAGTTTCAGCAGCCTCGGCGAAACTACCTGCTTCGGTAACTAAGTTTGGCGTTACCACAAAAAAATCACTACCCAATATTTTGATGCTCATAACCTTAACATCAGATGGCCGTTATGACCAGGATTTTTTAGGAAATTATGGCCTTATAAATATTAAGGATCAATTATCAAGGATTAAAGGTATAGGCCGGGTTGATGTGATGGGCGCTGCTAACTATTCAATGCGAATTTGGGTTAAGCCTGATCGCCTGTCGCATATGGGCCTCACTGTTCCTGAAATTATTAATGCAATTAATGAGCAAAACCTGATTGTGCCGGGCGGAAAATTTGGCGCTGAGCCTGCTCCTCCGGGAACCGAGTTTACCTATACTGTGCGATTACCGGAGCGATTTAATTCTCCTGAAGCCTTTGGCGAAATTGTAGTAAGAACCCAACCTGATGGTTCACAGATAAAGCTCAGAGACGTAGCTACAATAAATCTTGGCGTAGAAACTTACAGTATGATCCCAAGACTTAATGGAGAGACCGCCGCTATAGTGGCACTCTACCAGGCACCTGGATCTAATGCGGTTGAGCTGGCAGCCAATGTTATAGAAGAAATGGATGTGCTGGCCAAGAGCTTTCCTGAAAGTATTAAATATGATGTTTCGCTTGACTCTACTGCTCCTATTACTGCCGGAATAAGGGATATCGTTGTTACCTTAATTATTGCTCTGGTACTTGTAGTTCTAGTAGTTTTTGTCTTCATCCAGGATTGGCGGGCTACACTTATTCCAACACTAGCCATACCAGTATCGCTAATAGGTGCATTTATGTTCTTTCCCGGCCTTGGATTTACAATTAATGTACTGTCATTACTAGGTCTTGTACTTGCTATTGGTATTGTGGTGGATGATGCTATTGTTGTTGTTGAAGCAGTACAGGTAAACATTGCCAAGGGCATGAAAACCAAGGAGGCTACTTTAGATGCTATGGCTAAGGTAACAGCTCCGGTAATTGCCACTACGCTAGTGTTAATTGCCGTGTTTATTCCAGTTGCCGGAATGGCCGGCATTACTGGCCTCCTCTACCAACAATTTGCCATTACTATTGTGGTGTCGGTAATTGTTTCTTCCGTAAACGCCTTAACACTTAGCCCCGCACTATGCTCGATCTTATTGAAAGAGCCAAAACCATATGGCGGACCTTTGGGATGGTTCTTTAAGAAATTCAATCAGGGAATGGATAAGACCACCGAGTCCTATATGAGTTTCACCAATATTGTTGCCAGGAAATTAAAGCGGAGTGCCATTTTTATTGTCATTATGTCTGTTGGTGCTGGCTTCTTTGGCGGTCTTGTACCGGGAGGATTTATTCCTGAAGAGGATATGGGATACTTTTTTGTGAACCTGCAATTACCTAATGCTGCCTCCATCCAACGATCGGATGTGGTGGCCCAGGATGTGGAAAAAATCCTTATGGAATTTGAGGAAGTAGAATATGTTACTACTGCTGTGGGCTATAGTATATTATCAGGCGCTATGACTTCCAATACAGGGTTCTTGTTCGTTTCTTTGAAAGATTGGGCAGACAGAGATTTTACGGCAGCCGAACTAGTAGCCCAGGTAAACGGCAAACTTGCTGCGAAAATAAAAGGGGCCCAGGCTTTTGCCTTTGGCCCGCCTGCTATTCCCGGATTGGGTAATGGCTCCGGATTTAGTATCATGTTACAGGATAAAGGGGGCAGTGATCCTGGTTATTTAGCTACTAACACCATGAAATTTATTAAAGCAGCAAATGAAAGGCCTGAAATTGGTGCTGCCTTCACAACTTTTCAAGCCACGGTTCCACAAAGGTTTATGGACATAGATAAAGAAAAAGCACTTAAATTGGGTATCAAACTCAATGACCTATACACCACAGTTGGGGCATTTATGGGTGGTGCCTATGTAAATGATTTTACTCGTTTTGGCCGTCTGTACAAGACTTATATTCAAGCTGAACCGGAGTATCGTGTAGATGAATCACAAATAAATAATTTTTTCATTAAGAATAATGTGGGAAAGATGGTGCCATTAGCTACTGTAGCTACGATCAGACCAATTTCAGGCCCTGACTATACTACAAGATTTAATCTATACCGATCTGTAGAAGTTACCGGCGGACCGGCAGCAGGCTTTACTTCCGAACAAGCAAGAAATGCCTTGAAGGAGGTTGCGGAGAGTGTGTTGCCACAGGACATGAGCTATACCTGGAATGCCATGTCGTTCCAGGAAAACAAAGCCTCGGGGTCATTGATGATGATTTTAACCTTCTCGCTAATATTTGTTTTCTTAATCCTCTCAGCCCAATATGAAAGTTGGTCTTTACCATTTAGTATATTAATGGGAACACCATTTGCAATTTTTGGGGCCTTATTCGCCTTATGGGTAGCAAGGTTATTCAGCCCAACATTTGAGAATAATATTTTTGCCCAGGTTTCATTTGTAATGCTTATTGGTATGGCCGCTAAAAATGCCATCCTCATTGTAGAGTTTGCCAACGATGAATTTAAGAAGGGCCTGAGTTTGTTTGATGCAGCCATTGCTGCCGCCAAGTCAAGGTTCAGGCCTATTTTAATGACAGCATTTTCATTCATTTTAGGAGTCTTCCCATTAGTTGTTGCCACTGGTTCAGGTGCTGAAGCCCGTAAGGTTATGGGAATGGCATTGCTTGGAGGAATGTCCCTGGCCACCCTGCTAGGTGTATTTATGTACCCTATGCTATTTGTTCTAATTGGTAAATTAGCAGGATATGAAAAGAAGAGAGATTTAGAAGCCCAACTATTAGAGAATAATTAGGATGAACTTTATAAAAAACATCATAAGACTTTTTGCCTTTGGGTTAGTCGCCACAATTATTATAACCAGTTGTAAGGTAGGCCCTGATTTTGAAAAGAGCGATGTGCCAACAGCAGCAACATTTCGTTATGATAGCTTACAAGCCGATACCGTAGTTAATTTGCGTTGGTGGGAACTCTTTAATAATCCCGAACTGGATTCATTAATTGTTACCGGCCTTAGAGAAAATAAAGATGTACTTACCGCAGCAAGCAGAGTTGAGCAAGCGATGATAACTGTAGGTTTTACTAAAGTTGATATATATCCTTCATTTGGTGTCACAGGCAGTGCTAACGTCGGAAATGTACTTGGCAATAACCCATTAGGAGGTGATGCAGGCGTTTATTTAGCGGGAGTAACCATGGCCTGGGAGATTGATTTCTGGGGCAAGTTTCGCCGAGCTACAGAAGCAGCAAAAGCCAATTACATTGCCTCGGGTTATGCCCAGAGAACAATACAAATTGGCCTGATTTCATCAATTACGCAAACTTATTTTCAGTTACTGGATTTCAGGTTACGCCTCCAAATAGCTGAGAACACTTTGGAGTCAAGACAAAAGGCAGTGGATATCATCGGTGCAAGATTTAATCAGGGAATAGTACCCAGAATAGACCTAAATCAGGCCCAAATTCAATTAGCTATAGCAAAATCAAGTGTACCATTTTATACAAGGCAGGTAGCTATTACAGAAACGGCATTAGCCGTATTATTAGGAAGAAATCCATATGTAATTGATGCGGAACTCACCCTCAAAAATCAAGATTTCCCGGCAGATATTCCACCGGGGATTCCATCAACAATACTTGAACGCAGGCCAGACATAATGGCCGCAGAGAGCCGGTACCATGCTGAAACAGCCAATGTAGGTGTTGCCCAGGCACAAAGATTCCCCGCCATTAGCCTTACAGGCCTGATAGGCGGCCTCGCGACACAAGAATTAGGGTCAGCAGCCACCGGAGGCATGGCATGGAGTGCCAGCGCCGGTTTACTTAGCCCGTTACTTAATTGGGGTAAAAACAAGAAACGTGCAGAAATCCAAAAACAAGTAGCCTTGCAATCAGCATATGCTTATGAAAACACAATTATTCAGGCATTCAAAGAGGTAGAAGATGCTTTGATAACCATTAGTATGAGCAAATTATCACTCGAAGCTCGCCAGGAACAAGTTGATGCAGCAGTAAGTGCCAGGGATTTATCAAAACAAAGGTATGATGGTGGGGTAACTAGTTATTTAGAGGTAATAGAAAATGACCGGGCAGCTTTTGAGGCTGAACTACAGTATTCAGAAACACGACAACTGTTGCTCTCTAGTTACATTCAACTATACAAAGCACTTGGTGGTGGCTGGTTATCGGCAGAGCAAGAACAGGCTGCAGCGGAAGCGAATGAGGTGGCAGCGGCCGAAGAAGCAGCACAAAATCAAAACTAACAAGAAGCAAGATTACTAAACTTCACCTAACCCATCAGTGCCGAAGCAAATATTCCCGGTAAGTGATGGAAACCCGGATTAATGGCAAACCTGGTTATTCGTTTCGAAGTAGTAGCTGCTGTTTTGTTGGTTACAAACCATACTGGTTTCGGTGAAAGGTTAAAATCACCATGGGCCCAGGCCCTTGGTAATGCTCTAAATGGCCCGTATAAGACTACTTTTTCAGGTTTGTCGAATAAGAAGGTATTGTGTACTGTGCCAATACCGCTTTGAATATCGTCATAACTATGTCCCGGGAATGCTCCCCACGGACACTGACTAATCAAAAATGCTGCAGCATTCCAAATGTTTACGCCAATAGCTCCATACTTTAAACCTGCAATAGCATCATCGAATTTATTACCAAGTTCCTTTTTTGTTTTGGGATGAACAAGAATAGTTGCGCCAAGCGTTCCGTGAAGCTTTTCATTGCAAAATTCTACTGCATTAACCAAAAAAGAAGCTGCATCCTCCCCTTCTACTGTTGTCTGAGCATAAACAGGTCCGAAAAACTCGTTGGTAAAACTATATTGAGGGCTGGTTGGGTCTAATCCTTTAATAAATAATCTTGGCAATTCTCCTCCTAGTTCCTCCGCACTGTGGTTCGCTTCAGCTGCAGCCTTCTGGCTAACCTCAGCATTAGGGTAATATGCCACTCGAGGAGGGGCACTACGCAATTTATCTGTAACTGCTTCAATAAGTGCTTCTGACAAATTCCAATTCTCAGGTAGTACCAGGATTTGAGAAGCCACGCAGTTGTGACCACTATTATGCAGTTTCGCAGTAGCTATATTCTGTGCCTGAAAATCAATATCTGCTTTAGACCATGGCCCGGGTATAACGATCATTGGGCCAATTCCACCCAGCTCACTTGTAAGCTCTTTCGATGAATCCAATATTGGAGAATTAGACGCTTTACGTGCCTTCCCTTCTTCGCCACCACCATAGACGATCACATCATGCGTTCTTTCACTGCCGGTAATATGTATTGATTCGATATTTGGATGGCTGGTTAAATATTTCCCGATATCAGCCCCACCATATACGAACTGCAAGTAGTTTTCTTTTACAAATGGCGCAAACACCTTTTCTAAAACAGGTCCTAAATACTCATTTATGGGATTCATCTTAAGTATTACAACTTCACCTTCAGCAAGTAATTTATGCAGTATATCCAGCGGTGGAATAGCACTAATGTTGCCTGCACCCAGGACAAGGCTTAGTTTACCCTGTGGGTTTCCCTGCTGGTAAAATACACCAATTGAGTCAGCGAGATTGTTGGCATCAACACCTTCTTGCATCCATACTTCACCACTAATGCCATTAAAAAGCAGGGTTTCATATATATTATTAGGGAATACTTTCGCTATAACCTGGCCATCATCTCTGGTAGTTACCTTGTTCAATAGCTTATCCTTGTTGCCACTATCAATCGCTTTTAAAGTCTCAATATAATTATTAATAGTAGAGGCAAATACCCACGGGCCTGTTGACCACTCCTCTCCTACCAACGGAGAACCTGGCTCTATTTGTTTACCTTTTACCGATAGATCTACCCACTCCTGGGCGTAGTTGCCAGTATTTTTACGGACTTCAAGAAGCATCTTGATTTTTTCCGGAATAGACAGCCTGGCCCATTCATTTTTTTTCTTATCAACCGACTCAATGAGAGAATCTATTTCGGGGTGCTCAATATTAACTTCGACAGCGGTGTCCATGATATTAATTTTAGTTACGAGGGATTAAATTTACTCAATAATAATTAGATGAATGCAAGATATACTGGTCGTTGATATTGAAAATTGATAATTTATGATAATTCAACCACACAATTATATTTGTCTAGTTCACTGAGCTTATCATTAATATCAAATGATGCCCGCATCTCTTTCATCGACTTTTTATGAAAGACCCTTAAATCTTGTCGAAGTATAGACTCCGCAAAGCGCCTGATTTCACCTTCTGAAGTAAGCTTTAATCCGGGTACTGCTGCCGGCTGATCATCATCGTCCTTAGCCACCATGGTAAAATATGAGGTATTCGTATGTTTCACAATTTGTTGTTTCACATTCTCGGCAGTTACTTTAATGCCTACAACTAAAGATGTTTTTCCTACATAATTTACCCGCGCCATTAATGACACAAGGTCCCCTACCTCAACCGGTTGTAAGAAATCAACATTTTCTACTGATACGGTAACACAGTAGTTCTCGGCATGCTTGGTTGAACAGGCATAGGCTACCTTATCCATTAATGATAACAAAATCCCACCATGAATCTTGCCTCCAAAATTGGCATAAGCAGGTATCATCAATTCAGTAATTGTTGTATCAGAGTCAGTGGGTCTTTTGTATTCCATAGGGTTCACAAGTTACAATCTCGAGCTGTTTTAACAAAATATGATTCTTATAATCAATTTTTTTAAGCTTTTTAAATACTACAATATGAATTTATGTTATAGACTAATCAAATTTTGCTTTTTCATACCACTCATTATAGAAGTTGAATATTTCGTAGGGATCTGTAATTATTTTGTCCTGTATTTTATTTTGCAGAGTAGGACAATCATTGAAGTATGTTTTTAGTCTTTTCTTATTCAAGCCAAATAAACCTGTTCGTACAGAAACCATTGCCTCCTCGTTTTCTCTTTTAAAAAATCCTCGATTATTTAAGCCACTATCATCTAAATATTCTAAATGATAGTATGAAAGAAAACCTCTTGCTTTCAGTTTAAAAAAATGCTTTTCGCCTTTACCAGGAACGCTTTCGGTCTTATATTTAAAAAATTCTGCACTTTCACTAAACCACAGACTCACAAATTCATCCTGACCTATTTTGTATCCTTGAATATCACTGGGGCCATATTTCCGTCGACGACTTTTCTTAGATTTAAATTTGATCTTTTTATATATTTTTCCAAAAGGTTCTGGTTTCCTGTCTTTTAATAAACCTTGAATGGTGTCATTATTTTCAGAAATAATATAGCCAGAAATGTATTCGTTTTGTGAATAACCCTTCATGCTCATAAAAAGCACTATACAAATCGTTAAGAAATGATTACTTTTCATATGGATAATTAAGAGTTACTAACAAGTAATGCTCTAAAATAGGCAGGAACAATAACTTTAAGACACCTTTCAGTAAGTAAGCATATAAAACAGATGATTTATAACAGCCCTGTTGCAACGACACGCTATTATTCCAGACCCTTTTGCGAAGCAGCTATTTTTTTATTAGCTAACCTAACAAATCTGATATACACCCAAATGCCGGCAATTGTGAGCCCAAGGAACAAGGCATACCAAATACCCTCTGCACCATAATCATATTTAAACGCTAGTATATATCCCAGAGGCAAAGCAACTACCCAATAGGCAAGGAAGGTTATTAGCGTTGGGATCTTAACATCTTTCATCCCTCGAAGACCTCCTAAAGAGATTACCTGAACACCATCAGAAATTTGAAATAGTGCTGCTATAACTAGCAACGAAGAAGCTACTTTTACTACTTCCGGTTGCTTATTATATAGCAGTGGCAGGGTGTCTTTCCCTAGAATAAATATTATGGCAAATACTACCATTAG
>Ga0164313_10005643_pt1 | contig 11080 bp, 14 predicted proteins | sample GuaBasSedimGuay4_FD_113735 | JGI IMG/M metagenome (GOLD analysis project Ga0164313, IMG submission 113735) | Subseafloor sediment microbial communities from Guaymas Basin, Gulf of California, Mexico - Guay4, Core 4569-4, 0-3 cm | ecosystem: Environmental > Aquatic > Marine > Hydrothermal vents...
CAATACGGGGTCAAGCTGTGCAAATATTTCGGGCGGTTGCCTGGTCTGCCTTTGCTCTTGTTTTGCGTCAAATCACTATGACGGGGGGTGTATAATCCGGCGTGGTTTCTTTATTCTGCCTATGTAGAATAAGTGAAGCATGTCAGCAACAAGTAACTAATTAACTTTGCTTCCTCCATGCGCTAGATCTTATTTCCTCTCGCGGTCGTGTATACTGCGCGGGCTTTCGTCCAGGTCTAAGCGGTGTTGTATTTCTATCGTTTGGTATGCTCTGACGTTCTCGCTTATTTTTTCCGGCGGGTTTCCTCAGCGGTCGCGTTATCCGGTGGGCGTGTTGCCGTTTGCGGTTAGTCCGATAATCGGTCAAGCGTGGGGGGTGTGCGCGTCCGTGTCTGTTTTTCGTGCTAGATCTTAGGGGGGCTTACCTGGGGCTAAAATGCCTCAGCCAATGACCCTAAAACTGTTAGCGGTCGCGGTCCTATTGCCTGACAGGTCCACAGTATCGCGCGTTTTGTTTTGCTTGATCTTTAATTGTTAACGTCTTAACGGTGCTACAATTCCCGATCAATTCGGGGTTGTTTGGGTTTTGTGCTAAGAATCAAAAATAAGATAAAAACGGGCGGGCTTTTATCTTATATACTGCATCTTAGGCGGTGGCGGTCGCTAGCTCGGCTTTCTCCTCTGCAAGCTCTGTGATAATCACGTTTCCGGTCATAAACTCGCGGGTAAACTCGCGGTTTATTCTCGCCTGCGCTGTGTTTGCTTCTGCGCGTTCTGCCTCCATGTAGGATAACAAGCGGGGCGTGATCTGCGCGTTGTGCCGTTCTTTGCGGTCGCGGCCGGTGTATGAATATAAAACGGATGCTTTTTGTCCGGTTTGTTTGCGGAGCCGCTGCGGGTCACTTGCTATTTGAGCAATAATAAATGCGTCAACGTCTGCAATCCAAGCCGCTGCCGATCTGATCACATCGGTATGACATTCTTTCGCTTTGCTGCACCAACAAATTAATGGGGTATCGATCTTGATCTTCCTCAACTCAGCTAAAATCGCGGGGTTTCCTTCCATAATTTCGGCGTGTAGATCTTCGCGATATTTGGCGATATTTTCGGCGGTCGCGTTCTTTTTGCGGTGGCTGTTTGCTAGAATACTTTGGGGGGCTTGTTTTCCTTCGTTGGCTCGACCACAGTACAGGGGGTCATTGTGGCGGGCGTTCTTTCCGGCCGTGATCGCTTCGTCTAAGGTATTGAAGCGGTGCAAGTCCATGCGATATGACACGGTCATGATCGGGGCTTTCGCGGTTGCCTTTGCTCTGGCGTTTGCGTTGGGGTTATGTCTGATCTTCACGATCTCGATCTCCATTTTTGCCGTGATCGCTTTCTTGATCGCGGTTTTTTCGTGGGGCAAATAGCGGGGGGCGGTAGCAGATTGGAAGATAATCAAGCGATCAATCGCTTTTAGCATGCGGCCCGCTGCGCGTTGGGCTTCTCGGCCGTGATCGCCTTTGTGGATTGGGTGGGTCATACCGGTGGCGTTTTCAATCGAGGCCGTGATCTCTTTTACGATTTCAAGGGCTTTTTTGCCTGGGACTAGGTGAAATATAACGGGCTGATCTGCCGTGTAGCAGATGGATCTTAGCGCGTCGCTGATGCTGTCTCTCAGGTCGTCGATCATAATTTCGGTCTGCCTGGGGGGTAAAATGATTCCTATGTTGGTCATGGGTTTTCCTTTGACGGTTTTTCCGTCGGGCTAGGTGGTAAACTGTATTCGAATGAGCTTGTATTATATACCTTACGGGTTAACTCGTACAAGTTGTCAAGGGCAAAATAGGGGTTTTATGAGGGAATACTAATCTTTACGGGTTATCGTTTGACGGGCTAAAATCGGCCGGTGCATCTGAGACGGTGGCCGTTCGTGATCTTCTTCTGCCCGCTTTGGGCATGCGGAGCTTTCTTTTTCCTGACAAGCCAAAAATACACTCTTGCAAGTATCATAATACTTGACATTTTCGCTACGGAGCCTAGCTTTTTTGTTTCTTTTTGTGGCGATGCCAAAAAGAAAGCCGCCGGCAGGCTCAAGATCAGCGATAAGCCAATGCGGATATCGGCGGTGACGGAACGTCACGCCGACACCACACCGCACGGCCCCGGCGGGCTGCGGGCGGGCAGCGAGGGGTGGCAGCAGGCAGGAAGGGTGATGGGGAATGAGTTGGGGAAGAGAGGGTTGTGCTGTACGGGGTTGAATCCTGGATATTTCGTCTGTTTTATGCTCTTTATGGGGTTTGGGATAGATTGGGTGTTGAATTCTCTTTCGATGACTGGTGGATGTATTTAAGGGTTGTGTGGTTTTCGGGCTGGATATGATCCAGAGTGGAATACGGCCGTGTAGTTCTGAATTGTTTGGGATAAGTTGGGATAAAGTTGGGATAAGTTTGGGATAAAGTCGGACCAGGTGCAGTATGATGCAGCTTAATTGAAATATTTTTAGATGTAGTTGAGTGCCTTCGGGGATATTGTGATCATTTGTTTTTTATGACCTACACATAAAAAATAGCTTCATGTTCTCAATTGAGAACATACGGCCGTCTTTTTTCCTGTTGTTTAAGTTTATCTTTGGGTGCAGCCGGGATATGTATAGTCTTACACCCTGTAAGAAAAACGGGTGACGATGAGGGAATTAGTTTTGCGGGACTTTTATACACTTTGCGGGACTATTGAAAAGGGTAGGTGTGCCGCGCCGGACCAACGACGTGTGCGGCACACCTGTATAGAGGAGATTAACAATCCCGTTCCCCTTATCTAACTGTGATAAAGGACTGGAAGGCTAATCCAATAACACGTAGGCTTTACGTGCGATCGGCGGTTAGTAAGTAGGACGGACCCTCAAAGCGGGTTTCGCCCTGGGCGCTTCGGTTTTCCAGTTGTCGCCGTAGACATGACGGCGTAGAGAATCGAAGGCTCTTGTTGAGAATATCCCGTTTGGCCGGTCGTCTGTAGCGGTTAGATCGTTGATGGCAGGCTTTCCCAGCGCAAGCAGCAATTGGTGCAGCTCCGGCCGTATGTCGCCTATGACTAAAACTCGGCCGGGTTCGACAAGTTTGAATTTGTCCTCGGATGTAAACTGTTTCCGGCTCAACTGCGTAACCCTGGTTTGGATAGTCTCTCCGTAGGTTCTAAAGTAAACATCGTAAGCCGGGTGTATTTTTTTTAATTCGGACATAAGTTTCCCCTATTAAGTGTGGCTGTAGAAGATTAGTAGTGGGGGACATTTCTGCCCCCCTTTCTACTGCTAGGAGGCCACAACCATGAGTGGCTATGAGTAACTTGGCTCAACCACGAAACCAAGTTACCTGGAGTATAACAGTTATTTCGTATGCGTCAAGAAACTGCCCCGAATTGCTTATCATTCACTGAAATGATATAATGCTGACGCTCCGTCTGAAAAGACGTAGGGCAGATTGTTACTAAGCGGTCGCTCGGCCGTTACGCCCCCTCCCCTGGGGTTGTAGCAAATCTGCCCTTTTTCTTTAATTGCTATTGACGCATAAAGCAGAGCGTGTTAATATATAGGTAGAGCAAAGTTTATTTGATTAGTTAAGGGGAAATTCTATGAAATACACAACCGCTGACGACGTGTCCGTAATTACGTCCGTCTGTCCGAATATTAAAAACGGACAACACGGTAGATGTGTCCGTTTTTTTAATTACGACTCTTTTTTGACGTTTTCCCAAAAAGCTCAAAAAGGCCAAGAAACGGACAAAATCGGGGAAAACGGACACAATTGTGTAGGAAATGTGGAGACGACACCCCTATATATGGGGGAGATGCAGACAATTAGAGGGGGTTTATGTCCACCGCCCCCACATCTAGAAAAAAAACGGACACCCTATCTCCTTATATATATATCTTATAAAGAAAGAGATCTAAGAAAGAGGGTGTCCGTTTCTTGAAAAAACGGACAAAAGTAGGACAAGGGGATAATTATGAATGAAAGAGCAAGGGTTTTACATTATGGAATACGGCATGGATTAACGCACTCCACTGTTGTTTGCTGCGATTTTAATGTTTACGCGGAAGCGCATGGAATTACGTCCAGAAGCGGCCGCAGAGATCTCGCCGGGATTAAGAAGGTGTCCGGCGCGTTGGTAAAGATGAGAGGCGGTCAGCATTACTTCTCTCGTGAAGCTGTCGATATAGGGGAGCTTCTTTCCGGTAAAGGCCGCTTTATCTCGCTTCCTGATTTCCTTGAGGCAATTGATGTCGCTCCCGATGTCCCGGTTGGTAAGTGTCTTTCTATTTACCTGGAGCGAGGGGACATGCTTCCCGGCATGACGTTTTTTGATGTTGAGGAAAAGGTTGAGAGGATTGAGCCGTCCGGGACGTTTGGCGAACTGTCGTCTATGGTCGCGACCGTCTGCAAGATAAATCCTTTGCTTCTGCTTGAGGATGACGAATACAAAATTGAGAAGTTGTTTAAGATCGGAGCCTCGGCCGATGCGGTCTATCGTCATTACGCACGTAGTACCAAGCCCAACTTCTGGTACAACGGCCACTGGAAGGGCAAGAAGAACGCATGGCCCACGATTGTCGATATTCTCAGGACGTGGGATCAGTCGGCTACACACGTCCTACGGCCGTGTGATAGCTGGCCCGGATTCGAGGAAATATATAAGACAATCGGTATCGCGATGAACCGCCGGGGACGTAGATACAGCAAGGAAGCACTAGCTGAATTATCTGAATTCGGGTATGATGAAATAGTGCGTAACATCGAAGGTGGCTACGTCCACGCAGCAGGAATGACCGAGCGCGAATTGAGAATCAAAATAGCTCAACAGATACGCTTAATCAAAGACGCAGACCCACAAGAAGAGTAGGGAGAATATAACCATGTCAACCACCCATGCCGATAACGGGCATACTGCCTCCGCTTATGAGCAAGAGCAGGAAGCCGTTAGATTACCTCCACACAATACGGAAGCTGAAGAAGCTCTTTTAGGTGCTGTCTTTGTCGATCCCGATCGTCTGCCTGAACTGAAGGTGCAGACTAAGATGTTCTACCGCGTCCTGAATCGCAAGATCTACTCCGCGTTTAAGCAACTATATGCCAAGAAAAAAGATATAGATTTCATTACGGTGTCCGACATTCTGCGCGCCGGGGGAATCGAGGAAGAGCCGTACCTGATCGGCTTGCTGGGTATTGTGCCTACTTCGGTGCATATCCATTCGTATGCCGCGATTGTGATTGAAACTTATAACCGTCGCCGGATGATAAGCCTCGCCGGGACTATCGCTAATAAGGCGTGGGACGAAGAGGGTGAGTTTGAGGATGTGATCACGACGGCGCTGGAAGGTACGCGAAATGTGTCGGGGGAATCCGGTGACGACGATCCTGTAACCTCCTACGATGCGGGGATGGCCGTTCTCGATCACCTGTCTAATCGCAGAAGTGATCCCAATGCACGAAGAAGGGATATTGTTACGGGGTTTAAGGATCTGGACCGGCTCCTGGTAGGCATTGAACCGGGTTCGTTTGTTGTCTCTGCCGGACGGCCCGGAATGGGCAAGTCCCTTTTTGAGCAAATGATTGCTTACTATGTGGCAAAGATGGGAAAGCGGGTGGCGCGGTTTAATCTTGAGATGAGCGTAACGCAGATGATGGTTCGCGCTATCTCCTCGACTACGCAAGTGCCGTATAAGACGATCTTAAATCCGCACGCTGTTCCCGACAATACTTGGACGGCCATAAATGGGGCTATCGGGACGATCTCGGAGCTGCCTATCTTCATGGACGATACGGCAAGCCTTACGATGTCCGGGCTTGAATCAAAGCTGTATAAGCTGGTTGCCGATCACGGACACATCCCGTTTGTGACGGTTGATTACTTGCAGCTAATGAGCGGGGACAAGGGGAACCGAAAACGAATTGAGGAAATCTCAGATATAAGCCGCCGCATGAAGATCCTGGCTAAAGATTTGGATACGGTTATATGGGCTAATGCCCAGCTATCTCGCAGCGTGGAGATGCGTCAGAATAAGCGCCCGGTTCTCTCCGATTTGCGCGATTCGGGAACGATTGAACAGGATGCCGATATTGTTATTTTTATCTATCGGGATGAATACTATCGCGAGGACACGGAACGGCCGAATATCGCTGAAATTGAAGTGGCGAAGAATCGTAACGCGGCTACGGGAAGGATTGATCTCTATTTCAGCGGGGAGAAGATGCGCTTTGCGGATCTGGCAATAGGCGAGCCGATTGATTTCTAGCAAAAGGAAGTGCACCAGTTATGGATGAGAACGAATTAAGCGAACGGGAAAAGGTTACGAGAGAGGCGCTGGCAAGGGTGTCACATGAAATTTGGGCGCATTGGATGCGGTATATGTTTAGCGTGTGTGACGGGAATGTTGAGTTTTCGGATGGAATCCTTATTCCGTTTGACAAATTCATGCGATGGTCAAGACAAATGAATACCGACTACGCCGATTTAACTGAACGCGAAAAGGATAGCGACCGTGAGCAAGCAGATAAAATCATGCTTGCGTTAAAGGCTATGTTGTAAAAAATAAACCAACCGCCGCGATGCGGCAAAGGACGGAGCAAATGGACTTCAAACACAATGGGACCGACTGGTATATAAACGCAGCGAGAGATATGGGCGGGTATTACTCCACTAACGGGGCGACGAAAGAGCGGCCGTACACGATGGTCGGTGCGCCCCGCCAGGCTCTTCATGCCTGGAACGCCTGGACGGAAAACGGGGGACGGGAAGCTGAAGCAGCAATGATCACTCCCGCCGAAGCGGTTAAGGAGCTGCTGGACGATAGGGGGAAGATCCTGCGTATGGACATTGGGGAAGCCGATACCCTCCGCGACGGGGTGGCCGCGATAATTGCCAACCTGGAGAGGATTAAGGATGATGTTCAGATCGCCGCCGAAGAGCGTGATGTCTTTGGGGATACGCAGTATCTGGACACGATACGGTGATGAACGATTTAAGCCTTCATTACTCAAGCGAAAGCGTAGAGCATTATACCCCCGACCAGGTTCTTGACGCGGTGGTCAAGACGCTTGGGGAGATAGACCTTGACCCATGCAGTAATCCCGGTATCCCCCATGTGCCGTGTAAGACGCGGTTTACAGAGGCACACGATGGCCTGATCCAAACATGGAGCGGCCGTGTGTTTATGAATCCTCCATACAAACGGTATGTGATCAATCGCTGGTCGGAGCGATTGATCGGGGCCTATCATTCCGGTGAGATAGAGCAGGCCATCGCTCTGCTTCCGGCCAGAACTTCTACCAGGTGGTTTCGGCTGTTTAACGAATTCCCCGTATGCCTTGTCTATGGCCGGTTACGTTTCCTGAAATATGGTGTTGCGCGCAATAAGGCTCCATTTCCTTCTGCTATATTTTACCTGGGACACAACCCCGAATTGTTCTATCAAAATTTTATTAATATCGGCGCTATATGGGCAACAATGGATCTGTCCGATGCCTATCTCAAAGGTGCTGCGCTAAAATCAGGAGTGAGTTATGTCTGACGTTTTATCAACCACAATGGAGAGTGACGCATGTTTGGTCGAGACAAGCACAAGCCCGGATGCTCTTGCGAGGGATGTGTTCAAAGATGTAAATGCGGCTGTGGTGGAACCTTCGGGTACTGCCATAAGCGTAATAGCGAGAATACACGACAAAGCCAGAAGAAGGGCGGTAGAGGAAGCCATTCTGTACGAAAGAATAAACCGGCATAATGGGGCTATAGCAGACGGCCGTCTGTCTGCCGCTCCAAGACTTCCGGCCGAATGGCTGTCCAACTCGATGACGAATGCCAGACGCAGCGCTACGGCGTATGCAAGGGAGATTGGGCTGTCGTGATAAATATAATTACAGGGGATTGCCGGACGGTACTTAGTTGGGATCTGGATGACGACGCTTTTGATACGTGTGTCACCTCTCCCCCGTACTACCGGCTGCGAGACTACGGGTATGATGATCAGCTTGGGCGCGGGGTTAGCATTGAGGATTACGTCAAGGATCTTGTGGACATTATGGCCGGTGTGAAGATGCGGCTAAAGGCTACCGGATCGCTCTGGCTTGTTCTTGGGGATACTTACAAGGATAAACAACTGCTGGGTATTCCCTGGCGGGTGGCCTTCGCCCTGCAACAAGACGGGTGGCTCCTGCGCTCTGCCGTGATCTGGCAAAAGCCTAATGTTAAACCGGACGGGGCGAAAGATAGACCGACAAATGAGTATGAGCATGTATTTCTATTAACCGTCAACAAGAGTTATTACTACAATCAAGCCGCCATTAAGGAAAATCCGGCCGACTATACCAGAAAGGGCGGGACGGCTCCTTATTTGGCAAACGGCATGAACGCAGACGGGATGAACTCCACTTCGTTTCACCAGATGTCGAAAGACGGCCGTAATAAGCGTAACGTGTGGAGTATCTCTACCGTCCCGGCGGCGTTTCCCGGTCACTTCGCGGCGTTTCCTCCCAAGCTGGCTGAGATATGTATTAAGGCCACTTGTCCACCTGGGGGAGCCGTATTAGACCCGTTTGGTGGGACAGGGACTACCGGACTGGTTGCGGCCCGGCTCGGCCTGGACGCTACGTTAATCGAAATTAATTCCAAGTACGCGCAAGCTGCGCGAGACCGGATCACAATGGACGCTCCTTTGTTCGCGTCCGTTAAAGGGGAAACTAATGACTAAGCTGAAAAACCTGAAGAGACTTGAGGAGTGTACGAAATCAGAGCAAGCACTATATCGTGCCTCTATCCGCGATCTCTTGCAGTTATGGGAAACGTCGGATCTCGCTGTTCACGAAGAACATGACAGCATGAAGATTTATAATGTCGCGGTGGCTTCCGTTCTCTATGAGGTCTGGCGACTGACTTCACTCAACAGCGCAACGGCCAGTATAGAGCGCGGCCGTACTTACCCGCCGATAGATGTGGTGCGGTATACAATCTTCGGACTGAGTTACTTCACGATTATTAACGGCAATCACCGTGCCGCAGCTCATTGTATGTTTAAGTATCCGACGATTGAAGCGCATATCCACCAGGTTGTAGATCTTTCGTTCGCCCCAATTTGTGTGGATGACATGCACTTTCTTTTTCTCAAGCAGTCTCCCGGCGTGTATACTGTAACCGGGAATAAGTTGGGCAAGCGCGAGCGATACGCGGCAATAAAGCTGATGGAAGTTCAGGATGCCGGGTTCGCGCAGGTCGAGCAACAGATGAATACAATGCGTGAGAGCGCAGAGGTAAAAAATGGCAAAGTCATATCGTGGGAAGAAGCGCGGGACGAAACACGGAAAGGGCAAAGGGAAGTGGCGCAAAGAGCGTAGACGCTATAAGAAAAAGGACGGTACTTGGTCTTATTACTGGAATTACCGGGAAAGGGCTGTAAGCAAAACCGCCGGCGGGCGTAGACGAATTCGCTATAAGTCGGGCGGTAAGTCTCGAACCGCTCCGAAGCGGTAAATAACTTGTAAGGGTTATATAACTATGCTAGAATATCTGTATTGAGCAATATATTCTAGTAAAGGGGAAAAAAGATGATAGAAAGTAAAATAGTAAGAACCGATGTAGAACAGCACTTCTTTCACGGTGTGCCGATTGAAGAATCCGGGGTACTCCTGAAAAGGATGCCTGACGGAACGCCTATAACAAATGTTCCCTGGCTGGTGATTGATCATTCGCCGACGGGATTCAATTGGGGATACGGTGGTTCGGGGTCGGCTGACCTTGCTCTTAACATCTTGGAAAACGCATTGTGGACGCTTGGCCTAGCCTCCAAAGCAGGGACGGCACGGCCGAATAACGAGGATAAGTATTTCAGTTTCGATAATGAAGTCTTTAAGTGCTACAACGGCCGCTGTATGGCTGCGGCCTGGGAGTACCATCAGGATTTTAAGTGGCAATTCCTGACTGAAGAAATGCCTGAAAGCGGTGGGTTCATTCCCTGGTCGCATATAGTGGCCTTTATCTACGATAAGATGGACCTTGTCGTTCCCGAAGAGCTGCAAGATTTAATAACCGATACTGTCGAGGCTTATTTGTTTATCCCGGCCGAGCCGCTTACCCGCTACTTTGATAGAGTGGACTTCTCCAATGCAACGAATACCTCCGTTGCTCTTGTTGATCGGCAAACGTCAACATCCCTGTTTTGCTCTAAAATAGCAGAAGCGGTATTCGGCGTAATTGAGGATTATCGTCTATATGTTTATGTAGACCCCGACCCGGTAAAGACAATCAATATATGGAGTCCCAAGCACGGTGACGAATTAGCCCGCATTGTCGAGCGAACCGCAGCCGATCTATTCGATGACGGGAAATCTTGGACGCTGCTGAATTGGAGCGAAAATTGAGTGAAACAACCGACTTCCCCAATAACAAGCCGACACCCCTTGCTGTTAACCAGCTAAGAGAGGCCATACTGCAACGTGGCAAGCAGATAAAAGAAAAGAGCGACGACGTACTGTCCCTAGCCGTGTTCGCCCGACGTGGCTCAATTATGACGACAAGAGAGTTGTCGCTATTTATGGACGGATTGGTGGGCAAATTCGGGAACCGGCCGATCGCGAACCTGCTTAAAGTAAATCCCGGTCTTATCTCGCGGGTTGAGATGGGTATGGAATCTCCGAAGGTGCGCCGGGCGATGGGTGTAAGAAAGAATCCCCGGCGCTGGAGAATCATCACCGAAGGAGATCAGGCGCTCTTTGAAAGCTACAAGGTGCTGCTGAAGAATACGGATCTTACCGGCGCTGAACTCCTGTATGATATGATGATGACTTACCGGGACGCACACGACGAATCGCAGAGGCGGCTGCTGTGAATAAGTACGGCTATGATATAGTGTTTATATTGGGCTTCTGCGCCGGGGTGATTATCACTTCGTTTGTTATGGTTTATTTGGTGTGGAAAATATTTTAGGATAGGCAGATGCGCGATTCGACTAAGCTGCGTTTACTTCAGGAATCGAATAAGACATTAGGCTGGCTGGCATTCTTTTTCATGCTTTCCATGATCGGCACGATTAGCTTTGTGAATGTGCTTATGAATGAGG
>Ga0164313_10005644_pt1 | contig 11080 bp, 7 predicted proteins | sample GuaBasSedimGuay4_FD_113735 | JGI IMG/M metagenome (GOLD analysis project Ga0164313, IMG submission 113735) | Subseafloor sediment microbial communities from Guaymas Basin, Gulf of California, Mexico - Guay4, Core 4569-4, 0-3 cm | ecosystem: Environmental > Aquatic > Marine > Hydrothermal vents >...
GGAAAAACTGTGGATAAGTTGAGTTTTTTTAATGATTTCCGAGACTTAATAATTTTAGTAAAACAGACTGTTAGAACATAAGAAATTACCCATATAAAAAACTTTTGGGTTAGCAGTAAAAATAAATATAGGGGTGAACAGGCAAGAAGAGACTTTTGCCGCAAAGGACGCAAAGAAAAGACTTTATATAGTTTTTCACTACTGTCTCGTTAAAAAATATATTATTGTATGTAAATGGCGATATAGCAGGCATTAGCCAACGATTACTCAAATCGAGACATGAATCGGTAACTACTTGTTGAGACACGCAGTGAACCCATCCATGGGGCTCGCACCCGCATCCTTGCGGGTGACGGTCTCAGCAAGTAGTTACCGATCCATATCTCTAGCTGTTAACGGAGCAGCAGTGATAGTTTTACAATTTGCGTATTTTACTACGCGCCTTCTGCGCTACGTCCTTCGGACCGTGCTAGCGCACGTTCAAAATGTTCCCGGTATTTTAGTGCGTTCTTTGCGGCAAAATGTTTAGCTTTATTGAGCCAGTTTAAAAATCCCAGCGATAGCCCAGGGTGAAAAATAAACTGCTATTACCCAAATCCTGCCCGTTGTCAGTTTCAAAGGTTTCATCGTAGCCAATATCAAACTCTAACAGTACCTTTTTTATATAACGGTAGTCTGTTCTGAGTAAGGCGCGCAGTTTTTGCTGAGAACGACCATTGCTGAATTCACGAATATCGAATTGCAAACGAGGGTTTAAGCGCCACTTTCGAGCAACCGGGAACCTTGAGTTTGCGATGAATGAAATGGTGTTTGATGAATTGGTATCATAGAAACGCACACCGAATACGTTGCTGTCATGTTTCATCAGCAGATTGTTAGCGATAAATTGTGTATTAATATAGTAATCCGTCCCTGTGTCAGGTGTTGCCGCTACGCCACCTGAAGCAACCGTTTCACCTCGATGGATAAAGGTAATGTCGGCTGTTACCTGATGCTTTTCGTTTAGCTGTTTCGATCCACCAAAGGTTACCGTTTCGCTGTCGGCGGTCCTGTCCCGTGCAAGTTGGTATATCTGTTCAATATTTAAAACTTCTTTTAATTCTTCAAGGCTTTGCTCCTGCCTGCCAATCAACGCATTAGAGGTGGCCAGCAGTGGTGACTTGCGTTTTAACACGTTCATGTAGACAGTCCAGTTTTGATCAAGCAGGATGTTGGTATTTAACTGCAGGATAGTCAGTTCATCGTAGAGCAGATCGTAGTCAACCATACCGAATACCAATACTTTCTTATCACGATAACGCACATCGGCACCCAAAGGGTTACTTTCTTTCAAGCCATCATTTTCCTGATCAAAATAAAACAGGTTCATACTCCAATGTTGGAGAAATGTGCCGGTTTCAAAGGTGAAGCCATAAAATGTTTTGTGTTCATTGATCGAGGTTTTGTTATCGATATCAACTGGAAAGCCGCCAAGAAAATTTATCCGCATATCCGGAGTGAACTGGTAACCTACGGATAAACCGTCAAACCTGTTCAGGATGCCGCCGGTTCGAATTGGTTGACGCCCAAACCGGCCGGAGGTGCCTGTTTTTCGGTAACTTAATTCGTAGTAGGCTTCTATAAAACGAAACTCACTATCGTCATCACTATCGATAAAGTCATAAACATGGTCGGAAGTAAATTGAAAACGATGATCAAACTCTGTCGTTTTGAGTAAGGTGGTTAGATCAAAAAAGGTGACTAACTGTGACAGCGTTGTTGTGGTGCCGATATCGTTAACAGATGTTGTATTGTTTTGATAATATTGTGCAAGGCTGCCGTATGTTGTTACGTTACCCCTTTCTTCTGTGGTTGACATACGGATGTTTTTTCTGGGATTACTGGCTGCCGTCAGTAGTCCGTTTAGACGCTGCCTGACCCTGTCTGAGCCATCAGCATCCGGATAAAGTGACAGGTATTTTTTGTATGTTTCAACGGCATGCGCGGTCTGCCCCTTGCGTTGCCTGGCCAGGCCCAGAAGTTCCAGCGCTTCGTGAGAGTATTTGTGCTGACCAGCAGCTAGTAACGCGTTTAGATAACGAATACTACTGGAGTATTTTTTGTTTTTGAAATCTGTTTTAGCCCGTTGCATCAAACTATCAAGTTGCTTTTCAGTCAGTGAAGCACTGCCGGATAATGCAGCCTGTTTCGGTTTTGAAGCCGTTATAGCTGCAGCGCTAACGGGTTTGGTAACACTTGTTGGACTGCTGATGGTATATGCAATGTTTTTTGCAGAGGCCTTTTGCAGCCATGCACCGGGATAGGTTTTCTGTATTTTGCTTCTCAGTGAATCAGCCTGTTTACGCTGCTTAAAAAAACCCACGTTTAATCTTTCCCACGGCGCACCTTTTATGGTTGTTTGCTCAACATAAACGGTGTGGCCTTTGAATAAGTGACTTTTCTGCAGCTCCCATTTCACATTTTTTCCCGGCGCTGATGACAGCACGATCGAGTAGCTGGTGGCGGTAGCTGCTGTGGAGTTTCCGGTTACCAGCAGCAGGCAGATAAACAACATCGTACAACAAACCGATGTGCGGGAGTGTTGGCGCAACATGGTTGGCGTCGAGATAAACATTATCCTGTAGGTAGTCAATGGTGTTTGCTTAAGGCTCATCTGCCGGTAACCAGCCTGTTGTGGTATGACATTCGCCACAATCTTCAGTGGTAGTAATATGGTCTGCAGGTTTGCCGGTGGCATCGGTACCATTGTGGCAGCTAGAGCAGGTTCCGGTTGCTATTGAATGGTCAAAGCGGGCGCCTGACCATGTAATTGTAGTGTGGCAGTCGTCACATTCGTATGGTATTGGTATAGATGACATTAGTATATGGGTCGGGTGCATACCGGTTGCGATGAAACCATTATGGCAGCTACTGCATACACCTATAACGGAATTATGATCAACCCTGGCCACACGATCAAACGTGATGGTGTTATGGCAGTCCTCACATACGTCCGTGGTAAGTATATGTGATGCTGATTTGCCAACAGCAATGCGGTTGTTGTGACAGCTTACGCACGCTTCTGCGATGCCGATATGGTCATATCTTGCGCCTAACCATGTGCGCTCTGTGTGGCAATCATCGCAGAAATTACTGCTGGGAACATGCTGGATATGTTTGCCGGGTGCTCGGATATTGTTGTGACACAAACCGCATTCCATGGGTGTGCCTTTGAATTGCCCGGCTATGTGGCATTCGGAGCAATCGATAAATTCATGTCTGCCGATCAATGGGAAACCGGTTGAAAAGTGATCAAATCCAGATTCTGCTTCTGCTTCTGCTGCCTGGGCAGGGATAAACTGAGCCAGCAATATTAAAAGCAAAGACAGCTGAAGCAATGTCATTAACGGTGTAAATTCCAGGTTTTTTTTGTATGCCATGGTGTTCATCATTTTCGTTTGATGTTGACGTCTTTAAAACTTTTCGTGCTGTGGCAATCGCCACAATGTCGGCCAAACTGGCGATTGTGAATATCCTGACTGCGGTGGCAGAATATACAGTCCTTAGATGCCTCTAATTTTCCTTTAGATTTCGTCTGGTGACAGTCGTAGCAGCCAAGCTCTTTATGTGCGCCATCGATGGTGAAATCTGTGTCTTTGTCATGATCGAAAAACCATATGAACCATGAATTGGGTGTATGACAGGTTTCGCAGTCGGTTCCTAACCGGGTTTTGTGTACATCATCACTGGCATGACAAATATTGCATTCTGATTTAGTTGCACCGTATTCAGCGTCGAGGTGGCATTCTTCACACTGTGTAACAGCGTGCATGCCAATGAGTGGAAAGCTGGTTAGGTCATGATCGAAAAACACATTGCGGTTCCAGCCTTTTTCATTGTGGCAACTGTCGCACTTGTTTCCCTGTTTGCCTTTGTGCACATCATCTATTTTGTGACAGTCGATGCATTTGGTGATTTTTTTATTTTTAGTGCTTTTTTTGTTCTTGTAAAGGTTGTCTTTGTGGCATTGGTCGCAGCTTACTTTTTTGTGCTTGCCATGTAATGGAAAATCGGTTTTTTTGTTGTGATCAAATCTCTGCTTCTGCCATGATTCTGATGCGTGGCAGGTTTTGCATTCTTTGCCGTACTGGCCTTTATGGCTGTCGTCATTTTTATGGCAACCGTAACATTTTTTTGGCAGTTTTTTCCTGGATTTTTCGGATTTTAAATCCCCTGATGTGTGACAACTGGTACAGGATGCTTTTTTGTGTTTTCCATATAATGGGAAGTCGGTTTTTTTATTGTGATCGAAATGAATTTCGTCCCATTTTTTCGGACTGTGGCAGCTTTCACACTTCTTGCCCAGGTCACCGCGGTGTGCATCGTTAATCTGGTGGCAGGCAAAGCAGGTTTTTGGGGTGTCTTTATATTTCTGGTTGATATGGCAGGCAGCGCAACTGGTATCTTCATGTGTGCCTTTTAACGGGAAGTCTGTTTTATCGTGGTCAAACCCTGTTTCTTTCCAGTTGGTCGATTTATGGCAGTCCTGGCATTTTTTACCCTGTTTGCCATCATGTACGTCTACTTTTTCATGGCAGCTATAGCAGTCAGAGGGGGCTTCATGATATTTTTTTTCAGCTTTATGGCATGCATTACATGATGTTTTTGCGTGTGTTCCTTTTAGCTGGAAATCGGTCTTGCGATGATCAAAAGTTGATGGGTCGAGTATTATGATCTTTGCATTTCTGCCTATGTGCTCTGTGTGGCAATGCTTGCAGTTATTTTGTGCCGCCTTAGGCAGGCGACCATGGAAGCCGGTTTTTTTACTCAGATCATCAAGAATGTTTTCGTGATCGTGGCAATTAACGCAGAGTTGCCCCTGTGTTTTCCTGTCGGATGTATCATGGCATTGTGTGCATTCCTGTTCGTATTTTTCATGCGCCGTGGTGACTTTGCCCGGCATAAGCAGAGACTCCAGGGAATCTGCATTAATCACCGTTGTTATCGTAAAAAGAAACAGAAATAAAGCAAGTCGAATGAAAACCGGGTAAAGATAATGCATATTAAGTTAACAGGTGCCTGGCCAGAGGCTAGTATAAATGTACCGCAAATATATGAATGATTGCCGTGGCTATCATCATGAAAAATAACGGCAGGTGTAGTAAGTGCCACATTGAGAAAAGGCGTTCGTATACTTTGAATGCCGCAGTTCTTCGTAGTGCAAGTGTATAGTGTTTAACTAATTGAGCGACCACTTTACTGTCTGGTAAGGTTTTGTTTTCGCTATTTTCATCGTAGCTTTTTTTCAGCAAACGCAGTACTTTTCTTTTTAGTCGCGGAGCATTAACCGCCAGGTAAATAACATGCAGAAGACTGGTTGCCAGGTTGGTGTAGGGCTGTAGTGCAGCTTCCTCCATTTTTATCAGTTTTTTGTTCAGTTTCTCATCTTTTGCGTAAAGCTCGATTAATTCGGCGTGGTCATTTTCTGTTTTCTGTTTCAGTTCGTTCAGCGTCAGGCGTTTCCCGTAAAGACTGTGGTGGATACTGGTATATAGATAACGGCCAATTATCCCGCTACCGGCGGATAGCAACATGCTGACCAGTGCGATTGAGCTATTGGTAGAACCCATGTGAAAGTTGGAGTGAAACAGAATCAAAGTTGGACCAACGATACCAAGAAACATGTGAACGCCAAACCAGTAACGGGTTGCGATAAGACGGGTTAGTAGAGCAACCCGCTTGCTGAGTGGGTATAATAGTATGGCGAGCATCATGCTGCCACCAACGATGCCTAAAATGTAGCCAGCACCGTCCTCAGCGCTCAGGTAGTTATCATCACGTAGTGTCCAGCCATACATAAGTACAGCAGCCGTGCTTAGTAATAAAGGGTTGGTGCGTAGAAGTCGTAATAACATGGTAAGATATTGACCATTAAAAGTGCTACGAAGTAAAAATTGGTAAGTTCTTTTAGTAACATTTTAATGTGGCTGAAACAGTAGTTTAAACTGATTCTCATCAGTTTTCCATCACGAAAATACAACTAATTAACAATACTCACACGTTGCAGACTCAAAAATGGTTCCATTATCTGCGTGTTTATTTGGGGATTTTAGTAATTTTTCTATTTAATAAGTTGGAGTGTAGACGGAAATCGTCACTTAGTTTTTAAAAAATATGAAATTAGTTGAACTTTTTCACTAATTTGACCGTGTAGAGTTATACTCAGATTTGTTAAAAATTTTGCATCAATTATTAAAAAACCATGAAATTTCTCTGTTTTCTATCCATCCTGTTAATGCCGTCTCCGGCTAAAAGTCACGTTTTAGGAGGTCTGCAATGTCGACCATGATGTGGATATACGCCCTGCCATTACTGTTTATCTGGTTCTATCATTTATGGAAGCGTTCAAAAAAACACCGGAAAAGCATGGGTGTTCAGGATGAGGCAATCGCTTCCGGTATGACAGATCCTGCATCGATACACCCGATAGTCGATCATGTGCGTTGTCTTGGCTGTGCCACTTGCGTCAGTGCCTGTCCGGAAAGAAGCAAAAATGTATTAGGTGTGATTCATGGCAAGGCGCATCTTATTAACCCTACTCATTGTATTGGTCATGGTGCGTGTAAAACGGCATGTCCGTTTAATGCTATCGAGCTGGTTTTCGGTACAGAGAAACGGGGTGTTGATATTCCCCAGGTTGACGATAGCTTTCAGACTAATGTGCCGGGTATCTATATAGCAGGTGAGCTGGGCGGCATGGGGCTGATTCGTAACGCCGTTACTCAGGGGGTGCAGGCTGTTGATTCTATTTGTAAGCTCGGTAGCAAGAAGCAGGGTAAAGACAATGGTCTAATCGACCTGGTCATTGTTGGAGCCGGACCGGCAGGCCTGGGGGCGTCACTTGCTGCCAAGGATAAAAAACTGGATTTTGTGACCCTGGAGCAGGATTCGGTTGGTGGTACCGTGTCACATTACCCGCGTGGTAAAATTGTTATGACAGCGCCGGTGGTGTTGCCAATTATTGGAAAAATGCATTTCAAGGAGACCACAAAGGAAGCCTTAATGGATTTCTGGGGAGAAATTATAGCTAAAGCCGGGCTGGAAATTAAAGATAGAGAGCGGGTTGAAAGCGTAGAAGCTGAAAGCACAGGATTCCATGTTAAAACCGGCACCACTGAATATCATACCCGGGCAATTTTACTGGCGATTGGTCGCCGTGGCACGCCACGTAAACTGGGCGTTCCCGGTGAAGAGCAGACAAAAGTGGTGTACCGCCTGATCGACCCCGCGCAATATAAAAATCAGCACGTTCTGGTTGTTGGTGGTGGCGACAGTGCGCTGGAAGCCGCAGTCAGTATTGCAGAAGAGGAAGGTACTACCGTGGCAATCTCATACCGAAGCGAGGCTTTTTCGCGTGCCAAGGAAAAAAATCGTATTAAAATTGCCGATGCAGAAAAGGACGGTCGCTTGCGCGTCCTGATGAAATCGACGGTAAAACATATAGAGTCGGATAAAGTAGTGATTAATGGTGAAGCTGAAGAAATATGTATCGATAATGATGCAATTATTGTATGTGCTGGTGGTATTTTACCTACCGGTTTTTTAAAGAGTCTTGGTATCACAATTGATACCAAGTTTGGTACAGCATAAATTCAGGGGAATCCTGAAGCTGCGTTCATAAAATGACAATCCTGTAGAAGTAATCCTGAAGAAATAATTCTGGTGAAATAATCGTGGTTAAATCGTTTTTAACAATTGTATGTATAACGTTTCTGCTGGTATTTACAGCTGAGGCTGCGACCCAAAATGCGACTCTGGCAGATGCAAAAATGGCCATCCGGGTACAAAATTTTGACAAAGCGGTGCATATTCTCAAACCGCTGGCAAAAAAAGGTGACAAGCAGGCGCAGTACCAGCTGGCAGTGATGTACAGCAATGGGCAGGGCACACGTGAAGATCCGGCAAAGGCTGCTCAGTGGATGATAAAGTCGGCCAGGCAGGGGTATAAGCGAGCGCAGTATTCCATGGGAGTATTATACGAAGAAGGTAGCGGTGTAAAAACAGACAGAAAAAAGGCGATTTACTGGTACAGTGAAGCGGTTAAACAGGGGCATAATAATGCCAAAAAGCGATTAAAGAAATTATACACCGGTGATTCAACGCCAGTGCTGATTGATAATGCACGTAATCCGCAAGAAGCGTTAATACATGCAGTCAGTACCGGTAATGTTAAAGCAACTGATCAGCTGCTAAAAAAGGGAGTGAGTGCAAAAACACGTGATAAGTTTCAGCGGCCTGTGATTCTCAATGCAGTTATGCAAAAAGACGAAGCAATGGCCAAGCTGCTGATTAAATATGGCGCTGACGTTAATGCAGCTGATAAATATAAAGATCGGCCGCTACTGGTTGCAGCGTCTTTAGGTGAAACAGGCCTGGTGTCTGCGTTTATTGGCCGGGGTGCAAAGTTGAATAGCAAAGATGCAAACGGTAATAGCGCACTGATGCTGGCGGCAGCAAAGGGTCATGATGCAGTTGTAGCTACTTTGCTAAGAAAGAAAGCAGCGTTAAAGACAAAAAATAAAAAAGGCGAAACAGCCATTATGCTGGCCGCTAAAGGCAAGCATAATTCAACGGTAAAATTACTGAAGAAATACGGTGCCAGGCTGCCTGTGGCAAAAAAAGACGGACTGACAGTCAATCAGAAGCTGGCTGCGCTTAATAAAAGTACAAGCGGTGTTTATAAAAACTGGCATCCATTAATGATAGCAGTGTGGCGCGGCCAACTGGATGTCACAGCGGCCTTATTAAAAAAAGGTGCTGATCCGGACCAGCTGGATCATGAAGGCCATACGCCGCTAACACGTGCTGCACTACAGGGAAACGAGAAAATTATCAGCCAGCTTATTAAAAGCGGAGCGAATGTTAACCGTGCCGGCAAAAGTGGCAAAACGCCATTGATGTGGGCTTCCGAGCAAGGTAAAGAGAAAGCCGTAAAAACGCTGCTTGCAGCTGGCGCTACTGTGAAGGCTGTAGATAAAGATCGCCGTAGTGCCTTGTCATATTCTATCCGGAGCAAACACGAAGTTATTACTAATCAGTTGCTGGATAAGAAGGCACGCCCCGACAATTTATTTCATAAAGACAAAAACGATTTAATGCTGGCTGTTACCACAATGTCTGTAGCAACAGTAAAACGCCTGGTTGATGCCGGTGCTGATATAACAATACAGGATGCTTCAGGACATGATGCTTTGTGGTATGCAATTGGTTCAGCGAAAGCGCCAACAGTCAACTACCTGATAAACAACCATGCTGGATTAAACTATAAAGATAAAAACGATGTAACGCTGTTGCACAAGGCTGCAGTGAGGAACAATGCAGCAATTGTATCGTTGCTGATTGAAAAAGGGCTGGCAGTAGATGCAAAAGCAAAGGATGGCAATACACCGTTATTAATGGCAGCAAGTCGCGGATATACTCGAATAGTCAGGATTTTGATTGCCAACGGCGCGAATATAAATAACAAGAATAACATCGGCAACACCGCACTGATGCTTTCTGTGCTGGCTGATAGCGCAGATTCAGTAAAACTGCTGCTGGAAGCTGACGCTGATATTGACCTGAGAAATGATAAACGTGAACAGGCGATTGATCTTGCCGAGTTAAGCAAGGACAAAACAATTGCTGAACTGTTACAAAAGCACAAGGAAGAAAAGAAGCTGTTTGGTATTTTTTAGTTTAGCGTTATTCGTTTAACGTTTTTAGTTTACTAAAGGACCAGTTCAAAAGATTTTGTTGGTTGACCTGCGTCATACGTCGTTTTAATTCTTTCTGTTTCCAGTTTTTGTCAAACACGGATGAACTTCATTAAAATATCGTCATTCCGGCATGTTTTTAGCCGGAACCTGGTAAATCTTTTTGCCAGCTAATGACTTTCGGTAGGATGCGGTTCGACCCTCACCACATCCTACAAAAGGCACTGTAATAGCAGTAATTGCGAAGGATAAACAGTTACTTAAGGTTAAGAATATCCTGGTTTATTATTTTTCATTTTTCATTGGCCACTATAGTGGCCTCTGTAGCCAGCGTATTTTCCACTTCTTAACATGCGGCAGATACTTTCCGTATTCATAAATTGTTAAGCCGGTAAGAATCATTGTAGTGCCTAGCCAGACTTTACTACTGATGATTTCATCATTTAAAAATGCGCCTAGTAATAAAGCAGTAACAGGTGTTATCAGCGTTACGATGGCAACCCGTTCTGGAGCCAGGTTTTTCAGTAAGTAAAAATACAACGGGAAACCAACCGCTGAACCAATTAAGCCCAGGTATAAAATTGACAGGGCAGACTTCAGTGGAACAGTTTCAGGCCAGCTACCTGTAACTACACAGTTTAATAAAAATAATGGCAGCGCGACCACAATACTGCCTGCCGTTATCGCAATCGGGTGAAAGTCAGGTTGTTGCTGTTTTATTAATACCGAACCTAGTGATTGTGAGGCAGTGCTTATTACAACTGCTGTTATACCCAGTAAAGCAGCTGTCGAAATAGACATGCCTTCGATAAAAACAACCATTAATCCAAGAAGACCGATCGACATTCCACTCAATCGTGTGCCTGATAAATGTGAATCTTTTAATATGACACTTGCCAGCACACTGGTAAATATTGGCGATAAACCAAATACCACAGATATCCAGCCACTCGGGATATGTTGTGCAGCCCAGTAAACAAAGCTCATCGCAACATAAAGTGTTGACCCGCTGATGAGGTATATACGTCGTGCTTTTTTGTGCCAGGGAAGTTCAATCTTCATCACATGCAGCAGCACGAGCAGGGCAATTAATCCAATTGCCATACGCGCTGCGACACCAAACTGAAAACCAACATCGTTGCCACTCCATTGAATGGCTAACGGTGTTGTACTCCAGATTAGAATAACCGAGAGATATGAGATTGGCACTGACACTTTTCTTCCTCCTTTCTAATGTTGTTAAAAATGTTATAGCTTAATGCGCCATGCCGTCTACCTGGCTCCTTGCGGAATACGACCCACACGGATGTGGGAAGTGCGGAAAATGCATGGAGCAATTTTCTGCC
>Ga0164313_10005645_pt1 | contig 11077 bp, 7 predicted proteins | sample GuaBasSedimGuay4_FD_113735 | JGI IMG/M metagenome (GOLD analysis project Ga0164313, IMG submission 113735) | Subseafloor sediment microbial communities from Guaymas Basin, Gulf of California, Mexico - Guay4, Core 4569-4, 0-3 cm | ecosystem: Environmental > Aquatic > Marine > Hydrothermal vents >...
CCTCACTCAACCTCAATCTCCTGGTCGCGCTCGACGCGCTGCTCACCGAACGAAGCGTCACGAGGGCTGGACGCAAGATCGGGCTGGCCCAATCGTCGATGAGCCACGCGCTGGCAAGCCTGCGCGAACTCTTCGGAGATCCGCTGCTCGTTCGCTCGGCGCGAGGGATGGTGCCAACACCAAGGGCCCGCGAACTCGAAGCGCCGCTACGCCGCGCCCTCGACATGCTCGAGACGGCCATCGACACGCCCACACCCTTCGACCCGGCAACCGCGTCCTTGACCTTCGGCCTCGCGAGTGATGCCGTGCAGCAGGTGATTCTGCTCCCCGGCGTATTTCGGGTTCTCCAGGAATGCGCCCCCGGAATCGCATTGCACACCGAAGCCCCCGTCGATGCCAAGGAGACCTACGCAAAGCTGGCGAACGGCGAGCTCGATTTTGCGATTGGCCACTTCGACGATCCGCCCACCGACGTGCACAGTAGGCACCTTGCCAGCGATCGCATCGTCTATGTCGCTCGGAAGGGACATCCCCGCATTTCCCGAACGCTCTCGAAAGCGACGATGCGCGCTGAACGGATGCTGTTGCCGACACCGATCACTTCGGGTGAGCCTCCTTCGTCGCTGCTCTCCTTCCGCCAGAGCCGCGAGCAGACTCCGGGGCTGCTCGCCGCGACACCTCATCTGCTGGCCTCCTTGTTTCTGGTCTCCCAGACCGACGTCATCACAGGTACGGTCGAACGGGTGGCCGAGATGTACGAGGACGTTCTCGGTCTTTCGATCTTTCCGGCGCCGGTGGCGATGCCGCCCGTCGACACGCACATCGTCTGGCACGACCGAACGGATCACTCGCCGGCCCATCTCTGGCTACTCGACCTGTTGGAGGAACACGCTCGCATGTCCACAAAGAAACAGCGGCGCTGATATCCGTGCTGATGCATCTGGAATTTTCGGAGCAAACCAAGGACGAGTTCAAACTACACTCGACCGAGACCTACGCTTCACCGTCCACCTCGATACCCCCGTCACGCCGATGATTCCGGTATTGGCGGTCTGGAGTGCCGTTAATCGCGTGTCCACCGGCGGTCGAGTGATCGGCGAAGCGGAGCGAATCGATCCCATGCAGGCCCTGGTCGGGGGCGTCACGATCTATCGAAGGGAAGACCGTCGGCCCGACTGACGAATCTTCCGGCGATTCGCAGTCAACCAACGATCGCGATCAATACCCCTTCGAGGATTCCTCATAAAGCTCGAGAGTCTGCGGAGCGAAACCGGCTTTTCGTGCCCGTTCGATCACGGGCTTCATGGCTTGATGGGCTTGCGCCGCTTCTTCGCGTGCGAGTCGCTGTCGCTCCGTCGACGCCGGATCGACCTTCGTCCCGTCCTGCATCGCCTGGTATTCCGCCCGCGCATGTGCGGTCGAGGCATCGTCAGCGATCTTCTTCTTTGCGATCCAGTTTTTTCGTGCGGCGATGAGTTCGTTCCTGAGAGCGTCGTTGCCTGTCGGTGCAACGTCGAAATTGTCATGCTTCGCCTTCGATGTTCCCGGCACCGGCGGGTTCGCGGAAGAACCCTGTCGTGCAGCCGGCGGCGCGCTGTCGTTGGAATCGCCACCGGGCGTCACGTCTTCGTACCATTCGTCACCGTCCAGGTAGCAGCCGCCCCGGATTCCCCGCCGCGCCGAGTCGCGACATCGTCGACGATGTCGCTTGTGAATCGCCGAGCGATCTTCGGAGGCCGGTTGGATGCGATCGCCAGCGTTCGGTTGGGTGGTCGGCCTGGATGTGGGCTCTTCGCCCGCTTCCCGCGGAGCCTGCTCCATGTGATGACGGCCCTCCTGAACATGGTGGCCGCCGGGTCCGCGCGCCCAAGCACTCGAGACATATAGAGAGCTCAGCGTGACCGCGATGACCAGGATCAAGAGACGCAATTGAATCTGCATTGAAATTTCCTCCGCACGAATTTGATGCGATTTCCTGAATGAAACATCGGTCGGACTCAGACTCGCCTTGACGACCCCCTGAATCCAGACGGTACGATTCCAGCCAAGATCGAAAAAGTCGGATTACGCGCTGAGTGCGGGGCCATTTTCCCCGGAGCGGGGCGCGCTATGCCTCGGCCGAGGCTCGATTGACATATCAGTACTTAGCGGTGGTGCGGAAAACGGGGCTTCTTTTGCCTATCCGCCCCTCGGTCTCGACGGCTGCCATGGATAGACCACTGCGTGTGGATGTGGCGTCCTGCCCGCCCTTCGTGATCAGCGAGGGCGGCGAGCACAGTCAAGATTCCGACTCGTTCTTCGTGGCCGCGGGCACATGCTCCTCGTGCGCCGGGAGGTCGTCGAGGATCGCGTACCACGGAGCTTTCGAGCCGACGAAGATGTGGTGGCTGAGGCGAGATCCCGGATCGTCCTCGAGCGCGCCGACGTGCAGAAAGACCATGTCGTGCTCTTCGAGATAAGACGGCACGGGTGAGCCACAGGTGCCGCAGAAACGCACCTTGTAGGTGGGGGTATCCTCATACTCCCGGATCTTGTCCTCGCCGCTCAGCCAGCGGAGCTGCTCTTTTCGGCAGACTGCGCTGGCATGAAACGCCGAGCCCGTGTGTCTCCGACACTTTGAACAGTGACACAGCCAAATTCGCGAAATCCGCCCTTCGATCTCGTAGCGCACAGCGCCACACAGGCATCTTCCTTCGATCATTCAGTCTCCTCCCTGACGCGACTCGCTCAGCCGACTGTGGGTTCTCAAAATTCGTCCGGCGGCCCAAGTCGTCGGGTTACGCCGAGCCGGTGGCCTTGATCGTCGTTACGAGTGGCGGGAAGCATCCTGACCAATGCGGCTCATCGAATTCCGAACCAGCTCCAAACCCTTCTGGATGAATAAAGACAACAGACAAGCCGCGGAGAATATCAGTTCATTGATGAAGAGTCTGACTTCACACAAATAGAAGTGCTATTCTAATTTCCATGACACCCCCGACGCAACGCGGCCGAAGCAGCCAGACGCGAGCCAGGAGAGCCAAGGAAACGCCCCTTCAGCGTCGAGTGAAGGAACAGCGTCAGTCCGTCTATCGGCGGGCCATCAACGAAGCCGCGGAACGGGTATTCGCCGCAAAGGGGGCGCAGGGCTCCCGCATGAACGAAATCGCGGCGGAAGCGGGGGTTTCGCTCGGCACCCTATATGGCGTGATCGACGGGAAGGAGTCGCTCCTTCTCGGGATCCACAAGGCTCGAATGCAGGAGTTCATGGACTGCATTCGCGAGGCCAGCGCTGCACACGAGGACACCCTCGAAAGCCATCTCGCCGTCCTTCGCCTCGGTGCGAAGTACTTCCTGGAACGACCGGATTTCTTGCGCATGTGTTGTCGGGCCGGCTTCGGCTGGGCGTCTCGCCTGCCTGCCTCCAGTGCTGGAGCGGACCTGTGGGAAGAGGGCGCCCGGATCCCGGGTGACCTGTTTGTGCGCGGAATCGCCGAGGGGATCTTCGTCGACGAAGACCCCGATCTTCTGGTGCGCAAGATGCTCGCTCTCAAGCAGGTCGAGCTGGCCCACTGGGTCGATCAGGGAATGAAGGTGCCTCACGAAGAGGTGCTCGACCGGCTGGAGAGTCAGTTCATCCGCGCTTTTTGCAGGCGCACCAAATAGCTGGGGCCGCGCGTTGGGCCGCCCGTTCGGAGAACCACGATGGAACACAGCTGGCAGTCGCATCATCTCCCAAAGCTGGCAGTCGCAAACCTCGAGGTAGGCGACGTCGCCGTCTGCGGATCCTTCGCGCAGGACGCGCAGATCCTGTCCCAACTCGACTCCGATCGAATCGGGTTCGTGGCTCCACTGGAGTCCCGCTCGGATCTCGAATGGTTGCTCCGGGGACTTCATCTGCACCCCAACATTCGTCACCTCGTGGTCTGCGGGGACGACCGGAGGCTTGCGGGGGAGGCCCTGGTTGCGCTCTGGCAGCAGGGAATCGACGAGAGCGGCCGGCTGCACGGCTCCCGGGGAAGGCTTGCATCGGAGTTCGATGCTGCGTCGGTCGATGCGATTCGCGCTTCCGTGCAGGTCTCGGACTGGCGGAGCACACCCCTCGCTGAGGTTTCGAGCAACGTTCGGAACCTTCCCGTTCTCCCGCGTGACGGCGAGCCGCAGGCATTGCCCAACCCCAGGACTCCCGAGCGGAAGATCTTCCACTCGAGGAAGAGCACGTTCCCGATCTTCGCCAGTGGCGTAGGCGATGCTTGGCTGCAGCTGCTCAACCTCGCGCTGCGAATCGGACAGGACAAACAGATGGCCGGGGGTGAGCGGATGGCCGAAGCCTTGAACGCCGTCGTGACGATCGAATCCCCCACCCTGGAGGATGGAGGGAAGCAGGTGGAAGAGGAGTTTCCCGACTTCCTCGATTTCAACCAGGAGGAGTTCGATCGCCTCTACGTGCCTCATTACGAGGGCCGTCTCCGCGACTGGGATGGAGTCGATCAGCTCGAGGCCGTATGTGATCGCTTGAACAAGTCACCCGACACACGGTCGGGCACACTGGTCTTTCTCGAGCCGGGCGACATGGCCAGGTCGGAGGTCGGGTCGGGCGCGATTTCCGCCACCTTCAACGCCGTCGACCAGCAGCTGTGCGCTTCCTTCGTGCTTCGTACTGAGGACCTGTACACGGACTGGCCGCTCGAGGCGACCGCCCTCATCCGCTTGCAGCGCGAGGTGGCGAAGCGGACCGGTCTCGAGGCCGGCTCAGCAGCCTTCGTGATCCACTCGGCCTACGTCTACGAACGCGATTGGGAGCGTGCGCTGCGTGTGCTGAAGGAATTCTTCAAGCGTCCTCTCCCCCTCCAGGTCGATCCCTCGGGCATCTTTCTCTTCGGCAACGATGGCGGCAAGGCGACCGCGATGCTGCTCGACCACAGTGCCAGCACCATTTTCTGGGAAGAGGGTTTCCACGATCCCGAAGACCTCTCCTGGTACATCGTCGACGTGATGCCGTGGCTCCTGCCCCAGCATATCCGGTACGTGGGGCAGGAGTGTGCGGCGCTGATGCGCGCGATTCGCGAGGGAGAGTGTTACGAGCAGGGTTGACCGTCTGCGACAGCGCAGATTCGGCAGCAACGACGGAGCGGAACCATCCTCGGCCATCCCCGCTTTCTCGAGAAACGGAACTTCAAGGAGACCAGACCATGGGTAAGCTTCTCTGGGAAGCGATTCAGCGATCGACAACAGGACCGTTGATGTCGGAGGAGAAGTTCGAAACCGAGCTCTTTCCGACGGTGCTCGGAGATCTCCAGAAGAAGTACAGACTCGAATGGGATCCCGACGAGCCCTGCATGATCGATCCCGACATGGCGGACGCAGTCTTCCAGGCCGGCAAGGAACTCCTTCTCGAAGTCGGCCTCTACTGCAAGAACACGAAGCGAATCATCAAGTTCACCCAGGAAGAGATCGAGGAAGCCGTCTGTTCCGCCAGGCACGAAGTCACGCTCGGGCACGGTCGCCAGGCGATCACCCTCGAACCCAGAGCCCCGGGCGATGAGCAGCATCTCTACACCTTCTTTCCCGCTGGCCAGCTGACGACGGATGTCGAGCTGTACAAGAACCACGCACTGACGGTGATGCAGGAGCCGACCTGTGACGGCGTGATTCCGCTTCCGCTCTTTGCCGTCGGCAACATGAAGAACATTGCCGACACCCCGGCATCGACACTCGTCTGTCTCACGGAGGCTCGAGTGATGAACGAGGCGGCGACCTGGGCGGGCAAGCCCGGGCTCTTCTTTGGAATTCCCATGAGCGCCACCACGCCACTCGCCTTGATGAGCACGTTCGGCTCGGGCCTCTACAACAAGAACAACTGCACTCTTCCGGTCCAGATCCTCCAGGACATGCGAGTCGACTACGATCGCTTCAATCTCGCCTTCTTTGCCGATCAACAGGGCATCGAGCCCTGGATGAGCTGCTCTCCCACCTTGTACGCCTACCTCACTGGACCCGAACAGGGCGCGATGGAGATCATTGCCCATACATTGGGAATGCTCGCCTACTCGGGTGGTGCGCTCACGCAGGCGATGTCGGTCTCGGTGCACGGCACCTACGTGGGCAACGACATCAGCTGGTGCAACTCGGCGGCGGCGCTGGCGGCCGAGCGAAATCTGAAGTTGCCGTGGGTTTCCTTTGGCATGACGGGAAATCCAGCTGGGGCGCTTTCCGACGACAACTGGTACGACACTGCAGCCGCCTGCATCAACGGTTGCATCTCCGGCATGGAGGGTTTGTGGTTGGCCGGTGGCAACACGGGCCTCGAAGCCCGATGGGCGGGTGAGATCGCGCGCGCCGGGGCGACCCTCAGCCCGAAAGAGGGCGTCGAGATCATCAAGAAGATCAACGCTGCAGAGCGCGCGCCCGCACCTCCGGGTGTGCCGCTGGACAAGCTCTACGACCTCGCGACCCTGCGTCCCCGACAGGAACTGGTCGACCAGTATCGGAAGTTCACGCGAATCTTCCAGGATCTGGGTCTCGACTACCCGACCTGGGGCCACGAGGAGCCTGTGAGTTAGAGCGCCGGCTCCACGCTGTCGACGACGACGGCGAAGGTACGAAACATCTCCCCGGGACGTTCCAGGGGGGTTCCCGCAAATCAGGAGAAGATACGAAATGGCGACCATTGCAGATCTACGACAGCTGGTGAGTGAGACCAAGCCGGAGGAGGCGGCGGCGATGACCGGCGAACTACTGGCCGCTGGTCACAACGCCATGGAAGTGCTCGAAGAGGGGGTGATGAATGGTCTCAATGACGTCGGAGATCGCTTTGCTGCCAAGAAGGCGATCGTTCTCGACCTCGTGCGCGCAGGCGTCACCGCCAAGGCCTGTATCCCACTCATCCAGGAAGCCTTTCCGAAAGGAGAAGGCGCGAAGATCGAAAAGAAGATCGTGCTGGGCACCATGCTCAGTCAGCACAACATCGGGAAGAATCTCGTGAGCACGCTGCTTTCGATCGGTGGCTTCGAGGTGATCGACATCGGCGAGAAGAATTCACCCTGGGACTTCTACGAGACGGCGGAGAAGGTTGGAGCCGACATGATCGCCGTTTCCGTGGTGTTCGCTCCTGCGATGGAGAAGTTCACCGAACTCCTCGACCTCTTGAAGGAACTGAAGGTGCGCGACAAGTATCCGGTGATCGTTGGTGGAGCCGTGACATCACAGAAGTGGGCAGACGCCCAGGGCGCGGATGGATGGGGCGCCCAGGCGAAGGACGGCGTGAGCCTCGCCCGAGACCTGTTGAAGGTCGCTTAGAGGATCTCGAACTCCCTGTGCGTTCTCTTTTGAAACCGAACCGTCGGGACGACGATGAAATCCATCGCGGCGATGCCGTGCTTGTGATTGCGAAAAAACGTCTTCCACCCTTGGCGTTGAGCGCGGTCGGGATTTCGCTTCGGTAGATTTCGAGAGACGGTGGCGAGACCGATCGAGATTCCGAGCTTCTCGAGTTCTGCTCGGACCTTTCGAGCACGCCAGCCGGTCTCAATCGCGAACCGACGGATGAGAGTCTTTACTTCCACCGGGATGGGAGGTCGCCTCGGACCCCGTTTCGAAATGGATCGCCAATAAAGCCGAAATCCCCTGCGACGCCAGCGGACGACGGTTTCGGGCTGAACGATGACTAGGATCTCCTTCCATCCCGATCAGCTCCGCGACAGGAAGACCCAGAAGGCTCGGTCGACCGAAGTAATCCTAGGTTTGGGCCCCCTCAGAGCGAAAGTGGCGAGCCGCTGACGTAGGGCGAGTTCAACAATCGCCTGGTTAGTCCGGTTTCGAAAGAAGGCCGGAATGCATCGCAGGAGGAGCATCACGAACTTGATCAGTGGCCACATCGTGAGGTGCATACTCTACGGAATCATTGCCTAATACGAGACTGAATCTTCGTCTGGATCCGGCCTACCATCGGTCGTTGATCGACCGAGCGCCGGAAGGAAAAGCTCAATGATTGCGGGGCGGATCGATATTGAGAACCCGCAGGGACGATATCGAAGATTTTGCTACTCGTCCGAGACACCTGGAGGTAGAATCGTGCTGTGCTGAGCCCTTATCGAGTCATCGATCTATCGGACGAGCGAGGCCTGCTCTGCGGCCAGATCCTGGCCGACCACGGGGCCGATGTAATCCAGGTGGAGCCGCAGGGTGGTTCACCGGCGCGGCGGCTCGGGCCGTGGCTGAACGACGAGCCCGGACCGGAGCACTCGCTGTTCTGGTGGGCCTACGCGCGCAACAAACGCAGCATCGTGCTCGACGTGGAAGATTCGAGCGATCGAGCAGCACTGCTTGAGCTGGTGCGAGGCGCGGACTTCTTCATCGAGTCCGACCACCCCGGTCGCCTCGCGTCCCTGGGCCTGGGCTACGACGACCTCGCCGCCATCAATCCCGGCCTGGTGTACGTCTCGATCTCGCCTTTTGGACAACGTGGCCCGAAGGCCGACTGGGTTGCGAGCGACCTGACCATAATGGCCTCGGCGGGGCACGCGCATCTCTGCGGGGATGCGGACTGCCCGCCCGTCCGCGTCCGTGTCCCGCAGGCCCATGCCCACGCGGGCGCTGACGCCGCGGTGGGGGCGTTGATCGCCCACTTTGAGCGGTTGCGAACGGGCCGCGGCCAGCACGTCGACATCTCCGCCCAGCAGTCCGTGACCCTTGCGACACAATTCCGCTCGCTCGATACACCACTCGAGGAGGCGCCGGCCGAGCGCGCGTCCGGTGGGTTGTTCGTCAAGGGTGAGTTCATTCCGCTGCGGCACGCGCTGTTGGACGGCTGGGTGGTGCTCGGGCCCGCGATGCTCCCCTCTACGGGGCATTTCATGACACGACTTGTTCAGTGGACGCTCGATGAGGGCTACGGGGATCCGGCGGCCCTTGAAGAGGACTGGGGAACCGTCGCGATTCGCTTCATGACGGGTGAGCTGTCGATGGAAGACATACAAGCCGGGCAGCAGAGTACCATCGAGTTTTTCGCAACGCGCAGCAAGACAGAAACGATGCGGGCAGCGGTGGAGCGCAAGCTGTTGCTGGCGCCCGTTCTCTCCCTCGACGAAATCATCGACGGCGATCAAATGACTGCGCGCGCCTTCCCCGTCGAGCAGAAGTTCGCCTCCCACTCGGAGCCAGTGCGTTTCCCTGGGCCTTCCGCAAAGTTCTCCGTCTCACCGATCTCGTATCGCCAAGGGCCGCCAGGCGTGGACGAGCACGGCGACGAGCTTCGAAAGGAGTCGAAGCGCTCGCCCGCTGCCCATGGCAGCGAGCCTATAGGCGCGCGTCCGCTCGAGGGTGTCAAGATTCTCGATCTATTCTGGGTATTGGCCGGGCCGGGTTCGACGCGAATGCTGGCCGACTACGGCGCAACCGTCATCCACATTGAATCGACACAGCACGTCGATACGTGCCGCGTCATCCCGCCCTACCAGTTTGCCAACCCGCATCCCGAGGGTGCCGCCGCGTTTCAGTCAGCCAACGCGAACAAGCTGGGCATGACCCTCGATATCGCGAGTGAGGCAGGCCGCGGGGTGCTCCACTCCCTCGTGCGCTGGGCGGATGTGGTGACGGAATCGTTCGCGCCCGGCGTGGTCGCGGAGTACGGACTGTCCTACGAGGACCTGCGGAAGATCGATCCCGAGATCATCATGATTTCCAGCTGCTTGATGGGGCAGACCGGTCCGTGGCGCAATTTCAGCGGCTTCGGAAATCTGGCGGCAGCGGTGACCGGATATCAGCACCTGGCAAGCTGGCCGGATCGTCCGCCATCGGGGCCCTACGGCGCGTACACCGACTTCATCGCCGTGCGCTATAACGCCATCGCGATCCTCGCAGCCCTCGACCATCGCCGGCGGACGGGCCGGGGCCAATATATCGACATGGCACAGGCCGAGGCAGGGTTCCACTTCATCGCGCCTGCGTTCCTCGACTATACCGTCAACGGCAAGGTGTCCGAAGCAGTCGGGAACTGGGATGCACTGCAGTCACCGCACGACTTCTACCCGGCGAAGGGAGACGGTTGCTGGGTCGCGATCGCCGTCGAGACCGAAGCACAGTGGAAGGCACTCTGTGATCTCATCGGTCGTATGGATCTGGCCGGCCGCCGAGAAGAGACCTCCGTGGTCGATGCGGCGCTATCCGGCTGGACGGAGCAACGGGAAGCGGCCGAGGTGGTCGCTGCACTGCAAGAGCGGCGCATTCCGGCGCACGAATCGCTCGACATGCCGGGCCTGTTCGCGGATCCGCAGCTGAAGGATGAGCGCGGGCACTACGTCGAGATCCCGCATAGCATCTACCAGACGACGACGATCGAGTCTTCGCGGCTCTCGCTCTCCCGGAGCGATCCCGCGATGCCCGAGAGCGCGCTGTCGGTCGGTCGCGACACCGACCAGGTACTGCGGGAGATCCTCGGTATGTCCGATGGCGAGATCGCAGCGCTCCGCGAGGCGGGCGCCTTGGCCTGACGTCTCACCCCGGCGAGGATTCGCGGTCGAATTGCGAGAGCGAGCCTCTCGGTTTGCTGCTGCGACCTGGAGACGCAGGAGGGCGAAACCCCCAATACTGAAATCGGAGAATGGTCTTGGGTACCGCATCACCGGGTCCGGGGGGAGTACCGCTGGATCGCGCTTCTGAGCGATTCGGCAGGTGAGGTCGTCGATGCGCATCACGAGGGGGTGGCTCTGATCCGCGAAGGATCTGTGCAACAATCTATCGGGTATCAGTAGTTTGACCGATGCGGCCGTCTCCAGTCTCTGGCAGCGTTAGTTTCGGATGGTTGGCAGTTCTCGTACCAGTCCACACGTTGGATACTGTGAGTGTGGTGTGAGTGTGGATAGCCGATGCTGGCTGACGAAATGGTCGGCATCGGATCGGACGAGTGGGCAGGGGTTTCATCGCGTGGAGGATTGACTCTCGCATGGACAAGCGACAGCAGGATCTATGGTGGGTCGGGACACAGCTGCCCGAGGGGCTGCTGCAGGGTCTCGCGAGCGTCCCGGCATCGCTCTATCTAAAGACGCTACTACCGCTGACGGTTGCGTTTCTGCTGGGCTTTTTTCTTCAGTACCGCGCA
>Ga0164313_10005646_pt1 | contig 11076 bp, 9 predicted proteins | sample GuaBasSedimGuay4_FD_113735 | JGI IMG/M metagenome (GOLD analysis project Ga0164313, IMG submission 113735) | Subseafloor sediment microbial communities from Guaymas Basin, Gulf of California, Mexico - Guay4, Core 4569-4, 0-3 cm | ecosystem: Environmental > Aquatic > Marine > Hydrothermal vents >...
GTTAAGTACCCATGTAAAATTAAGCCAACAGTTTAATAATATGCCATGATTTGTATGGTGCATCCGAATTGATTAGTACCGAAAAATCCTCTTAAGCACAAGGTTCGAATAAATTCGAACCTACAAAAAATCTTAAATTAATTATGCTATGGTAATTAAAGGTAGGCATGAAGCCATGCTCTTCACTAAAGATTGTACTTAGCTTCAATAATTCCGCCGCCTAAACAAACTTCGCCATCATAAAATACGACAGACTGTCCTGGAGTAATAGCGCGTTGCTGCTGTGTAAAAATAACTTTTATTCTATTTTCGGGTAGAGGAATCACTTTGCAGGTTTGATCTGCTTGTCGATAGCGTGTTTTGGCAGAGCATTCAATTATTTCAGTTAAGGGCTGATTACTGCACCAATCCAGTTGATTGGCTTCTAGTGTGTTATGTAGCATTAAAGGGTGATCATGCCCTTGGCCGACAATTAATATATTGTTGTCTAAATCTTTATCTAGCACATACCAAGGCTCATCAGGTGCATCTTTAACGCCACCTATGCCTAAGCCTTGGCGTTGGCCGAACGTGTAATACATTAAGCCGGAGTGTTGCGCTATATATTTTCCATTGGGTGTACGCATTTCACCAGGTTGAGTGGGTAAATAACGCTGTAAGAACTCTTTAAATTTACGTTCGCCTATAAAACAAATACCAGTACTGTCTTTTTTCTGGTGATTGGCGAATCCATATTTTTCTGCTAATTTTCTGATTTCAGTTTTATGTAAATGACCGATAGGGAATAAAGTTTTGGCTAACGCTTTTTGACCCAAAGTGTATAGAAAATAGCTTTGTTCTTTGCTTGGATCTAGGCCTTTTAGTAGATAAAATGCACCATTTTTTTCACTAACGCGGGCATAGTGACCGGTGGCTATACATTCAGCGCCTAGGTCTTCTGTTGCATAGTTTAAGAAGGCTTTAAATTTTACGTGTTTATTGCATAAAATATCGGGGTTAGGCGTACGGCCTGCAGCAAATTCAGACAGAAAAACTTCAAAAACCTCATCCCAATATTCGCTGGCAAAATTTACCGTTTTTAGCTCTATACCAAGGGTATCGCAAACTTGTTGGGCGTCGGCTTGGTCTTCTAATGCAGTACATTCTTCTGTGCCATCATCTTCGTCCCAGTTTTTCATAAAGACACCAGTTACTTGGTGACCTTGTTCTAATAATAGCGCAGCGGTTACAGATGAATCGACTCCGCCGGACATGCCGACGATGATATTTTTGCTCATTATTCTAGATCTAAAAAGGTTTTTAATAAGGCAAGAGGGTGGCGCTCGCCTGCTAAGTATTGGTCTATCGTAGTTAACACTAGAGGACTACGCAATTGGGATTTATGGTCTACAATTTCATCATAAGTTAACCAGTGAGTGCGGATAATACCTTCATCTAAAGCTTGCTCAGGGTTATGGTCGTAACAGTGGCCGACAAAACAAACGCGCATGAAACTAGGAGAATCAGGGTTTTTACGCCATAGTTGAATGCTGGTAAGGTATTCAGGGGTAAACTGCCAAGCGGTTTCTTCGTTGACTTCACGTTTTACGGCGTCAATGAGGCTTTCACTGGGCTCTAAGTGTCCTGCAGGTTGATTGAAAGCAATGCCTGTGGGTGTTTCTTCCTCAACTAATAGAAAGCGTTGATCTTGTTCGATAATAGCTGCGACGGTGACATGCGGTTTCCAAACCATTGTTTATCCACTTAGTTTTAAAAAAAGGGCTGTAGTCTAACTGATTTAAGGCTATTATACTTTATTAGTGATTGAATTTGAGGGTTTGACCTCAAGATTAAGTATGATTAATTTAAATTTAAAGTGTAAATAGAAATGAGTGACTTTGATCCATCCATAGATAATGATGATGCTTTGGCTGTTCAGGAGGCTGCGCCTAAATTAAAAAGGCCGCCATTATATAAAGTAGTTTTATTGAATGATGACTTTACGCCAATGGATTTTGTGATTGAAGTCCTGATTGATTTTTTTACTATGTCAGAAGAACAAGCCACGCAGGTTATGTTGCATGTGCATACTCAAGGCGTTGGAGTTTGTGGTGTATTTTCGCGCGATGTGGCGGAAACTAAAGTGGAACTTGTAAATACCTATTCTCGTGAGAATCAGCACCCTTTAATGTGTGCGATGGAAGAAGCGTAAGGAGCTTATAGTATGTTAAGTAAAGATCTTGAAGTAACATTGAATTTGGCATTCGTTTCTGCGCATGAGCAACGACACGAGTTTATTACTGTTGAGCATTTGTTGCTAGCTTTATTGGATAACTCGACGGCAGCTCAAGTGTTAGTTATATGTTCTTGTGATATTTCACTGTTACGTAGTGAATTAACTCAATTTATAGATGAAACTATTAGCTTGCTAAGTGAGGAAGGGCGACGTGAGACTCAGCCAACTCTTGGCTTCCAGCGGGTTTTGCAGCGTGCAGTTTTTCATGCGCAGGCTTCGGATAAAAAGGAAGTTGATGGTGCTAATTTATTGGTTGCTTTATTTAGTGAGCAAGATTCACATGCTGTATATTTATTAAATAAGCAGGATATTCAGCGTTTAGATGTCGTTAATTATTTATCGCATGGCCTATCTAAAGATGACAATGCTTCCGAAGAAAAAGTTGAGATTGCTGGAGCTGTAGAGCAGGAGGCAATTGAAAGCCCGCTAGATAAATATACAACGAACCTTAATCAAGAGGCTTTGGCAGGTAAAATTGATCCTTTAATTGGTCGTGAAAGTGAGTTAGAGCGAACTATTCAGGTGTTGTGTCGCCGCCGCAAAAATAATCCTTTATTAGTGGGCGAGGCGGGTGTTGGTAAAACGGCGATTGCTGAAGGCTTGGCTAAGAAGATTGTTGAGGAGGAGGTGCCTGATATTTTACGTGACTGTGTTATTTACTCTTTAGATTTAGGTGCCTTGGTTGCCGGTACAAAATATCGTGGTGATTTTGAAAAGCGCCTTAAAGCTTTAATGAATCAGTTGAAAAATGATGTTAATTCGATTTTATTTATCGATGAAATTCATACCATTATAGGTGCTGGTTCGGCGTCTGGTGGGGTGATGGATGCGTCTAATTTAATTAAACCTGCTTTAGCTTCTGGTAGTTTGCGGTGTATTGGTTCAACTACCTATCAAGAGTATCGTGGTATTTTTGAAAAAGATCATGCTCTGGCGCGACGCTTTCAAAAGGTTGATGTCACAGAGCCGTCTATTGATGAAACTTATTTGATTTTAAAGGGCTTAAAAAGTCGCTTTGAAGAGCATCACGAACTTAAATATAGTTTGGAAGGCTTGCGTGTGGCTGCGGAACTATCTGCGCGCCATATTACTGATAGATTTCTACCTGACAAAGCCATTGATGTGATTGATGAGGCAGGAGCAAGGCAGCGTATGATGCCTGAAGCTGAGCGTAAAGGGCTGGTTGATGTGCATGAGGTTGAAGAAATTGTTGCTAAAATTGCTAGAATCCCAGCTAAATCTGTTTCCAGTAATGACCAAGATAAATTGAAAAGTCTTGAGAAAAATTTAAAAATGTTGGTGTTTGGCCAAGATGAGGCGATTTCTGCTTTATCATCAGCGATTAAGCTTTCTCGTGCAGGTTTGCGTGATGCCAGTAAAACAATTGGTTCTTTCTTGTTTGCTGGGCCTACAGGGGTGGGTAAAACCGAGGTAACTAAGCAGTTGGCTAAGTTGATGGGCGTTGAGTTGATTCGCTTTGATATGTCGGAATATATGGAGCGTCATACGGTTTCGCGTTTAATCGGTGCGCCTCCAGGCTATGTGGGTTATGACCAAGGTGGGTTATTGACCGAGCAGGTTACTAAACATCCTCATGCAGTCCTACTATTAGATGAGCTGGAAAAAGCGCATCCAGATGTGTTTAATTTGCTCTTACAAGTGATGGATCATGGCACGTTAACGGATAATAATGGGCGCAAAGCTGATTTTAGAAATATTATTTTGGTGATGACAACTAATGCGGGTGCTGAGGAAGGTAGTCGTGCTTCTATAGGGTTTACTCAGCAAGAGCATTCGAGTGATAGTATGCGTGTGGTTGAAAAGGCCTTTTCGCCAGAATTTAGAAACCGGTTGGACAGTATTATTCAGTTCAAACCACTTGATATTTCAGTGGTTGGGAATGTGGTTGATAAATTTATCTTTGAGCTGGAAACATTGTTACTAGAGAAAAATGTAACTTTTAGTTTAGACCCAGAAGCCAGGCTCTGGTTAGCAGAGAACGGTTGCGACCCTAAAATGGGAGCAAGGCCGATGGCTAGATTGATTCAGGAAAAAATCAAAAAGCCTCTGGCAAACGATTTATTATTTGGCAAGCTTGAGCGAGGCGGGCATGTTCATGTCATTGTTCAGGACAAAGAATTAGCGTTTACTATTGAAAGTAAAGAATTGAGTATCCCAGAAAAAAATTAATGCTTTTGTTTGCGCTAACCTCTCAGTTAGCGCATACGGAACGTGATGCGACCTTTAGTTAAGTCGTAAGGCGTCATTTCTACTTTAACCTTATCGCCCGTCAAGATGCGGATGTAATGTTTGCGCATTTTTCCAGAAATATGTGCAGTGATAACATGCCCGTTTTCTAGTTCTACTCTAAACATTGTATTAGGGAGGGTGTCGATAATCGTACCATCCATTTCAATTTGGTCTTCTTTAGCCATCTGTATTGTGTTCTCTAAAATATGTAAAAATTTTCTTATCATAGCAGATAAGTTTTATTGGGAATAGGTGTAAAAAATAAAAAGGGCATATAGGGAGTGTTAATTCTATTTATGCCCTTTTTACTTAATTTCTAATCGTTTTCTTTCACTTTTACTGTAGTGCTTGTTTCTTTAGCTTGCGCCGGTTTAGCTGTAACGCTATTTTCTTTTTTCTCTGCTGTTTTAGTAGGAGCGGCTGTTTCAGCCTTGGTGGTAGTTATGTTTTTTTGATAATCTGCTGCATAAGACTGGGTGCTAGTATTGCGCTTTTCCTGTGTAACAGACTCATTCTGAGAAGAGTTTCTATTCTCGGTAGAGTTGTTGTTAGGTTTGGTATCACTAGATTGAGTTCCTTCAGCTTTTTCTCTTGGCTTTCTATTGTAGCCTCTGCGGTTAGTTCTTTTTTGCTGATTTCTAGGCTTAGCTTCCGAGTTTTCTGCGCCGTTATTTTCAGCAGCAGGACCTTCTTTGCGTTCCTTTTGAGCTTGAGGTTTAGCCGCAGTTTCGCTAGCTGCAGTTGTATTCGCGTTTGGCTTCTTGTTGCGGTCGCGGTTACTGTTTCTATTACGATTTCTTTGGTTATTGTTTCTATTGCGGTTATTTTGTGGTCTTTCGGTGCGCGGTTGCTCTGTTTTTGTACCAGTAGTTGATGCAGATTTATCGACGCTTTCTTCTTCTGCTGGACCAATAAGTTTATTCCAGAACCGGCTGATTAGGCTGGCTGAATTTTTCTTGTTTTGTATCGGTGGTGCAGGCGCATCAGGGAGAAACTCTTTAAGTGCCGCTTGTTCGACTTTGGGTGCTGCTTCTTTAGCAAAATCAGGCGCTGCAATCTCTTCATTTTGAATTTGATTGTAGCTTGCTACTTCTATAGAGCCATCATCGTCCTTCAGCTTAATACGTTCTATATCGTACGCAGGCGTTTCTAAGTGCTTGCTAGGCAAGATAATGATGCGTACTTTTAAGCGAGATTCAATTTGATCTATAGAAGGGCGTTTTTCATTCAATAAGAAAGTTGCGCATTCAATCGGCAAATGAGCGATAACTCTATCGGTTCCGCCTTTCATTGCTTCTTCTTCCAGTATTCTTAGTACTGATAAGGCGACAGATTCAACGTTACGAATTTCACCTTGGCCGTTACAGCGTGGGCAAGTTAGTTGCGTTGTATCGCCTAGTGATGGGCGTAAGCGTTGACGCGACATTTCTAATAAGCCAAAGCGTGAGATACGGCTTGTTTGTACGCGCGCACGATCGATTTTTAATGCGTCACGCATTCTATTTTCTACAGCGCGCTGATTCTTATTGGCGAGCATGTCAATAAAATCAATAACAAATAAACCACCTAAATCACGCAATCTTAGTTGGCGTGCAATTTCATCGGCAGCCTCAAGATTAGTGTTAAGGGCAGTTTCTTCTATGTCGCTGCCTTTAGTTGAGCGCGCCGAGTTAATATCGATAGACGTTAGTGCTTCGGTGTGATCAATAACCAATTCCCCGCCCGAAGGTAGTGGAACTGCGCGACTATAAGCTGTTTCGATTTGAGATTCAATCTGATAGCGATTAAAGAGCGGTACATCATCGCTGTATAACTTTGCTTTACTCAGATAGTGCGGCATTACTTGTTTTAGGAAGTTATGCACTAATTTGAATGCGGATTCCTTGTCGATAAGGATCTCGTCTATATCTGCGCGTAAGTGATCACGTAGAGCGCGAATAATGACGTTGCTTTCTTGGAAAATAAGGAAAGGTTTGTTTTGTTCTTTAGAAGTGCGATCAATTGCCTCCCATAGCTGCAGTAGGTAGTTTAAATCCCACTGAAGTTCGTCTGTGCTTTTCCCGCAGCCTGCGGTACGAACAATAAGTCCCATATTTTCAGGAACTTCTAGACCGGCCATTGCATCACGTAACTCATTGCGTGTCTCGCCTTCGATACGGCGTGAAATGCCACCCGCTTTGGGGTTGTTAGGCATTAGTACAAGGTAGGTCCCAGCTAGACTGATGTAAGTCGTTAAGGCTGCACCTTTATTGCCGCGTTCTTCTTTTTCAATTTGAACGACAACCTCTTGGCCTTCTTTTAATAAGTCCTTGATTTTTTGGCGGCTTAAGTTCTGATCGTTTGAATTTACAGCGCTCGGTGAAACTTCTTTTAACGGTAAGAAGCCGTGTTTATCAGCTCCGTAGTTCACGAAAGCAGCTTCTAAACTAGGCTCAATACGAGTAATGATGCCTTTATAAATATTAGATTTTTTTTGTTCTTGTGAAGGGTGTTCAATGTCAAAATCATAAAGTTTTTGACCATCTACCAAAGCAACACGCAGTTCTTCAGGTTGCGTCGCATTGATAAGCATTCTTTTCATTAGTAATCCTTTTTTGACCCTGTTAGTCCGTGCGGAAGGTACGTATGAACTAGTTTGTTATTGTTAGTATATTGGTCTATGGGCATGAAACAATGATCCCAAGTAAAATTATTTTTGATTTATATCCAGTTGTTTGTAGGTTGTTTTGCAAGTAATTTAAGGACTTGTTACAACACGGGATATAAATTGAAAAATCAGTGTCTCAGAGGTAATAATCATGCGTGCCTATACTAGATATTTTATGTTGCAAATAACATCTAGCTAACAATAGGCCGTTCAATCTGCTGTGTTGAAAACACATATTCAGGAGCTGTGCTTGTATTGCTCTACTGGTGTTTTATTTCAACGTTTTTACAGTTTCAATTGAAAGGCCGTATAAACTGTCTACCGTATCGTTCAGCCTTTATCAGGTCGAATATCGCTCATCATGGGTCGAGCGAAAAAACCCCAAAATTGTTATAGCTTTGTGTTTATTAAGTAATACTAAAAGCGACTTATTAGTTTGCTACTTTTAGTACTTTATTCACTCGAATAAAGACTCAATACCAGCTAATTATAGGGCGTGTTTTTATTTTATCGCCTATAACTTATCAATTATAACCTGTTACCGTAGGGAATGAAATTATCTTATAGTATGAAGTAATGAATTCCACTATTATATGCCGATGAAAACAGAAGATACCCCAAATATACTCAAAGTGCAGTTTGTTGAAATTACTGATGCACATGAAGGGCAGCGATTAGATAACCTATTGATGAAGCTACTCAAAGGTGTGCCGAAAAGTCGTATTTATCGCATTATCCGTAAAGGCGAAGTACGCATTAATAAAGGTCGGTGTGATGCTAAGCGTAAGTTAGTGATTGGCGATATTGTACGCATTCCACCAATCCGTGTTGCCGAAGAAAAAGAGCAATTACCGGCTCCAGCCTATCTCAAGAAGTGCTTGGAACGAGATATTTTATTTGAAGATAATGCTATTTTGGTGATTAATAAACCTGCAGGCTTTGCCGTGCATGGTGGAACGGGGCTTAATACAGGCATTATTGAAGCTTTACGTGAAATACGTCCAGAAAGCCATTTTTTGGAATTAGTGCACCGCTTAGACAAAGAAACTTCGGGTTGTTTGATTATTGCCAAAAAACGCAGTGCTTTACGTACACTACATGAATATTTTCGCGGTGATGGCGTTAGAAAAAGTTATTTAGCACTGTTGGGTGGTCGCTGGGGGAAGGAAAAAGTCATAGTTGATCAGCCTTTACTGAAAAGTACTAATCAAAGTATAGAGCGGATGGTTAAGGTCAATGCTGCTGGTAAAGCCTCGAAAACTTTATTTAAACGCCTTAGCCTTTTTCAAAATGCCACTTTAGTTGAGGCGTCTCCTTATACGGGCCGTACTCATCAAATTCGAGTTCATGCAGCATGGCTAGGACATGCTATTATTGCTGATGATCGTTATGGAAATAGTAAAATTGATAAAGAATTTAAAAAGCGTGGCTATAAACGTTTATTTTTACATGCGCAGAAATTACAATTTGCACACCCAATCAGCGGTGAGTTACTTAAGATTGTTGCGCCACTACCGAGTGATTTGCAAACCTTGCTAGATAATGAAAAGTAAATTTGTTTTAATTATCAGCTAATATTTAATGAGCTTACCGCCTTATTAAAATTAATCGGGTAAGTTTTTTGTTATAAAAATTTTAAATTAGGAGAAAATTCACGTGAGTGAAAATCAGTGGAATGAGCCAAGTTCAGAAGTAACCGATAAAGCAAGTGGTTGGGAGCGAGAAGCAATAGAAAAACTGGCTTTTGCAGCCGTTACCGAGCAAAGGCGTGCGCGTCGCTGGGGAATATTCTTTAAAAGTTTAATGTTTGTTTATCTGTCTGTTGTTTTAGGTATAGGTATGTACCCAACGTTCAAACAAAGCTTTGGTGAAAGTAGTGGCGAAGGGCATACTGCCGTTATTAGTATAAATGGCGTTATTGCTGAAGGTAAGGAGGCAAATGCCGACTCAATCATTAAGTCTTTACGTAATGCGGTAAAGAATGAAGATACCAAAGGTATTATTTTGCATGTCAACAGCCCTGGTGGCAGTCCAGTGCAATCATCTTATATTTATGATGAAATTCGCAAAATAAAATCTAATAATCCTGATCTACCTATTTATGCAGTTGCCTCTGATATTTGTGCTTCAGGGTGTTATTTTATTGTTGCTGCTGCAGATAAGATATTTGTTAATCCATCCACTTTAATTGGCTCTATTGGCGTTATTATGGATGGTTTTGGCTTTGTTGATACCATGAAAATGCTGGGTGTAGAGCGTAGATTGGTTACAGCTGGGGCGCATAAGGCATTAATGGATCCTTTTTCTCCCGCTAAAGGAGAAGAGAAAAAATATATGGAAGATCTTTTGGCGCAAGTGCATCAGCAGTTTATTACGGCTGTAAAAAATGGCCGAGGTGATCGATTAATAGAAAATGAAGATACTTTCTCGGGTTTAGTTTGGACCGGAGAGCAGGGCGTAAAAATTGGTTTAGCTGATGACTTTGGTACCGATGATAGTGTTGCAACTGATATTATTGGTGCTAAAAAACGTGTTGATTTCACTATTCAAGAACGCTTAATTGACCGTTTGGCTGGGAAAATGGGCGCTTCATTTGCGCATTCATTACGTAGTTTAGGGCAGCAAATTACACTGCAATAAGTTATTGTCATTAACATCTTAACTAGGACTGATATGCACTATGGTTTATAGGGCGTATTTGTTAGCTTGTTTTTAATTAGTATGAAGTAAGAGGGTTTTTAGTGGATATTGCATCCTTAGTTGGGTTTTTATTAGGTATTGGTATTATTGTTGCAGCTATTGCCACCGGTGGTGATGTCATGCTGTTTGTGAATGTGCCATCTCTACTGATTGTTATTGGTGGAACCTTAGGCGTGAGCCTAATGCGTATTCCTTTGGCTGATTTTATCCGCTCTTTTGGTGTCTTAGGTAAAGCTTTTTTAAATAAAAAAGAAGATCCAGTTGCTTTAATTGAAGATGCTGTGCGCTTGGCGGATGTTGCAAGAAAAAATGGCTTACTTGCCTTAGAAGGCGAGGAAATTGGAAATCCTTTTCTTAAAAAAGGCATAGGCTTCTGTGTTGATGGTCATGATCCGGCATTTGTCAGAAAAATGTTACAGCAAGAAATTGACCAAATGGTCAGCCGAAATGAGACTGGGCAAGACATGTGGAAAGGGGTGGGCGATTTAGCGCCTGCGATGGGTATGATTGGTACTTTGGTAGGTTTGGTGCAAATGTTAGCTAATATGTCAGATCCTGCGAGTATTGGTCCGGCAATGGCGGTTGCGCTATTAACGACTTTATATGGCGCTATGGTTGCTAACTGCTTTGCTTTACCTATGGTTGATAAATTAGCTTACGTCTTATTATATGAGCGTACTAATAAAGAGCTTATTTTAGAAACAATTTCTGGCATACAAGAGGGTATGAATCCGAAAGTACTTGAGACTTTATTGAATTCTTATATTTCTGAGAAAAAACGCAAAGTTGAGGGCGGAGATTAACCATGGCTGATTGTCCTAAATGTCCGCCTGCAGGAGCACCGCTTTGGTTAGCAACCTTTGCTGATTTAATGTCCTTATTGATGTGTTTCTTTGTTTTATTGTTATCTTTTGCGACTATGGACGCTAAGAAATTTAAAGCAACAGCTGAATCCATGGAAAATGCATTCGGCGTGCAACGTGATATTGAAGCGGCTGAAATTCCTATGGGAACCAGTATTATTGCTCAGCATTTTTCCCCAGCATCGACTGAGCCAACGTTATTAGAAGAAATTAAGCAGTCGACGTCTCAATCCTCAAATAGTTTGGATGTTTCTCTAGAGGAGAAAGAGAAGATAAAGCAAGAAATTATGGAGCAGGCTTTAGAAAATACGCAGGCTGAAGCAGAAAAAATTGAAGAAAAA
>Ga0164313_10005647_pt1 | contig 11076 bp, 10 predicted proteins | sample GuaBasSedimGuay4_FD_113735 | JGI IMG/M metagenome (GOLD analysis project Ga0164313, IMG submission 113735) | Subseafloor sediment microbial communities from Guaymas Basin, Gulf of California, Mexico - Guay4, Core 4569-4, 0-3 cm | ecosystem: Environmental > Aquatic > Marine > Hydrothermal vents...
ATGCAAGGCAGTGAACTTGAAACATTGATTCGGGCCGGCATCGCCGATGCTGAAGTGATCGTGAAGGGTGAAGGTGATCATTTCGAGGCCATTGTGATCAGCGAGCAGTTTGCGGGGCGTTCCATGGTGCAGCAGCATCAACTCGTCTATGGCACGCTGGGGGATCGTTTTGCGGGTGAAATTCACGCGCTGGCCCTGCACACCTATACGCCGGAAGACTGGGCGACTCAGCGACGCATCCAGTAACGGGTACTTCAGTATGGACAGATTAATTATCAATGGCGGGGAGCGTCTGCATAGCGAGATCCGCATCTCCGGCGCGAAGAATGCCGTGTTGCCCATCATGGCGGCAACCCTGCTGGCCGACAGTCCGGTCACTGTTCGCAATATACCGCACCTGCATGACGTGACGACCACCATGGAACTGCTGGGTCGCATGGGTATCCACCTGACCGTGGATGAGAAAATGGATATCGTCGTTGATAGCAGCAGCATTCATTCGCTGTATGCACCCTATGAACTGGTGCGCACCATGCGTTCATCCATCCTCGTGCTGGGTCCCATGCTGTCCCGTTTCGGGCAGGCCGATGTTTCGTTACCGGGGGGTTGTGCCATTGGCTCCCGACCGGTCAATCTGCACATCAAGGGCCTGCAGGCCATGGGGGCGGACATAGAGGTGGAAAACGGTTATATCAAGGCGCGGGTTGATCGTCTGAAGGGTGCGCGACTGGTCATGGATGTCATTACAGTGACCGGTACGGAGAACCTGATGATGGCGGCAACGCTGGCCGACGGGGTCACCGTGATTGAGAATGCAGCCCGCGAACCGGAAGTGACAGACCTGGCCAACTGCCTCATCAGTATGGGCGCAATTATCACCGGTCATGGTACGGATACCATTGAAATAGAAGGCGTGGAACGGTTGTCAGGTACTGAATACAAGGTCTTGCCGGACCGGATAGAAGCCGGCAGTTACCTGGTGGCGGCCGCCATTACCGGTGGGCACATCAAAGTGAAAGATGTCCGCCCGGATACCATGGATGCCGTGTTGCAGATGTTGCGCGAGGCGGGTGCTGAAGTCACCACCGGCGAGGACTGGATAGAACTCGATATGCATGGCAAGCGTCCCCGGGCGGTTAATATACATACGGCGCCTTATCCGGCATTTCCGACCGATATGCAGGCACAATTTACCGCGTTGAATGCGGTGGCCGAGGGTTCGGCGACCATTACCGAAACCGTGTTTGAGAACCGTTTTATGCACGTGCAGGAAATGCAGCGTATGGGTGCGCAGATCCAGCTCGAAGGCAATACGGCGATCACCCATGGTGTGGAACAGCTTACCGGTGCACCGGTAATGGCCACGGATTTACGTGCCTCTGCCAGTCTGGTGCTGGCGGGACTGGTGGCGAAAGGGGAAACCAGAATCGACCGGATATATCATATTGACCGGGGTTATGAGCGCATTGAAGAGAAGCTGGCGCAGCTCGGTGCAAATATCCGCCGGGTACCTGACTAGCCGGCTTGATGGGTACGTCACTTTGTTCCTTTACCCATCCTACTCTTAATTATTAAATAAAAAACTGGCACTCAGCGTGCCAGCTCTGCTGGTGCTTGTAAAATGCCGGTTTCTCCCTGAAACTTAAGCCCATGAATAACGCACTCACCATTGCCCTGTCCAAGGGGCGTATCTTCGAGGAAACCCTGCCGTTACTGGCGGCGGCCGGTGTCGAGCCGGTTGATGATCCGGAAACCAGTCGCAAGTTGATCCTTGATACCAATCAGCCAGACGTCAAGCTGGTGATCATCCGTGCTGCAGATGTACCGACCTATGTGGGTTATGGTGCGGCAGACATGGGCGTGGCCGGCAAGGATGTGTTGATGGAGCATGGCGGTGAAGGTCTGTACGAGCCGCTGGATCTGAAGATTGCGTGTTGCCGCCTGATGGTGGCCGGGCCGGAGGGGGAACACGAGGAGCAGAAGCGGCTGCGGATTGCGACCAAGTATGTGCAGAGCACCCGGCGGTTTTATGCGGATCGGCAGGAACAGGTAGAGATCATCAAGTTGTATGGCTCCATGGAACTGGCGCCGCTGGTAGGGCTGGCCGACCGCATTGTGGATGTCGTCGATACCGGTAATACCCTGAAGGCCAATGGCTTGGTGCCACTGGAGCACATTGCCGATATCAGCTCGCGCCTGGTCGTCAACAAGGCGGCCATGAAAATGAAACATGCGCGTATTACGGAGTTTGTTGCACAGTTGCAGGCGGCAGTGTAGGGGCTTGTAACGTGTCTGATATAGCCCGATTAAACAGCCAGGATGCTGCGTTTGACGCAGCTCTTGAACGCCTGCTGGACTGGGAGCAGGCCGCTGACCCGGCCGTTGAAGCCGTGGTGCGAGAAGTGATTGCAGATGTGCGTGCGCGCGGTGATGCCGCCGTGATTGAATACACTGCACGTTTTGATCGCTGGTCGGTGTCATCCGCCGATGAGTTGGAGATTTCGCTGGACGCCTGTCACCGGGCAGTGGCTTCGCTGCCAGATGAGCAGCGCGTTGCACTGGAGCAGGCGGCCGCCAGGATACGTGACTATGCCGCGCGCCAGAAACTGGAGTCCTGGTCCTATACCGAGGCGGACGGTACCCTGCTGGGTCAGCAAGTGACACCCCTGGATCGCGTGGGTCTGTATGTACCGGGTGGCAAGGCCGCTTATCCTTCCTCGGTGTTGATGAATGCGATTCCGGCCAGGGTTGCCGGCGTGGCTGAACTGATTATGGTGGTGCCGACCCCGGGCGGTGAAGTGAATAATATGGTGCTGGCGGCAGCCAGTATCGCGGGTGTTGATCGCGTGTTCGCTATTGGTGGTGCCCAGGCCGTGGCCGCACTGGCCTACGGGACGGCTGTCATACCGGCCGTCGATAAAATTGTCGGGCCGGGGAATGCCTACGTGGCCACGGCCAAGCGGATGGTGTTTGGCAAGGTCGGGATCGACATGATTGCCGGCCCGTCCGAAATACTGGTAATTTGTGACGGCCGGACAGACCCTGACTGGATTGCCGTTGACCTGTTTTCACAGGCCGAACACGATGAAAATGCCCAGTCCATCCTGGTCAGTCCGGATGGCGGTTTTCTTGACGAGGTGGCTGACAGTATCAGGCACTTGTTGCCGGAGATGCCGCGGGCAGACATCATTCGCGCCTCGTTGCAGGGGCAGGGTGCCCTGATACAGGTGCGTGATATGGACGAAGCCATTGACATTGCCAATCGGACCGCACCCGAACACCTGGAACTTTCAATTGCAGAACCGCAGGCTGTTGTTGCACGGATACGCCATGCCGGCGCCATTTTTATGGGACGTTATACTGCCGAGGTGCTGGGCGATTACTGCGCCGGTCCCAATCATGTGTTGCCGACATCGCGCACCGCACGCTTTTCTTCACCGCTGGGCGTGTATGATTTTCAAAAGCGTTCGAGCCTGATTCAATGTTCCGCAGCAGGCGCCAGCAGGCTGGGTAAAACTGCCGCGATACTGGCGCACGGTGAAGGCCTGACCGCGCATGCCCGTTCGGCCGAAGTGCGGATAAAAGACTAGCTCTCTTTCGAGGTGATAAAGACAATAATTTTGCCACGGAAGCACACGGAAAACACGGAAGGATAAATGCCTTAATAGAAATATTTCCGTGTAATTCCGTGTGCTTCCGTGGCTATTAAAAGAATCTGGCACTTGGCCTGATTTGGTTTGACACACACTGATGATAACCATGCAGGAAAAAATCAAACAACTGGTGCGGCCGGAGATCAGGGAGCTTGCGGCCTACCACGTGCCGGAAGCGGGTGAACTGATCAAGCTCGATGCCATGGAAAATCCCTGGCCGTGGCCGGATGCCATGCGCGATGCCTGGCTGGCGACGTTGAGGACAGCCGCAATCAATCGTTATCCGGACCCGGCAGCCCGTGAGCTACAGACAAGCATGCGGCAGGTGATGGCGGTGCCGGATGCCGCCGGTGTGGTGCTGGGCAACGGCTCGGATGAGTTGATCCAGATGATCATCCAGACCGTTGCAGCGCCAGGCCGGGTGGTGCTGGCACCGGATCCGACCTTCGTTATGTATCGCCAGATCGCGATGGTTGCCGGCATGGAGTACGTCGCTGTGCCCCTGCAGGATGACTTTTCACTGGACCACGATACGGTCCTCATGGCGGTCGCTGCACATGATCCGGCCGTGATATTCCTCGCCTACCCGAATAATCCGACTGGTAACCTGTTTGATGCAGAGCTGCTGCATACCATTCTGTCCCGTGCAGCGGGACTGGTTGTTATTGACGAAGCCTATGCCCCGTTTACCGATGCCAGCTTTATGTCGAGACTCGGGGATTACGACAACCTGCTGGTGCTGCGTACGGTCTCCAAAATGGGGCTGGCTGGGTTACGGCTCGGCCTGTTGGCCGGTGCTCCCGCGTGGCTGGAACAAATCGACAAAACGCGCCTGCCCTACAATATCAGTGTAATCAACCAGCTGACAGCTTGTTTTGCCCTTGAATACAAGGAGTTTTTCATGGCGCAGGCCCGCGAAATTCGCAGTCAGCGGGCGCAGCTCATGGCGGGTTTGCAGCGGCTGCCGCCATTGACGGTGTATCCCAGCGAGGCAAATTTCATTCTGTTTCGTGCGCCGCCGGGGCGGGCAACTGAAATTTTCGACGGCCTCAGGGGCGCGGGTATACTGATCAAGAATCTCGACGGCTCAGTAGCCTCCCTGCGTGACTGCTTGCGCGTAACCGTCGGTACGCCGGATGAAAATGCCGCGTTTCTGGTTGCCCTTGAAAGCTTGCTGGGCAGTTAGTACCGTAGGATGTGCTGAGGAACGAAGCGCATCACCTCGCGACCGATGCGCTTCGTCCCTCAGCACATCCTACAGCCATTAATAACTGGCGCATCAGCTTGTCGGCCCGTTTCTGCCCGGTCGCTGGATCACTTTCGCGTGCGTGGTAAATTGCACACCTTTTCTAAGGCCGCTCAGTTCAATGATGGTGCCGGGCTGTAGCCGGGAGATGGCCTTCATTGCCTCGTTTGTTGCCACTATTGGCTCACCATTGATGGTGACCACGATGTCACCGTGTTGCAAACCGGCAGCGGCGGCCGGTCCGTTGTTAATGACGGCGCCGATCAGCATGCCTCCGGAGTAGCTCAGGCCCATGGTCTTGGCCAGTTTTGGCGTCATGTCCTGCGCCTCGATCCCCAGCCAGCCTCGTGCCACGTAACCTTTCTCGATGATCTGGGTCATGACACCCTTGGCCAGGCTGATGGGGATGGCGAAACCGATCCCCTGCGAACCACCACTCTGGCTGTAAATCGCGGAATTGATTCCGATCAGGGCACCACGGGTGTCGATCAATGCGCCGCCGGAATTGCCTGGATTGATGGCGGCATCTGTCTGGATGAAATCTTCGTAAGCCGTAATCCCCAGGTGGTCGCGTCCGGTGGCGCTGATGATGCCAGAGGTCACGGTTTGTCCCACGCCAAACGGATTGCCAATGGCAAGGACGACATCACCGACACGCAGGTGACTGGAATTGCCGATAATGATGCTTGGCAGCTTGTCGGCCGTGATGTGCAGCACCGCCAGGTCGGTGTCCTGGTCGGTCCCAACGACCCGCGCCCGGGCACTGCGACCGTCAGCCAGCAGAATCTGGATCTGGTCAGCACCCTCAATGACATGGTTGTTGGTGAGTACATAGCCCTGTGAGCTGATCAACACACCGGAACCCAGGCTGGTCTGTATTTCCTTGCGTGCCTTTGCAAACCGGTCGCCGAAAAATTTCTTGAATATGGGGTCTTTCAGCAGGGGATGGACACGATGGGTAATGACCTTGGCGGTATGGACATTGACGACTGCTGGCACCGCTTTTTCAACGGCATCGGCATAGGAAACAGGCCCGTTCCATTGCCCGGCCGTGGTCTTGTCGGTAGCTGCCGTTGCCGTGGCTTCCTGTCGGGACTCGACGACTTCGACGACCGTGCCGTTGTTACGCAACAGCTCCGGGTCTATCAGCAGGACATAGAGAAAGGCGGCGGCCAGTCCCGTCATGATGGTTTGCAGGATGAAGGAAAGAAATTTGCGTATCGCCATGGATGGTATAGTTACCCGCTGATTGCTGGATCTAGACCTTAACAGGAAGTCAAACGATGGTAACCCTGAAAGCGCTGGTTGATTATACGGACAGCCTGTTGTCCGTTGCACAATTTAACGACTATTGCCCGAATGGACTGCAGGTGGAGGGCAAGCCGGAAGTGCAGCGGCTGGTCAGTGGTGTCACCGCCAGTCTGGAACTGATTGAGGCCGCTATTGCTGCAGAGGCGGACGCGGTACTGGTCCATCATGGTTACTTCTGGAAGGGTGAGGATGCCTGTGTTACCGGCATGAAGCGGCAACGCCTGCAACGCCTGCTGGGCACCGGCACCAGCCTGCTGGCTTATCATCTGCCGCTGGATGCGCATCCGGAACTGGGTAATAACACGCAGCTGGCCCGGGTGCTGGGATTCGAGCGTGCGGGGTGCTTTGGTAACGATGGTGGCCTGCAACTGGCGCAGTACGGTGAGTTGTCGCCGCCCGTGAGCGGGCCGGCACTGGCGCAGCAGATTCAGAAGCAGCTGGGCAGGGCACCCCTGCACATCCCCGGACGACAGCCGCTGATTCAAACGCTGGGCTGGTGTACGGGAGCGGCACAAACATATATTGAAGCGGCTGTGGAGCAGGGGCTGGATGCCTTCATCAGTGGCGAGATTTCCGAACAGACGGTGCACGTGGTGCGCGAGTGCGGCATTCATTATTTCGCGGCTGGCCATCACGCCACCGAACGTTTTGGCGTCAGGGCCCTTGGTGAACACCTGGCTGAACATTTCAAGCTCACTCATCGGTTCATTGATATCGACAATCCGGTTTGACCGCCGGGGTGGATGTCGTGGGCCTAAGTCCGACTAGATGGGTCATACGTCCCGTCAGACGCCAATGGCACTTTACTTAAATATCCTGCCACGGAAACACACGGAATTACACGGAAGAAGAATGTCTTAAAAGAATTATTTCCGTGTTTTTCCGTGTGCTTCCGTGGCCAATCGGGTGTTTTTATTGGTGACACTTCGTAAGCACGTGCTATTTCCGTCAACCGCGTTTTTTCCCGGTCACCCCTTGACCTTGTCGGGTAGTTAGACCATTCTATGCGGTTCTTGAAAAGTGCTTGTATTAAATTAGAATATTCCGAAATAGTTAAGAGTGGAATCGCCGTTGTGGATGGCGGATTCGCATATTAACTATCTGATTTTATTAATTAATCTGGAGATTGCCATATGAGTGGCGATAAGACCAATTCAGGACGGCGCCGTTTTCTGACTGCTGCAACATCTGTTGTCGGCGCAGTCGGAGTGGGCTTTGTGCTGGTGCCCTTCGTTTCTTCCATGCAGCCCAGCGCCAGGGCGCGTGCAGCCGGTGCGCCGGTGCGTGCCGATATCAGCAAGCTTGAACCCGGTCAGATGGTTCGGGTGAAGTGGCGCGGCAAGCCGGTGTGGCTGGTCAGGCGCACTGAAGAAATGCTGGAAACACTGCCAACGCTGGATCCCCAGTTGCGTGACCCGGAATCCCTGGAGTCAGAACAGCCGGCTTATGCGCAAAACGCATACCGCTCTATTAAACCGGAAGTGCTGATTACCGTCGGTATTTGCACCCACCTGGGTTGTTCACCAACGTACCGGCCTGATGTCGGTGCAGCTGATCTGGGTGCAGACTGGGAAGGGGGCTTCTTCTGCCCCTGTCATGGTTCCAAATTTGATCTTGCCGGACGTGTTTACAAGTCTGTGCCTGCACCAACGAATCTGGTGATACCACCGCACCGTTATCTGAGTGAAACAGAGCTGGTCATCGGTGATGACGGGGAGGTCGCATAATGGGCGAGAAATGGAACAAGGGTTTACTTGGCTGGATTGATGCGCGCTTCCCGCTCAGCAAGATGTGGAATGAACACCTGGCCGAGTATTACGCGCCCAAGAACTTCAATTTCTGGTATTACTTTGGATCGCTGGCGCTAATGGTGCTGGTTCTCCAGATAGTAACGGGTATCTGGCTGACCATGAATTACAAGCCGGATGCAGAAATGGCCTTTAATTCTGTGGAATACATTATGCGGGATGTGAACTGGGGCTGGTTGATTCGCTATATGCATTCGACCGGTGCGTCCATGTTCTTCATCGTGGTGTATCTGCACATGTTCCGTGGTCTGATCTATGGTTCCTTCAAGAAACCCCGCGAACTGATCTGGATCTTCGGCATGATTATCTACGTGTGCCTGATGGCCGAGGCCTTTATGGGGTACCTGTTGCCCTGGGGTCAGATGTCCTACTGGGGCGCGCAGGTGATTATTTCCCTGTTCGGCGCCATTCCGGGTATCGGGGATGCGCTGGCTCTGTGGATTCGCGGTGACTTTGTGATTGCCGACGCCACCCTGAACCGTTTCTTCGCCTTCCACGTCATTGCCGTGCCAATCGTGCTGCTGGCGCTGGTGGTGCTGCACATTCTGGCGTTGCATGAGGTCGGTTCCAACAACCCGGATGGTGTCGACATCAAGAAGCACAAGGATGAGAACGGCATCCCGCTGGATGGTATCCCGTTCCACCCGTACTACACGGTGAAGGATATCGTCGGTGTTGCTGTGTTCCTGATTGTCTTTTCAATTATTGTGTTCTTTGCGCCCGAGATGGGTGGCTGGTTCCTGGAGCGGGATAATTTTATCCCGGCAGACCCGTTGAAGACGCCGGAGCATATCGTGCCGCTATGGTATTTCACCCCGTTCTACGCCATCTTGCGCGCGGTTCCTGACAAGTTCCTGGGCGTGGTGGCCATGGGTGGCGCGATCTTCGTGATGTTCCTGTTGCCCTGGCTGGATCGCAGTCCGGTGAAATCAATCCGCTACCGTGGCACGATCTACAAGGTAGCGATCGGCATATTCGTCATTAGTTTCATTGCATTGGGTTACCTTGGAACGCAGCCGGCAACGCCGACCGCGACCAATTTTGCACGACTGTTCAGTGTGCTGTATTTCGGGTTCTTTTTGTCGCTGTTGATCATTCCCAAGTTTGAAAAGACCAAGCCGGTACCGGACAGGGTGACATAATGAAAAAGTATCTAGTCATTGTTTTACTGGCACTGGCGCCCGTCTGCGCGTTTGCAGCAGGTGGTCACGGTGTGCATCTCGATCATGCGAATATCGACCCGACCAACAGGCAGTCACTGCAGCGTGGTGCCAGCCTGTTTGTGAATTACTGCCTCAGTTGCCACTCGGCCAGCCTGATGCGCTATGAGCACATGGGCAATGACCTGGGGATTGATGAAAAACTGGTCAGTGAGAACCTGATATTCACCGGTGGCAAGGTGGGCGACCTGATGACCGTTGCAACCGCGCCTGATGATGCCAAGATCTGGTTTGGCACGGTACCTCCGGACCTGACGGTGATCGCACGTGCCCGCGGCGTTGACTGGTTGTACACGTATTTGCGCAGCTTCTATCGGGATGACTCACGTCATATTGGTACCAATAACCTGGTCTTTCCGGATGTCGGTATGCCGAATGTCCTGTGGGAGTTGCAGGGTATTCAGGAACCGGTGATTACCACGGTAAAAGAGGATGACGGCACGGAAGTAAAGGTCGTGGAGCTGGAGCTGGCCGAGCAGGGCACATTGACGCCGGTTGAGTTTGACCGTACCGTGCGCGATCTGGTGAATTTCCTGGATTATCTGGGTGAACCTGCCAAACATGACCGGCGTGCCCTGGGCACAAAGGTTGTTTTGTTTCTGTTGTTTTTCCTGGTGCTTGCCTACATGTTGAAGCGGGATTACTGGAAGGACGTTCACTAAACCGGAATTGCCGGATAAACCGCATGCCGGACACGTTAACCTTGAGGAATGCCTGATATGGCCCTGGTAGCAAATCGCCGTTCTGTTATGAACCTGTTTTCATCAGGGACCTGTCCTCACAGTCATGCCGTTCGCGTGGTGCTGGCCGAGAAGGGCATTACTGTCGAGATTATCGATGTCGACATCAATCAAAAACCGGAAGATCTGCTGGATCTGAATCCCTACAATACGGTGCCGACACTCGTAGATCGTGAACTGGTACTCTATGATCCGCATACCATCATGGAATACCTTGATGAGCGCTTGCCGCATCCACCACTGATGCCGGTTGATCCGGTCTCGCGTGCACGTTCTCGCCTGGCGCTGTTCCGTATAGAACATGACTGGTATGAGCTGGTGCCAGCCCTTGAATCACGGGGTGAGAAAACATCCGCCAAGGCGCGTAAACAGTTGAGCGACAGCCTGACTACCAGTGCCGAGGTGTTTGCGGCCAAACCCTATTTCCTCAGTGACGAGTTTTCACTGGTTGATGCCTTGATTGCGCCGATCCTGTGGCGTTTGCCGCGTTATCGTATCGAACTGCCACGCCAGGCCAGACCAGTAATCGAGTACGCCGAGCGCGTGTTTGCCCGGGAATCGTTCCAGGCAAGCCTGAGCGAGGCCGAACGCGAGATGCGGGAATAAGCGTTCTGGCGATAATGGCGTGATTTTTTTATTTTATAGCCACGGAAGCACACGGAAATACACGGAAGAATAAATGCCTTAACAGGGGTTTTTCCGTGTGCTTCCGTGGCAAAGATTTCTTTTTCAAATTGAATTGGTAGTAGCATCTCTCTCAGTATGACTTCCAGTCGAGCCTATCTTGTACGTGCCATCCATGAGTGGATTCTCGATAACGAGATGACGCCACATTTGCTGGTGGATATTGAAGGTGTTGGTGTAGAGGTGCCGGCGCAGCAGGGGCAGAATGGCAAGATCGTCCTGAATATCAGTCCGCAGGCCGTTGAAGGCCTGATGCTGGGGAATGACGCCATCGGTTTCCGGGCGCGTTTTAACCGGTATCTCAACGGATGTGTATGTGCCGGTTGCATCGGTGCTGGCAATCTATGCCAAGGAGAACGGTCGGGGTATGGTCTTCAGCGAAGACGAAGATGGCCCGGCCCCGGAAGAGACCGA
>Ga0164313_10005649_pt1 | contig 11073 bp, 10 predicted proteins | sample GuaBasSedimGuay4_FD_113735 | JGI IMG/M metagenome (GOLD analysis project Ga0164313, IMG submission 113735) | Subseafloor sediment microbial communities from Guaymas Basin, Gulf of California, Mexico - Guay4, Core 4569-4, 0-3 cm | ecosystem: Environmental > Aquatic > Marine > Hydrothermal vents...
AACTGACAACCATTTGATGGTAGTTGACATGACCAGCAAGAACATAAAAGGCAAAGACGCGGAAATAGTATTTGACAAAGTCGGCATTTCCGTTTCCCGTTCCACTATTCCTAATGATCCTAATCCGCCGGCTAATCCTTCCGGAGTCCGTTTCGGCACCCCGGCAATCACTACTCGCGGCATGAAAGAAGAAGAAATAAAAAGAATCGCCGTATGGATAAATAGCGCCTTGGAACACAAAGACGAGCCGGACGTATTGGAAAAAATAAAAGACGAAGTAAAGGAAATGTGTTTAAGTTTCCCGCTTCCCACCGCTTAATAAATATTTTTGTAAAAATTTAATGGAAAAAATAATAGACGGCAAGAAATTAGCTAAAGAAATAAAAGATAAAATAGTTAAAGAAATTGTTAAATTAAAGGGCGAAAGGCCTAATTTGGCGATTATTTTAGTCGGCGAACGCGCTGATTCTTTAGTATATGTTGACAGGAAAATTGAAGAAGCTAAAAAAGTCGGCATAGATACGCATTTATATAAATGTTCGGCAAACATAGAAGAAAGAGAAATATTTGAATTAATAAATTATTTAAATTATGATGTTTTAGTTGACGCGATAATCGTCCAGCTGCCATTGCTTAAGGGGTTTGATACGGACGGGATTATTTTGGCCCTTAATCCGGAAAAAGACGCGGATTGTTTTCATCCGAAAAACGTTGAAGCTGTTATAAAAGATTATAAAAGCCTTAAAGTAGTTTCTCCGGTTTTTGCTTCAATTTTTTATATATTAAAAGATATAAACTTTAATTTACAAAATAAAAGTATTTGCGTTATTTCCAATTCAAAAATTTTCGGGCATTCGCTGGCCAGCGCCTTTAAGCAGGGTGGCGCCAAAGTGGAAAATATTAGGCCGGACGATAAACAGCTGGCAAAAAAAACAAAACAAGCGGATATATTAATAAGTGTGGCCGGTAAAAAGAAGTTTATTAAAAAAGACATGGTAAAAAAAGATGCTGTTGTTATAGACGTTGGTATTACAAAAGAGGGAAAGAAAATTTACGGGGACATTGATTTCGCGGGAGTAAAGGATAAAGCCAGCTTTATAACGCCAGTCCCGGGCGGCGTTGGTCCAATGACAATCGCCATGCTTTTTAAAAATACTTTAGAATTATACAAGAAAAGGCGCGGTAAATAGATCACAAAAAGAAACCGGGCTTCTACGATTGATTTGTAATCGCAAGAACTCGGTTTCTTTATATTTGTTTACTGGCCTTTTTTCTGATAATATAAAGCAAGAAGAAAAAATAAGTTTAAGCGTAATATATAATGGGTGTAAAAGAAAAAAAACAACAATTAAGAGAATTGCTTAATTTGCACTATGGCTTTAATTCTTTCCGCCCCGGGCAGGAAAAAGTAATTGATAATGTTTTAGCCGGTAAATCAACCGTGGTAATAATGCCGACCGGCGGCGGCAAATCGCTTTGTTTTCAACTGCCAGCCTTAGTGCTGGAAGGTGTAACTATTGTAATTTCTCCGTTAATTTCTTTAATGAAAGATCAGGTGGACGAATTAAAAAGGATCGGCTTGCCGGCAACTTTTATTAATTCTTCTATTAGTTCAAGCGAAACTTATAATCGGATAGAAGCCGTAAAAAACGGGCAATACAAATTATTATATATTGCTCCGGAGCGTTTTTATAGCGCGGAATTTATCGGAATGCTTAAAGATATAAAAGTAAGCTTGTTCGCGATTGACGAAGCGCATTGTATCAGCCAATGGGGGCATGATTTTCGTCCCAGTTATTTAAAACTTTCCGAAGCGATAAAATTAGCCGGCGAACCGCTGGTAATGGCTTTAACCGCGACAGCTACCACTGAAGTCAGAGAAGACATAATAGCACAACTTGGCTTAGAGCCGCCGGAATTAGTTATAACCGGTTTTGCCCGCCCCAACCTGCAATTCGGGGTAATAAACGCAGCCGAAAATTTGAAGCCGCGGCATGTTCTTGATGTTATATCTTCCGCGCCGGATGAAACCGGTATAATTTACGCCGGCACCCGGGCAAGAGTTGATAAACTTTTACAGATATTATTGGAAAATAATATTGAAGCGGCCAGTTATCACGCCGGCATGGACGCGGAGGACCGAAAATGGGTACAGAATAATTTTTTAAGCGGCAAAGCCAAGGTAATCGTGGCCACCAACGCCTTCGGATTGGGGATAGACAAGGCTAATGTGCGTTATGTTATCCATTATGATATGCCCGGAACGATTGAAGCGTATTATCAGGAAGCCGGCCGGGCCGGCCGTGACTCAAAATCCAGCCTATGTCTGCTTTTGTCAAATTCGCGCGATCGCGCTTTGCATGAATTTTTTATAAAAGGCGATAATCCGCCGCCGGAAATAACAGAAGAAATTTATGATATTTTATTATCCTATGAGTCTGATACAGTATTAATAACCTACGCGGAGATATCTTCAATGCTTTCGGATTCAGTCCCGGAAATGGCAATTGGCACCAGCCTTAAATTATTGGAAAAGGAAGCTTATGTTTCCCGCGCCCGTGAAAAAAGCGGTAATGCTTACGTGAAGCAGTTGAAAGATTATAATTATATAATAGATACCTTTAATTCCCGCTCGCGTAAGCAGAAGGATTTATTTATTGCCCTGCATGAACATTTCGGCGAAGAGTTAAGTCGTGGCTGGCAAGTTAATTTTGAAGAAGCCGCGGCTATATTAGACGTGAAAAAAGATCGGCTCACGCGTTTGGTTAGAAAATTAAGCGATAAAGGTTTATTTGAATATAACCCGCCTTTTAGGGGGACGGAAATAAGAATATTAAAACGTGAAAAACCCAAAGATATAAAGCTTGACAGGGAAGAGTTAAAGGCTAAACTAAAAAGAGCTTACGCGAAGCTTGGTAAAATGGAAGATTATGTATATCATTTTGGCTGCCGGCAAAAATATATTTTAAATTATTTCGGTGATTTAGAGGCCAAAGATTGTGGCAAGTGCGATATTTGTTTAAGCAAAAACGGATATAAAAGAAAAACAAAAATTCCGGCTCGAGAAAGCGAGAAAACCCCTTCGGCAAGCTCAGGGCAGGCAAGAAAACAAGAAAATAAACCGAGATCCTCGCTTAACACAAAATTAACACAGCTGGAAACGCTTGAGCTTTATAATAAAGGCGCGGAAATAGATAAAATCGCTGAAATCCGCGGGCTAAACAGAGATACGATTATTAATCATTTATGTTTTTTAATTGAAAAGGGCTTAATTAAAGATATTGATAAACTAGTAGATAAAAAAACACAGTTAAAAATTGAAAAAGTTATTGAAAAAACTGGATTAGAAAAATTAAAACCGATTTATGAAGAACTAGGAGAAAATATAAATTATGATGATATAAAAATAACAGCTGCAAAAATTAAACTAGACAATAAAAAAAATTAGTATATAAAATTAGCATATTTATTATTTGCAGAATTTTTACCCGCCATAGTTTTATCGTCGGCGGGTGCGTATATTCGCGGATTCGCATTATGTATATGGATAAAAAAACTCAAAAAGAAATACTTGATATTGTGAGGCGCAATTACGGGGAAATTGCGGAGCATTATAATGAAACAAGGAAAAAACATTTTTCGTCTTTGTGGGATGAATTAAAAAAGATTTGCGATTCTGTTGAAGATTGGCAGTCGGTTTTAGACGTGGGCTGTGGCAACGGCAGATTGCTTGAATTATTCAAAGATAGAAAAGTAAATTATTTAGGCATAGACAGCAGTAAAGAATTAATCGGTTTTGCGAAAAAAAGATTTCCCGGATATAAGTTTATAGAAGGAAATATTTTGGACTTAGGAGAGGCTAAGGAAATAAATTTTGATTATGCTTTTAGTATAGCGGTTCTGCATCATTTGCCGGGAGAAGAACTTCGTGTTCAAGCCTTAAGGCAATTAAAAAATAAAGTAAAAAAAGACGGTCGGATAGTGATTACGGTTTGGGCAATGTGGAGCCAGGAAAAGTACAGAAAAAAAATAATTAAATTTATATTGTTAAAATTAATCGGAAAAAATAAAATGGATATCGGCGATATTTTGTTTGATTGGAAAAATAGCCAAGGCGAAACAGTGAGCAAGCGTTATTATCATGCCTTTAGGAAGAGCGAGCTAAAAAGAATCGCCAGGAAAGCCGGCCTTAAAGTTGAGAAAATATATAAAGATAAGTTTAATTATTATTTAATTATAAAAAAATTTCAATAATACTAATTCGCATGTCCCGCGTTCGTAGTGGCGGGTTCGCGGAGCGAATAACATATGAATTTATCAGTAGAACAATTTGAAAGAATAGTTGAGGAGGCGATTGAAAGTTTGCCGGAGAAATTTAAGAAGAAAATAAATAATTTAGCAGTATTCGTAGAAAATTTTGCGACCAGGGAGCAATTAAATAAAGTTGGTTTATCTAATCCCTATTCGCTTTTTGGGTTGTACGAAGGACATGTGCAATCAAGGCGTCGGAATGTCGGCCCGGTTTTACCGGACAGGATTACTATATTTCGGCAGCCGATCATAAAAAGCTGCTCCAACGGAGAAGAATGCGTTAAAAGAATAATTAATACGGTAAAACATGAAATTGCCCACCATTTTGGCTCAGACGAAAAAGGAGCCAGAAAAGCGGGAAAACGGGCTTGATTTATCATGATATTTATGATAGGATGTTTATGAACTCCAGAGGGAGTTTTTTATAATATTAAATTAAAAATTGCACCTGTGGCTCAATTGGATAGAGCACTTGGCTTCGGACCAAGGGGTTGCAGGTTCGAGTCCTGCCGGGTGCACTAAATTAGTAAAAAGTATAAAGTAAAAAGTATAAAGTCTGTTTTAAAACTTTCTACTTTCTACTTTCTACTTTTTACTAAAACGGCTGGGTAGCTCAGTTGGTTAGAGCGTAGGACTCATAAACCTAAGGTCGAGGGTTCGATCCCCTCCCCAGCCACTTATTTAGTAGAAAGTAGAAAGTATAAAGTTTTAAAATAAATACTTTCTACTTTATACTTTTTACTTTCTACTAAACACGCCCCTATAGCTCAGTTGGTAGAGCAGCTCCCTCTTAAGGAGATGGTCGGGGGTTCAAATCCCTCTGGGGGCACAAAAACAAAACAGTCCGAACGGACTGTTTTGTTTTTGGGTTTTCAGGGTGTAATTTTAATCTCTTACGGGAATTTTTATTCGCTCGAAGGCGGGTTTCTGGGGGCACAAAATAAAACGATAATAGTTTATTAAATAAAAAGGCTGCGTTTATAAATAATTGCAGCCTTTTGAAAAAATATTTTTTTGTAATTCTTCTTTTTGAAAATTACTACCAACATTTAACCTTTCTGTTTCTTTTTTTTACATGTCGGATTCAATTGTTGGATTAATAATGTGATGCCCAATTTTAAAAAATTTTTTTGACCTACCTTCGCACCATGCCCCACAAGGCCAACCCATCCGTTTGAAGCACGGATGGTTGTTGAATTTTTCGTTCGCCCAAGAACTTCACCAACTTTAATTTCTACTTCATGCGTTTCTTTTAATAAACTTAGTGCTTGTTTCATTTTTTTACCTCCTTTTGTAGATTGGTTCAAACTTAAAGAGTTTTACATCTAAAAGAACAAAAAACGGTCTCACTTGAGACCGTTTTTCATTTTATAAAAATAAGTAATTTTTACACAACAGCAAACAATCTCAAGCAGTTCCTCGGATTATTTCTGCACCTATTATTCTGGATTGTTTGTATATTCTTCATATGTTTTGAATATTATCATATTTTTAAATTATGTCAAGGAAAAATATTTAATTTTAAGTCGATCCCTCATTATAATTTGCCATAATTCCAATTTCGAAATTATTTGATTCCAATTTGAAATATAGTGGTACACAAAAAAGGCGAGATTTAAAATCTCGCCTTTTTTATATTTTTGTTATTTTATATTTTTCCTTTTAACGCGTCCTTTAGGGTTTTACCGGTTTTAAACTTAGCTACAGTCACTTCCGGAATTTGAATGCGTTCGGAAGGATTTTGCGGGTTAACACCGCCTCGGGCATGCCTGGTTCTGGCTAGAAAAGTGCCGAAACCGGTAATTGTAACTTCGTTTCCAGCTTTAAGCTCGGAAATAATAATTTTTACCAAACCCTCAAGCATGGCTTCTGCTTGTTTTTTTGAAACTACTGCCTCGGCAGCAATTCGCTCAATTAATGTTGCTTTATTCATAGTCTTATGGATGCCTGTATTTAAAAATTAATTAAAGGCATTTATTATTTTGTAATAAAAAATTATTTTATATTAACATATTGAATGATTGGTTTAATCGACAGCGCCTGAGAGTTCCTTGAATTTACTTTTAATATAACTCCGTTAAAAATTGTTTTGCCTTTTTCCGGGATAACATGCTGGTATTTTATTTGGGTTAAAAAAGTTTTAATAATATTTTCTTTGTCAAGCCCTAAGCAGCTATTATGAGCCCCGACCATGCCAGCGTCGGTAATATAAGCCGTTCCTTGACTGGTTATTTTGTGGTCAGCTGTCATAATATGCGTATGGGTTCCCAATATTGCGCTTACGCGGCCGTTTAAATAATGCCCTAGAGATACTTTTTCGGAACTAGCTTCAGCGTGTATATCAACAATTATAGCAGATAGTTTTTTTAAAGGCAAATTAATATTAGCTAATATTTCATCTATTTTTTGAAAAGGGCAATCATGGTTCATTTGCATAAATACCCGGCCGATTAAGTTAATTACCAGGATTTTTTTGCCTTGTTTATCAATAATCATATAACCTTTACCCTGAGCCGCGGGAGAAAAATTAGCCGGGCGGATAATATTTTCTTTATCAAAAACAGCCAAGTTTTTTTTATTTTTAAAAGCATGGTCGCCGGTTGTAAAACAGTCAATCCCATAAGATTCCAGCTCTGCGATTATTTCCGCGGTGACCCCGGATCCATGGGCGCTGTTTTCGGCATTGGCAATTACAAAATTAATTTTATATTCCTTTTTTAATTTGGGCACCACCTTGGCAATAGTTTTTCGGCCGATTTTGCCGACAATGTCGCCGATAAAAAGTATATTTAACATAAAAGCATAATTAATATAAATAGCCTGTTTAATTTATGCTAACATAAGATTTTTTATATGGCAACATTTACTAAAAAAAATTTTTAAATTAAACATGAGGTTTACGCAAGATAAGTAAAAATAAAAAAAGAGTGGAGTTATATCCACTCTTTTTTGGGGTACTTAAAAATTATCTGGCATATTCAGTAACGCGCATTTCCCTTATTACATTTACTTTAATTTCGCCCGGATATTTTAATTCAGCTTCGATTTTTTTAGCGATATCCCGAGCTAGGCTATGGGCTTTTATGTCGCTGACTTCTTCCGAAGAGACAAAAATTCTTATCTCACGGCCGGCCTGGATTGCGTATGACTTTTCAATGCCATCAAAAGAATTGGCGATTTTTTCCAGTTCTTCCAGCCTTTGTAGGTATCTTTCGTAAGTATCCTGGCGGGCGCCGGGCCGGGCCGCGGAAATCGCGTCGGCTACTTTTACTATAATTGATATAAGTCCTCTAGGCCTATCATCATGGTGAGTTTCTATCGGGTCGATAATTTCTTGCGGTAAGCCGAATTTTTTGGCTATATCACGCCCGATTTCAGGGTGGGTTCCCTGGACTTCATGGTCAACCGCTTTGCCGATATCGTGCAGTAATCCGCCTTTTTTCGCGATTGTAACATCAGCCCCCAGCTGGTCGGCTATCAGAGCCGAAAGATGGGCTACTTCCAGAGAGTGCTTTAAGGCGTTTTGGCCGTAGCTGGTTCGGTATTTTAGCCGTCCCAGAATTTGCACTAATTTAGGGTCAAGTCCGGTGATGCCGATTTCATATAAGGCTTCTTCGCCGGCTTTTTTAATATCCATAGCCAGTTCTTTTTTAGACTCCTGAATCGCGTCTTCAATCTTAGTCGGATGAATGCGGCCGTCCAATATTAAGCGGTCTAAAGTTTTTTTCGCTATATGGCGGCGGATAGGCGAAAAACCGGAAATTAAAATACTGTTGGGCGTGTCGTCAACTATAATTTCGGTTCCGGTAAGCTGTTCAATTACTTTAATATTTCTGCCTTCCCGGCCGATAATGCGGCCTTTCATTTCATCGTTCGGCAAATCAACGGAAGTAGTGGTAATTTCTGTCGTAAAGCTTGACGCTAAGCGCTGCATAGTGCTGGCCATTACGTCGCGCGCCTTGGCTTCCAGGGTTTCAGTCGCTTCATTTTCTAATTTTTTAATCCGGCTGATTAAATCTTCGCTCATCTGTTCTTCGAGGTTTTTAATGATTACTTTCCGAGCCTCTTCTTTGTTCATATTCGCGATTAGCTCCAGCTTGGCAATTTGGTCTTTTTTAATTTTATGAATTTTATTTTTTACTTCTTCTACTTGATTAATTTTGTCGTAAAGTTTTTGCTGTTTATCCTGGAGTTCCAATAATTTTTGCGAAAAAGTTGTTTCTCTTTTTTCCAATCGGTTTTGCAGGTTATTAATTTCCTGCCGTCGTTTTTTTTCTTCCAGTTTGGCATCGTCAATTATTTTTAGCGCTTTTTCCTGCGCTTTTAACAGCAGTTCACTTTGCTTGTTTTTAACATCTGCTAGAATTTTTTCCGCTTTTTGCTCGGCTGATTTAATTTTAGCGGAAACTCTTTGTTTTCTCAGCCAGTAGCCAATAAAAAAACCGCCTAACAGGATACCGGTGTAAATTATATATTCCATAGGTAAATTATCCTTTTGCTAGGGGTTTAACGGAAGAGCTTAAAATATGTCTTTGTTTTGATTGTAAGAATTAAAAAATCAGCAAAATAATTTGCTTTATGTTTTTAGATTTTTTCCCGATTATATCCGGTTTTGATAGATAAATATTTATTAATTTTCACAAATTTAAATTTTATAAGACAATTTTTTTATTTCTTCCTTTTTCTGTTTATTTTCCCTAACAGCAGAAAGTATTAATTATTACGATTTTAATATTACCATATAGTTTTTGATTTGTAAAGCATGGATTTTGAGTAAATTTGAGGTTAGCATAAAATTAGCAAAAAGTTTTATTTTGCTGAAAAGAGTGATGATAGCAACAAAAAAACGCGGAAATTTTTCGCGTTTTTTTGTTATATTATTAGATTTTAATATTTTTTTTAGCGCTTAAACGGATGCTATTTGGTAATAATTTTATCTATAATTCCGTATTTGCGGGTTTCTTCGGCAGTCATAAACCTGTCTCGGTCCGTATCTTTTTCAATAGTAGAAATTTTTTGGCCGGTATGTTTGGCCAAAATTTTATTAAGCCGGTCTCTTAGCTTTAATATATATTCGGCTCTAATTTTTATATCCGTAGCTTGCCCCTCGGCGCCGCCCATGATTTGGTGTATCATTATTTGGCTATTCGGCAAAGCAAATCTTTTACCTTTAGCGCCAGATGCTAAAAGGGTCGCTCCCATCGAAGCGGCCATACCGACGCAAATAGTAGAAACGTCGCATCTGACGTATTGCATGGTGTCGTAAATTGCCATGCCGGCCGTGACAGAACCGCCAGGCGTATTAATGTAGAATTTTATGTCTTTTTCTTTATTGTCAGCGGCTAAAAATAAAAATTGGGCAATAATTATATTTGCCGTGTGGTCGGATATTGGTTCGCCTAAAAAAATAATCCTGTCTTTTAACAGGCGGGAATAAATATCGTAAGCCCGCTCAACGTGGCCGGTTTTTTCAATTACTGTTGGTATTAATGCCATATATTAGTTTATTGGGATATTGGTAATCAGGTTAATGAATTTCCAATTCCCTAGTTATATTAATTTACATTCTTATATTAAATAAAAAAGACAGTATTGTCAATTAAAGGCCAGTTTATATAATTTCCCAGCCATTTTTTGTTTTTAGTATATTGCCTTTTATTTTAAATCCGGAAGATTTTGGGTGTCCGCCGCCGTCCAATGCAATTGCCAGCTTTGAGATATCAATATCCGGGTGCGAGGAGCGCAAACTGCCTTTTATAAGTCCGGGTTTTTCTTCCCGCAGGAAAATAAGCCCTTTAACTTCTGCTAAATTGCTTAAAAAGCCGGAAACGCCCTCCATCTCTTCGTCAGTCGCGGAACTTTCTTTAATATCATTATAAGTTAATACGGAGAAAGCGAAATTATATTTTTTATTTATTTGTAGACTGCTCAGCGCTTTCCCCCATATTTTAATACCTTCAAAGCTTTTGTTGCGCGCAGTCTGTTTTATGATTTTAGGGTAATTAGCGCCGCGCAAAAGCATTTCCGAGGCAATTTTTATGGTTGTATCGGTCGTGGAAGGGTAAAGCAGGTTGCCGGTGTCTGTTAAAATTCCGGTAAGAATACAGTTGGCCATGTTTTTATTAATTTTTATTTGACTTGATTTAAAAAAATTATAAAGCACTTCGGCCGTTGATGATGTTTTAACGTCTTTTATCTCAATATCCGCATAGCTGTCTATTTTCGGATGATGGTCAAATTCAATAATATATTGATTGGCGTATTTATTATTAATTTCTTTTTCCAGATTGGTCCGGCTTATGCTTCCGCAGTCAAGCGCGATAATCAGATCATAATCGTTGAAGCGCAGTAATTTTTTGTTAGATTGGATTTTTTCCAGATGAGGCAGAAAATTATAAGTATAAGGAGGCTCATCTTTGCAGTAAGCAAAATATTTTTTATTTATTTTTTCCAAAAATTCTATTAAAGCGCAGGTAGAAGACAAGGCGTCCCCATCCGGCCGGTCATGGGTAACCAAAAGTATATTGTCGGCTTTTTTTATTTTAGCAAGCGCCTCGGCGTATTTAATTTTATACATTTTTTTAATTGTTTAGCTTATTGGTTACGCGGCCACTGTTTAAAAAACGGCCTTAAGCCGTTTTTTTATTATTTAGTTAGTGTGTAAAAACTAGCACGGCTTAAAAATTAATATTTTCACATATTTTTTATAAAATTATTTTCGCTGATATTACAATATCACTTCAAAAAATTTTATAAAAAATC
>Ga0164313_10005650_pt1 | contig 11072 bp, 9 predicted proteins | sample GuaBasSedimGuay4_FD_113735 | JGI IMG/M metagenome (GOLD analysis project Ga0164313, IMG submission 113735) | Subseafloor sediment microbial communities from Guaymas Basin, Gulf of California, Mexico - Guay4, Core 4569-4, 0-3 cm | ecosystem: Environmental > Aquatic > Marine > Hydrothermal vents >...
AGCCTGCTATCTTTCACCTCGGCGAGCGCAAAAGAGTTGCGCATGGCGTACGACGCCGACCCGGTAACCCTGGATATTCATGAGCAATTATCCGGCGGCATACTGCAACTCTCGCACATGTCTTTCGACCCGCTGATTCGCTGGACCAAGGAATTATCCTTCCAACCACGTCTGGCGATCAGTTGGCAGCGCATCAACGTATCAACGGTGCGTTTCAGCCTGCGCAAGGGCGTCAAGTTCCACAGCGGCAACATGATGACCGCGCAAGACTTCAAGTGGACCTTCAATCGCCTCAAGCAAAGCCCCGATTTCAAGGGCATTTTCGCCAACTTCGAAACGCTCAACGTGGTCGACGATTACACCATCGACCTGGTGACCACGGGGCCGTACCCGCTGGTGCTGCACACCGCGACCTACATCTTCCCTCTGGACAGCAAGTTCTACACCGGCACCGACGCCAATGGCAGAGACAAGGGCGCGATCGTCAAGAATGGCGCATCCTTCGCATCGACCAATTTGTCCGGCACCGGACCTTTCAAGGTTGCCTCGCGTGAACAGGGCATCAAGGTCGTCTTCGAGCGTTTCGCCGACTACTGGGACACCAGCACTCCCGGCAATGTTGACCGCATCGTCTTGACGCCGATCAAGGATGAGCAAACCCGTGTTGCGGCGCTGCTTTCCGGCGATGTCGATTTCATCGCGCCGGTTTCGCCCAACGACTTCAACCAGATTCGCGCGTCCAGCGACGCCGAGTTGATCACCATGCCCGGCACGCGCATCATCACCTTCCAGATGAACCAGAATCGCCGTGAAGAGCTCAAGGATCAGCGCGTGCGCATGGCGATCGTCCACGCGGTCAATAACGAAGCCATCGTCAAGAAAATCATGAAGAATTTCGCGACCACGGCTGCGCAGATGAGTCCTCCGGGATACCTCGGTCACAACCCTAACCTGAAGCCGCGTTACGATCTCGCACTGGCCAAACAGTTAATGAAGGATGCAGGCTACGAGGACGGTTTCAGCATCACTATGATGGCGCCTAACAATCGCTATGTTAACGACGACAAGATCGCCCAGGCGGTTGCCACGATGCTGTCGAAAATCAACATCGCGGTTGATCTGCAAACCATGCCCAAGGCGCAGTACTGGCCGGCGTTCGACGACCGCGCGGCGGATATCATGATGATCGGCTGGCATTCGGATACCGAGGACAGCGCCAACTTTTACGAGTTCCTGGCGATGACCCCGGATCAGAGCAGCGGCATGGGTGCGTACAACTCGGGTAACTACAGCAGTGACTACGTCGACAAGAACACCGTGATGGCGAACCAGGAAACCGATGTCGCCAAACGCGCCACAATGTTGCAGGCAATCGAAACCAAGTTGTTCCAGGATGCTGCTTTCATTCCACTGCACTGGCAGAACCTGGCCTGGGCCGCGCGCAAGGGTGTTGATCTCGACCCGATCGTCAATGCACAAAACTTACCTTACCTGGGTGACCTTGTAATCAGGTAGATGATCGTATCGTCGATTCGCAGTAACCTGCTCCGGGCGCTCACCGCCCGGAGTTTTTTTGGGTAACTATCCCCGTTAATGATCCAGTTCTTACTTAAGCGCGTATTTCAGGCTGCCCTGGTGATGCTCATCATCAGCCTGTTCTGTTTTTCGATTCAGGATACGCTCGGCGATCCGACACGCGAAATGGCGGCGATGTCGATGTCCGACGCCGAACGCGAAAACCTGCGCGACGAGCTGGGCCTGAACGACCCGCTGATGATGCAATACGGACGTTTCCTCTCGAAGGCGCTGCAGGGTGACCTCGGCACCTCGTACTTTTTCAAGGAACCGACGCTCGACGTAATCCTGAAAAAAATGCCGGCGACGCTGGAACTTGCCTTTGCCGCTTCGATTCTGATCTTTACCATTTCGATCCCGATGGGCGTGTTCTGCGCCATAAAACCGCGCCACTGGTTCAGCCGCCTCACCATGGCAGTCAGCGTTATCGGCATATCGATACCGGTTTTTTTGACCGCGCTCGCGATGATCTATATTTTTTCGGTCACGCTCGGCTGGATGCCGTCCTTCGGGCGCGGCGAAGTCGTGCAGGTGTGGGGTTACTGGAGCACCAATTTCCTGAGCCGGGACGGATTCGCCCACATCGTCATGCCGGCTATCGCACTGTCATCGATCATGCTACCGCTGTTCATTCGACTGGTGCGCGCCGAGATGCTCGAAGTGCTGAGCTCCGAGTATGTCAAGTTCGCGCGCGCCAAGGGCCTCAGCAACCTGCCGGTTTATCTCAAACACGCGCTCAAGAATACGATGCTGCCGGTGATCACCGTTGGTGGCGTGCAGATCGGCATCATGGTGGCTTACACCATTCTGACCGAATCGGTGTTTCAGTGGCCGGGCATGGGATTCATGTTCCTGGAGGCGGTCAACCGTTCCGATATTCCGCTGATCACCGCCTATATTATGTTTGTCGGTTTCCTCTTCGTGGTCGTCAACACACTGGTCGACCTGCTCTACGGCTTCATCAATCCGATGGTTGACCTGGTGGGCCGCAGACAATGAGCACCGCTAACGGCTTCTGGCAGCAAGTGCTTCAATCCGATCTGTATTACTACTACAGGCGCGACAAGGTGGCGATCGCCAGCAGCCTGGTGTTCGTCACGCTCACGCTGATGGCGGTGTTTTCACCGTTGATCGCGCCCTTCGATCCCTATGACCTGACCCAGATCGACCTGATGGATTCGGAGATGCCCCCCGCCTGGCTACCCGAAGCCGACTCCCGCTTTCTGCTCGGCACCGACGACCAGGGCCGCGACCTGTGGAGCACGATTCTCTACGGCATGCGCGTGTCGCTACTGATCGGTGTTTTCGCGGTGTTGCTGCAATCGGCCATCGGTATCGTCGTCGGCCTGGTTTCGGGTTATATGGGCGGCCGCGTCGATAGCATATTGATGCGTATCGCCGACGTGCAGCTTTCATTTTCGACCTTGATGGTCGCGATCATCGTGCTCGCAATTGTCAAAAACGCCTTCGGCGGCGCAACCTACAGCAATTACGCCATGCTCATCCTGATTCTCGTCATCGGCCTGTCGGAGTGGCCGCAGATCGCGCGCACGGTGCGCTCCTCGGTGCTCGGCGAAAAGGAAAAGGAGTACGTCGATGCCGCCCACGTGATGGGCTTCGGGCCGATACGCATCATGTTCAAGCACATCCTGCCGAACTGCCTGTCACCCATCTTCGTCATCGGCACGGTACAAATCGCCAATGCCATTATCACCGAGGCGGCGCTGTCCTTCCTCGGCCTCGGCATGCCCGTGACCGAGCCCAGCCTCGGCTCGCTGATCAGCATCGGCAAGGAGTACCTGTACTCGGGCTCGTGGTGGATCACGCTGATTCCGGGCTTCTTCCTGATCGCCATCGTCATAACTATCAACCTGATGGGCGATTTCCTGCGCGACGTCTTTAATCCCCGGCTCTACAAGGATTAATCTCGGTCAATTGAGTAAACGGTCGCCGTAACGGCGGAGCATTCGAAACGAGATTAGCTAAATGTCTACGGTCCTGGCAGCTGTGTTATGCCAGCGCTCGACGACCTCGCGCAACGCAAAGCAGCGTTCGAGCAAGGCCAAATCGGATGCTCCGACGCCCGCGTTGGTCATGTGGTCGCGCCAGGGTGTCGTCACTTTGAGGACCGCGCCGGCGATTTCGTGGGCGAGCTCATCCGGCACACCCATGCGTCGCGCCGCGGCCTGGATATTGTCGACGGTCGGGGTGCTCCCGAAAGGACCGATCGCGATTGCATGCGACCCCTGCAGGCTGATTTGGGGCACGATGTCGTAGCCCGGGGAGAGCGAGTAGTCTGAAACCGACGATCGTTTCATGAAGGCGTGATTCCGCAGGTGGTCATCGGTATTGCCGATCGCGATGTTGAATAGCATGCGGCGAAACACGACCGTGCCGAGGTCGCCGGTTAGATGCCCGATGCGCTTGCCGAGTTGGGTAATGCCGGGATACGACATCGTCGATTCGTCGATCTCGGTAATGTCGAATTTGTTGATGAGACTCGCTACCGAGACCAGATGATGGCGCTCGTTGGGGGCCTGGTCGAAACGCTCCACCAGTAGCACCGGCCCGCGATCGGTTTCCGTGAGGGCCACATCCGGCGCCTCGATGCCGGCTTCGCGCGCCATGCGCATCGACGCGAGCTCGACCCGGCACATGTCGACCAGGTCCGAATCGCGGTTGAATTTCGCGATCCATTCGCGACCGTCGTTTTCGATGAGTGACTTGGGTCGCGCCCCACCGAGGCCGCTGCCGTGGAAGAAGTAGGGCTCCAAAGCGCGATCCACTTCCTTGCCGGCCTCGATATCACCGGCAATGTGCTGCAAATGTACCAGGTTCTCGAACGGTCGCTCAGGCGGCGGCCGCACCAGGTCGCCGAGATTCGCCGTGAAGTGCAATGCGCCCACGCCTTCGCCCGAGGCGGCGAGCAGGAATTCGACCTGTGTGACCGGCGGCGGTTGGCGGGTTTTGGTGAGACAGCGCCTGCCCCACTCGTCGGGTCCCGCGTCGATCAGAACGCCGAACATCGCGGGCGTGTCGCGAGTGCGATGCTTGACGTGGATGTCGGCGTTCAAGGGCAGGTTGATCGGGTCGAGGGCAAATGCCCGGGGATGATTGATATAGGCTTTCGCATATTTGAAACGGCCGAGCCTGTCGTCGACAATCAATTGACCGGCGAGCAAGATCGTGCCGTCACCGAAGTCCACGTGGACGAAGAGTTTCTCCGGCATCAGATGTCGAACTCGTCGGCAGCCGACATGCCCGGTGCGCGCGCACGCTTACGCATGGCGTTACGACCGAGAGCCTCACCCAGGGTATCGTCGCCCCGGGCGATGACTCGATCGAACGCCGTCGGTAATCCAAGCACGTCGAGCAGCGCAAGATAAGCGCCGACCGTGATGTGTGGGGAGCCGGCCTCGACTTTTCTGATCGAGCTCTCGGACAGCCCGGCTTTGGCCGCGACGTCCGCCTGGGTCCAGTTTCTAAGCAAGCGAGCCTCTTTCAAGCGAGCACCGAGAGCGGCCAACGACCCCAGGGCCGCATCGCTGATCAAGGCATAGGACAGTGAACTTCTAGGCATGGCGCGAATCTCATCTATTTCAAGTTATATAGCACGTCAATCCGTAATTATCTATTTATATAGACGGAAATCTCTATTCGCCTAACTATCTAGTTATATAGATGGCTAATCTCAAATTATCCGTCTATATAGACGGAAATTTATGAACCGCCGCACTTTTCTTGAGCACGCAATAAATACATTTCTACATTTCAGTTTATATAGACTAATATTATCAATTAAACATTGTATATAAACTACTTCCGACCTCCAGTGTACTTGTCGTCGCTGTTGACGATTACCACATTATTTGAACACCCAGCGACATTACGAATAATCGGGCCCGGATTACCCTTGACTTCGATTCGCGAGGTCATCGTAGTCATCCCAATCGAACGCAGGAATGTGTAAACTGGTCGCGACTTTGAAATCTGATCTCGGTAACCCGGATAACGTGGGTGACGCGGCGGGGTGGTGATACTTGCAAGCAGCAGACGGCTCTTTGAACTTGAGCAGTGCCGAAATAGACGAATTGGCAAATTGGCAAATTGGCAAATTGTGTCGAACTAATCGGTACGATGGAATTTCCTGCCCAGTTCAGCCTGTTTTGTATGGCGCTATGCCGTGCGGATACGGCTTACACAAGCGCCTTTTTCGAGGACGACATTCCTGCAACCCTGTATACCAATTCCACGGATGAAAAAATCATCGAAATACTCGAGGTAGGCGCTGAATCGGCGCGCACCGACCGGTTCGCTTCCGGCGTAACCCGAGGCTTCCAGGGCATCGGCAAACCTGACACCATCGGCATCCTTCAATTCGGAAACCTCGCCCATGGAAAGTATGCCGGCATAAACACCGCTGGCAATCATGGGTGGCGGAAAACGACTGCCTTCTTCGTTGGTCCAGTCAATGATGGTGATGGGCCGGCGCGTCTGTCGCCCGGCGTCGTTCAGCGCGCGAACAACTTCGAGCCCGCTCAGCACGCCCAGAATCCCGTCGAAGGTTGAATATCAGTGGTACGCGCAGCGGCACGAAGGGTTCCATGACCCTCCCAGGACGAGGCGCTTTAGAAACTTCAGGCTTTCTTCCAGCGACGCCGATATATCGGCACAAAAATCATGGTTAAACCGATCAGCAGCAATACCAGTGTCATCGGGCGTTGATACATGAACTGCAGCCCATCGGTCAAATTCACCGCGCGCGCAAAGTTATCCTCCATCATGCCCCCCAGGATGAAACCGATGAGCAGCGGCGCCAGTGGATAATTAGCAAATCGCAGGATAGTCGCAAACACCCCGAATCCAACCAGGATTAGCAGTTCCGTCGCGTTGTTCTGGCCAATGTAGGCACCGATCATAGTGAAAAATAAAATGAACGGGATCAGGTAGTTACGCGGGATGGTCAGCAGTTTGGCGATGTAGGGGATGAGCGGCAGATTGAGGATGATCAACACCACATTGCCGATATACATGGAAATGATCACCGCCCAGAAAATATCCGGATTATCGATCATCAGCCGCGGGCCGGGATTCACGTTGAGTGCGATTAACGCACCCAGCAAGATAGCGGTGGTGCCGGAACCGGGAATGCCGAGGGTCAGCAGCGGTACGAATGATCCAGTACAGGCAGCGTTGTTGGCCGCTTCCGGGGCCGCCAGCCCTTTTATCGACCCCTTGCCAAATTCTTCCTGTTCCTCGCCTTTGGCAAGATTTCGCTCGACCGCGTAACCCAGGAATGAAGCGATGGTCGCCCCCGCGCCTGGCATCACCCCGATCAGAAAACCCTGGATAGATTGCCGTCCAATGACGGGCGCGATCTTTATCGCTTCGGCCTTAGAAATGCGCAGGTTTTTGATTTCGTTACTGGTGCTGCTTTGAGCGCCACGCGATGGATCCAGCACCAGCATAAGCGCTTCGGGCAGGGCAAAAAGCGCCATCGCCAGGGTGATAAAACTAAACCCCGATTGCAGGTCCTGTATACCCATGGTGTAACGCGGTGCGTTGAAGAGCGCACTTTCACCCACGGTTGACATGAGCAGACCGATCACGGTCATGAGCAATGCCTTGACCACCATGCCTTTACCGGCAAAGGCGGCGATGGCGGAAAGTCCGACCACCATCAAGGCGAAGTATTCAGCTGAATGAAACAACAGCGCAACCGATGACAGGGTTGGCGCAAATCCCATCAGCAAAATAGCGCCTATAGTGCCGCCACAGAACGAGGAGATAGCGGCAATGGTTAGCGCCTTGCCGGCCTGTCCCGCACGTGCCATGGGATATCCATCGAAGGAAGTCGCAACCGTTCCCGCGACCCCGGGCGCATTGATTAAAATGGATGAGGTCGAACCGCCGAAGATAGCACCGTAATAGACACCGGCCAGAAGAATCAGCGCCGAAGAAGGATCACCGATTTTAATTGCGATCGGAATCATGATGGCGATGATCGACATCGGACCGAGCCCCGGTAGCATGCCGATAAAGGTACCGATCAGGCAGCCGGCGACAACCATCATAAGATTGTTGAATGTGAAGGCGGTCTGTAAACCGAGCAGGACTCCATCGATCATGATATGTCTTCCTCTAACTCAAAAACCAGGGCAATGGTCGCAGGTACAGGCCCAGTGTTTCCTGGACCAGGTACCAGATGGAGAAGGCGCTAAACGCCGCGATCGGAATCATCAACTTGAGTTTGCGTTCGCCCAGTATCCAGCCTGTGGCGACCAGGAACAGAGTGGTTGTGGCGAGAAATCCGATGGGACGCAATGCCAGCGCATAAGCAACCATGGCCAGGACCAGGTAGAGGGCCTGGCAGACCTCGTACTGTTCAAAGTATTTTGCGATTCCCACATCTTCGGTTTCAGGGTCACTGTCGCTGGTTTGCTGGCTGGGTGTCAGAATAATGAGCATGCACAGCAGGGCTGAGATAATGGTGAGTCCACTCGGCAGGGTAGTGGGCAGAAACACCATATTCCGCTCAAAGGGCAATAGTTCGTAGGTGACCGTTGAATAGCCATAGGCTAGCGTCACAACCAGAAAAAACGCGGCAATCCATTTATCGAGATTTTTCATGTCGCATGTCCCTTCAACCAGATTTTGATGAGCTGCTGAAAAGCGGCTAACTGAAACGCCGGAGCATGATGAATCATGCCCCGGCTTGATGTAGTCAGATCAAAGGAAACCGAGCTTCGTCATCAGGTCCTTGATGACCTTTTCCTGCGCTTCCAGGAAAGTTACGAAGTCATCACCGGAATTGTGGATGTTAACCCAGCCGTTACGGGCGCGGACTTCTTCCCAGGCGGCTGTGTCGTACATTTTACTAATGACATCACGGTAAGCATCGGCCTTGTCGGCAGACAATCCAGGAGCGGCAAAGAATCCACGCCAGTTGACAAATTCCGCATCTATACCCTGTTCTTTCAAGGTCGGGGCATCCGGTGCCGCACTGTTGCGCTCGGCCGAAGTTATGCCAATGATGCGAACTTCCCCGGCGTTAGCCAACGCTAGTGCTTCAGAAAAACCGGTAGAAAGCGCCTGGATTTCACCTGACAGCAAGGCTGCCATAGCTTTACCGCCAGCATCATATGGAATGTACTTCACTTTTGTCGGGTCTTCACCGGCCGCCTGCATTGCCTGGGCGACGACAAGGTGATCCATCCCTCCCGGCACAGAACCACCGCCAATGGCGACACTCCTCGGGTTCGCTTTATACGCGGCTACCAGGTCCTTGAAAGTTTTGAGCGAGCTGTCCTTGCTGACAACAAATGCGGCGTAGTCACCGATGGTGCCCGCGATCATGGTCAAATCACGGAAATTATGTGGGAACCGGCCAACCAGCGAACGAATAACGATCGGGGTGGAATTCACCATCAATGTGCCCGAGTTGGAATCCGCATTTTCAATCAGGAAACCGATGGCCTTACCGCCACCGCCGCCCGACATATTTTCATAGGATGCTGTTTCGACCAGGCCCGATTTGGTCAGCGCCTCACCAGTGCCGCGCGCGGTGCCGTCCCAGCCACCGCCGGCGCCGCCGGGAATTAAAAAGTGGATCGATTCCACGTCAGCGGCATTAGCGCCGATCGCTGAAATAGAAAGTGAAAGGCCCAGTGTCGTGCCTAGAGCCGCTTTTAACAGCGCTCTACGCTTGGTGTTATTGATAAATTGCATTGTCATATCCTCTGATTATTATGTAGGCGAAACAATATCGGCATTTGCTCAAACTTGAAAGCTTGTGTGAATAATGTGCTTTTTGTTTTTATACCATATTAAGTTCATAAAGTGCATGGGATGATTTGCGCTCCGCCGACCTGTAGATAAAAGAGGGTTCAGTCAGCTAATCCTGGAATAGTATCGTTCCGGCCTGCCCACGCCACCATAACTGAGATCGACCTGCAATTCGCGCGTACTGACCAGGTATTCCAGGTAGCGCCTCGCGGTGGTGCGGCTGACCCCAAGCCTGTCGCCGACGTCCGATGCCGCAATTGACTGCCCGGTCGACTCGAGAAATTCACGCACCTTGTTCAGGGTCAGGATATCAACGCCTTTCGGCAATACCGGCTCACTTTCCGGGCTCGCTACCCGTCCACGTGGCATGATGGCATCGATATCGCTTTGATCCAGGGTTTCAAGGTCTTGCAACCGTATTAGTTGCTCGCGGTAGCGTTCCAGCGACTCGCGAATGCGATCAAAAACCAGCGGCTTGACGATATAGTCAAAGACGCCGCCGTAAATCGCCGTTTTCAGCATTTCCACGTCGCGCGCGGCGGTCACCAGAATCACATCGATTTGTTGTTTGCTCTCACGCAGTTGATTGACGAAATCAAGACCGTTGCCATCGGGAAAGTGAATGTCCAGCAACAACAGGTCAGGCGCCAGAATGTCCGTCATTTCACGCGTCGATTGCAGCGAATGCGCCATACCGATGACTTCAAAGCCGTCGATACGATCGAGAAGCTGTCGCTGAATTTCTGCGATCCGGCGATCGTCTTCGGCAAGTAATACCTTGACCTGATCATCCATGGGATTGTTCCGGGTTGACTATCGGGTCGCCCATCGAGTCGGAAACCGCCAGCTGCTTCGGCAGGTAAACTACAAACCTTGTTCCGCTGCCCTCCCCGGGCTCCACCAGGGCCTGGCCATGGAGGTTATCAATTATGGTTTTCACCAGGTAAAGCCCGTAACCGTGGTCGAAACCCGGCTTCGACGAAATGCCCTTTTCAAAAATGATCTCCTGTTCGTCTATCGGAACGCCGGCGCCATTGTCGGTTATTTCAAACACCAGGTCATCGCCAAAATCATTTAGCGACAGATGGATCCGGTTGTCCGAGCCCGAGTTTTCGAGAAGGTTCACCCGCGTCGCCTCAAAGGCATTATCGATAATATTACCGACCATCGACACCAGCCCTTCCACCGGAATATGTTCGGGAATCGGGCCCATGTGACTCATGCCGTCCAGTTCCAGTTCCAGGCCGAGTTCGTGGGCTCGATTGTATTTGCCGAGAATACAGCCCGCCAGCACCGGATCGGAAACCGACGAGGCCAGCAATCTGACCAACTCCTGGATACCCTTGCTCTCCTGACCAATCAGTTCCAGTGCCTGGTCGCTCGCATCTATCTGGATCAGCCCGGCAATCGTATGCAGCTTGTTGGCGAAATCATGGCTTTGCGCCCGCAGCGTATCAGCGTATTGCTCGATGTGGCTGAGCTTGCGACTGAGCAATTCGATATCATCCTTCAATCGAAAGCTCGACACGACGCCGGTTATTTCGCCATCCACGGATATCGGGACTCGATTAACGATCAGGCTTTTACCGTTGATCAGGATTTCCCGGTCATACTCGGCCTTATCCGATTGCAGCAGCTGCCGCATGTCGCTCTGCGGCAGCACCTGGCGGATGTTCTGCCCGCGCAGGTCGGCGTCGCCGAGCCCCAGCGTA
>Ga0164313_10005652_pt1 | contig 11069 bp, 9 predicted proteins | sample GuaBasSedimGuay4_FD_113735 | JGI IMG/M metagenome (GOLD analysis project Ga0164313, IMG submission 113735) | Subseafloor sediment microbial communities from Guaymas Basin, Gulf of California, Mexico - Guay4, Core 4569-4, 0-3 cm | ecosystem: Environmental > Aquatic > Marine > Hydrothermal vents >...
AAGCAATACAGACGGCATAATTAGTTTGTCGGTTTATGAACTCGATAACGATAAACTGAGAGTCATCCTCGGCGTCGATATCACCAACAACAAGAAAGCCCCTGTAAAAACAGAGGCTTAATTGTCAGATGGTGCCGAAGGCGAGACTCGAACTCGCACGTGGAAACCCACACTAGACCCTGAACCTAGCGCGTCTACCAGTTCCGCCACTTCGGCACGCGCATCATCAATTCGTAAAAAAGATTGATTAAATGCGTAAAATGCTATAAATATATTTTTTTATTTTTCATGTCAAGTCCTTAATTCAGCAGAGAATAATTTATGCAACTTATTGAAAATCTTGATGATATAAAGTTTTCTTTTAAAAATGCCGTTCTCACCATCGGAAATTTTGACGGCGTTCATATCGGACACCGGGCCCTCTTTCACGAGGTCATCAAAAGAGCGGATGCCATTGGCGGAACCTCCATCGCCATGACCTTCGAGCCTCACCCCATCCGCGTGCTCAAACAGAACGGCCATCCCCCTTTGATCACCCTTTATGACCAGAAGGTGGAGCTCATCAATAAATCCGGTATCGATGTGTTGATCGCTGTGCCCTTTACCAAAATGTTCGCTTCGATTACAGCCAAGGAGTACGTCCTGGATATTCTGATAAAGCGTATCGGAGCCCGCGTAATCGTTGTGGGGGAAGATTACACTTTCGGGAAAAACCGCGAAGGCAATCTCAACCTGTTAAGGTCATATGCCGAAGCGCTTGATATCCAGGTCGTGGTGATGGACTGGATACCCATCGCCAACCAGGCCGGAAGCAGAATCAGCAGTACACGTATCAGGGAACTGGTCATGGATGGAAAGATGCGTGAAGCGCAAAAACTGCTGGGCCGTAACTATCAGATCAAGGGCGTGGTGGTCGTGGGACGAGACCGTGGGGGAAAGCTGCTTGGCTGCCCCACCGCCAACATCAATCTCCACGATGAGTTGTGTCCCAAACCGGGCGTTTATGCCGTCACCGTCGAATCCATGGGAACCGTTCACAAGGGTGTGGCCAACATTGGCTACAGCCCGACTTTCAATGACCATGAATTCACCGTGGAAGTGCACATCCTCGATTTCGATAAAGATATTTATGGCCAGGACATTCGTATAAATTTTATTCAACGCATCCGGGACGAAATTAAATTTTCAAGCATCGCAGAACTTTCCGACCAGATCACGAAAGATATTCTGAACGCACGCGGCATACTCACATAACTCATTAGAAACGGGTGGTCGTTTATCTCGCCAGTCTCGATCCCCCGTTATCTACCCTGAAATAAATATCGGTGCCGATAAATGTTTCTAATGTGTATGAATAATAGTTAATAGTATACATTAATAATAATTAGTCATCTTATTGTATTATATAATATATATTTATAATTATTATGAGCCGAAAACTCATCATCTCCCTCATGTTAGGGGCAGCTATATCAACCGGCGGATTGTATCTGGCTTTCAAAAATATCCCGTTTGCGGAATTGTGGGGATACCTTGTCACCATAAACTATTTCTGGCTGCTGCCGGCAGCGGCCATGGTCATGCTCAGCTTCATCTTAAGGGTTCTGCGCTGGCAGATTATTCTCGGGTCGGCCCGCAAGGTGGCTTTCTGGCCGGCCTTTCACCCGCTGATGATCGCCTTCATGATCAATACAATCCTGCCGGGCAGGGTCGGTGAACTGGCCAGGCCGGCAATACTGCAGAAAAACCAGGGCATTCGATACAGTACGGGTCTTGCAACCGTTGCCGCGGAAAGAGCTTTGGATATCATCGTCATCATCACCCTGTTTTTCGTGGTAATGAACATGGTCCGGATAGATCCAAGCGTCAGCATCGCCTTCGGCGATTACCAACTCAACCGGGAGACACTGGAAACCATCGCCGGCGGACTGGCAAGGCTCAGCCTGGTCCTGATCGTCGGTATGGTGATGGTCAGTGTCAATGCCAGCCGAAACTGGATCAACAAACTGATCATGAAAGCACCCTCGCTGCTGTTTTTCCTGGGGAAAGACCTGCAAAACGTGATCATCGAAAAAATCAGCGCCCGGGTGGTCGGGCTGATGGACAACTTCGCTTCGGGGTTTGCAATGATCAAGTCTCCAGGCAAGATGACCCTGAGCCTGGTGCTTTCAATACTGATCTGGCTGCTGGGCGTGCTCTCTTATGCTGTTTTTGCTCTGGGATGCCCTGGAATCGGTATTGATTTGGTTGAAATGGCTGCGGTCATGGTTATCGTATGTATTTTCATTGCGCTTCCCTCTGTTCCGGGCTACTGGGGTTTGTGGGAAGCTGGCGGCATATTCGCCCTGACCCTGTTCGGTGTTTCCGGCAGAGAGGCAGCGGGTTTCACCCTGGCAAACCATGCGATCCAGATGATTCCCGTAATGATTATCGGTGCGATTTCGGCCTGGATAACCGGCGTCAATATATGGCGCACATCCTTCACATAGAAAGAACAATTTTTCAGGTTTATAAAATGACGGCGCTAAAAATCGTTACCTACCCGGATAAATTTCTCAAAAAGCCCACGCGGCTCGTTGAAAATATTGACGGCAATCTGATGGAAGTCGTCGGCAACATGGGTGAGACCATGTATTCGGCACCCGGCATCGGACTGGCCGCCATCCAAGTCGGTGTCGATCAGAGTTTTTTGATATACGACATATCGCCGGGTGATGAAGAGCGCAGGCTGAGCCTCCTCGTCAACCCCAAAATCGTGGAAAAAGAGGGCGAAATCCTTTCTGAAAGCGAGGGCTGCCTGAGTGTTCCCGATTATCGGGCTGACGTTAAACGGTATGCCTCCATCATCGTAGAAGCTTATAATGCCAATGAAAAGCAGGTGCGTATCGAAGCGCATGACCTGCTCTCCATCGTTCTGCAGCATGAAATCGATCACCTGCAAGGGACGTTGTTCATCGATCGCATCAGTTCCCTGAAGCGACAGTTTTACAAGCGCCGTATAAAAAAACAGATGAAAAGGGATGAATAGCATCGAAAATTCACAGGCATACCGAATCGTTTTCATGGGAACCCCCGGCTTTGCCGTACCGGCGCTGAAAGCACTGCATGAGAGTAAACATGAAGTTCTCATAGTCGTAACCCAACCGGACCGGAAAAAAGGACGGGGACGCAAACTGGCCGCCCCGCCCGTAAAATCGACTGCCCTGGAACTGGGATACGAGGTTTTCCAGCCGGAGTCCGTTAAGACGGATGAATTCGCCGAGGCCATTTTAAAACTGAATCCCGATCTTCTATTGGTCATCGCCTTCGGGCAGATTATTCCCAAAGCTGTGCTCAGGGCCGCCGACAGGGGCGCCATTAACCTGCATGCCTCACTCCTTCCCAAATACCGCGGACCGGCTCCGATTCAGTGGGCTATCATCAACAGGGAAAAAGAAACCGGAGTGACCACCATGTTCATGGACGAAGGCCTGGATACCGGCGACATGCTGTTGTCACAGCCGGTAGAAATCGGCGAAAGGGAGACCTCCGGAACCCTTCACGACAGGCTGGCGGGTATGGGCGCAGACCTGGTCCTGGAAACTCTGGACAAACTGGCAACGGGAATCCTGTCACCCGTCCCCCAGGATGAGCGGCATTCAACGTATGCTCCCCTGCTGAAAAAGCAGGACGGCAGAATCGACTGGACGCGCCCCGCAAAAGAGATAGAAAGCTTTATTCGCGGGGTAAACCCCTGGCCGGGTGCCTTTACATTTTGCGACGACCGGCGCCTCAAGATATACACGGCTCAATATCTCGACATGGACACGACTGCCGATCCCGGTACCGTGCTGGTGGGATTCCCCTGTGAATTAAGGGTTGCCACCGGGCAGGGCGCGCTGGTACTGGAAGAAATCCAGGGGGCCTCCGGAAAATGTCTGCTGACAAAAGACTTTCTCTGCGGTTGCCACATTGCGCCGGGAACAAGGTTGGTATAACCCGCACATTGAAATAGGGTTCAAGGATCCAAGGGGCCGAGGATTCAAGTGAAAAATTACCCATAGATAATGTGATTTAGTGCCTATTTATTCAAATCACATCATGTTTGCGCAGGATTTTGGTGCCCGACGCTGAACAAAATCCAAAGGAAAGGGCGAATAACCAATATCCAATAACGAATGATTAATGTCCAAGTTAAGGCAAACAGCATAAAGCATTCGGAATTCGGCACACGGTTTGGTAGGCATAAATCCCCGCGCTACAAAGCCGTCGCCTTTGTGCCATGTAGTCCAGGGCTTCAGCCCTGCCGGAACTTGATAATTGGGTGTTGGATATTGATTATTGGATATTCAATTCCGGTTATCCGGGTTGGGATATTGTGGAATGGAATTTGGTGCTTTTAGTCTGTTACCCCAGGTGAAAAGCCATTTTGGAGTAAACCCTCGGCCCCTTGATCCCTTGGATCCTGGGACCCTCTTTAAGTCATACAATCAGGCATAGACATGCAGGATATCGCCCGCCAAAACGCACTTAAAATACTCAATATACTCGATGAGACCTCGAAACCCCTGGATGCTGTCATGGCGGAGATTCTGCCCGATGGCCGTTTTCCATCAAAACGGGACCGCGCCTTTACTCAGACAATCGTGTACGGGGTCCTGCGCTGGCGAGGACGCATCGACTGGATCATCGACCATTTTTCCAACATCAAAATCCAGCGCATTGATCCCAAGGTGCTGAACATCATGCGCATGGGCCTCTTCCAGATCATTTTTCTGGACCGCGTCCCCGTATCCGCTGCCGTAAACACCTCTGTAGAACTGTCCAAGTCCGTAGCGGAGCCTTATGTGGTGAAATTCGTCAACGCTATCCTGAGAAAAGCCGGAAACTCCCACACGAACGTGCCCTTTCCGGTTTTCAGCAAGGACCCGGTTGCATCCATCGCCGCAACCCTTTCATTTCCGGAATGGCTCGTGGAACGGTGGCTGAAACGATTCGGCCCAGAAGAATGCCGTAGCCTGTGCAGCTTTATCAACACCATTCCGCCGATCACGGTGCGGGTCAACGATTTAAAAACAGATCGTGAGCAACTGCTTAATTCCCTGGTGCAGGACACGGAAAGCGCCACCCTCACGCGCTGCTCTCCTGTTGGCCTTTCATTTGTCAACCCCAAGCTTCCCATCGCTAACATGACCGCCTATCAGAAAGGGTGGTTCCAGGTGCAGGATGAAGCAGCTCAGCTGATTTCACTGTTTCTCGCCCCCCGTCCCGGTGAAAGAATCATGGACGCCTGTGCGGGACTGGGGGGCAAAACCGGCCATATTGCGCAGCTGATCGGAAACAACGGCAAGATCATCGCCGTGGACAAGAACCGCCAAAAGCTGAGCCAGTTGAGGTCGGAAATGATGCATCTCGGCATATCCACAGTGACAACCCGGTCGCTGGATCTCAACGACCCTCCGGACGCAGGTAACCACGCAGGGTTCGACCGCATCCTGTTGGATGCCCCCTGCTCCGGCCTGGGGGTGCTGCGCCGTAATCCGGACGCCAAATGGGCCGCTGCAAAAAAGAACCTTGAAGCTTTCAAAGAACGCCAGTCAAATTTTCTGACGCATCTGGCGCCGCGCCTGAAGGTTAACGGCACTTTGCTCTACGCGGTGTGCAGCATGGAACCCGAAGAAAATGATGCGGTGGTGGAAGCCTTTCTAAAAACGCATTCCGGCTATATCGTGGATAAGGATCCAAGCACCGTACCGGATACCGTACAGCCGTTTGTCGATAAAGACGGATTTTTGAGAACGTTTCCCCACACCCACAACATGGATGGTTTTTTCTCTGTTCGCCTCAAACGGATAAAATGATTCTGCGGGCTGCTAAATACTCACTTTTGCTTCTCATCTTCCTGTGTGTTACCGGGGTCAGCGCCTACCTGACCCTGACTTTTGTGATCAAAAGCGAAGAGAGCGTGATTGTTCCGGAGCTGGTGGGCAGGGATGTCATCTACGCTCTCGAAATTTTGACCGACCTCGGGCTGAATATCAAAGTCAAGGGGTCCGAGTACAGTGAGGACGTCCCCAAGAATCACGTAATTATCCAGGAACCCGGTCCCGGCGCAGAGATTAAAATAGACAGGGACGTCAGGATTCTTATCTCGAAAGGGCAAAAAACCGTTCTAATGCCCAACCTGAAAGGGCTCTCAATTCACCGCGCCAACCTGGCGATCCAGGAAAACGGTCTTTGCCAGGGGCAGGTATCCTTTACCCACCATGGCCCCAAAACCGGCAGGGATGACATCCTCTCGCAGGTTCCCGGGCCCGATCAGTGGGTCCAGCGCGGAAGATGCATCGATCTGCTCGTCAGCCTGGGGCCCCGCCCCCGAATGTATAAAATGGAAAATTTGCGTGGTCTTTCATTGGATGAAGCCGTGTACCTGATTGAAAAAAGCAACCTGGCCGTCGGAAATATCAGATATGCCTTCAACGTCAACGACCCCGAACACACTATTATTGACCAGGACCCGAAATACGGATACAGAATATCGGAAAAAGCTTCGGTGAACCTGACCATCAACAAAAATCCGGTGCAACCAACAAACGCTGCAGGATTGGATGTGTTGACCCAGGGTGTTTTCAGCTATCGTCTGGCGCCGGGCTTTTTTAAAAAGCGTGTCCAGGTTAACCTGAACATCGGCGGTGTGGTCGGTGAAATATTTAACGACCTGATGGGGCCGGGAAAAGAAATATGGCTGGTCATACCCAGCCATACAACCACAACGCTCTTTTGCTACGTGGATGGAGAACTTGTTCGCACACAAGTTTACAGCCCCAACTGATCTCGGCGTGGGGAATTTGGAATGCGGAATGGAAACAATACTGCGACAGCAGTTTCAATAATCGCCACTAAGACGCAAAGGCACAAAGCGTTTGATACTTTTCTTAGAGCCTTTGAGTCTTCGTGGCCAACAAATTTTCTAAAGGTCTATGTAAAGGAGATCCTGCATGAAACTGATTGCGCCATCGATACTGTCGGCTGATTTTTCGAAACTGGGCGATGAAATACGTGCCGTGGAAAAAGCCGGTGCAGACTGGATTCACATCGATGTAATGGATGGTCATTTTGTACCCAACATTACCATCGGGCCCCTGGTGGTGGCTGCAGTGAAAAAAGTCACGAATCTGCCCCTTGACGTACACCTGATGATTGAGAATCCCGAACAATACATTTCGGCGTTTACCGAGGCCGGGGCAGATCTGATCACGGTGCAGGTGGAAACCTGCCCACACTTGAACCGGGTGATCCAGATGATCCACCAGGCCGGTGCCAAAGCCGGTGCCGTGCTCAACCCGTCTACATCTTTGGCGACCATTGAGTGGGAACTCGAAAATCTTGAGCTTGTCATGGTCATGAGCGTAAACCCCGGCTTCGGCGGGCAGAAATTCATCCCCGCCACCCTGGACAAAGTCAGGGTGCTGAAACAATCGATCGAGCAGAAAGGTTTGAATACACTTATTGAAATCGATGGCGGCGTCAACAAGGACACGATTAAAGGCATTTCAGATGCCGGCGTAGATATCTTTGTAGCCGGGTCAGCCATTTTCGGCAGCGTCAACTATCAGGAAACCATCGAAAGCTTCCGCAGGCTGATTGGGTGAAAACCACTGAAACTCATGTTTACAAATGACATGTGTTTGTGATATTTTCCTGAATCTCGCATGAATTTTTATAAAAAGAGGGGCAGCCGAAACGATCATGAATATATCTTCAGATTCCCCAGCAAATGGTTCTCGCCCGGCATCCCGGCAACCTGAAACGGAAAATTCAAAATCCGATCCAAAGCCGGATACAGCCATCCTCCGCCACATAAAAAAATTGAGCCGTATCGGTGTGGCCCTCTCAGTAGAAAAAGACATCAATAAACTGCTCGAAATGATTGTCGACGAAACCCGGGATTTAACCAACGCTGATGCCGGGACACTTTATATTCTCGACCGCGACCAACAGTGCCTGACGTTCCAGATCATGCAAAACGACACCATGCAGACCAGGCTGGGCGGCACCAGCGGTGTGGACATCGAACTGCCCCACGTTCCTCTTTACGCCGAGAATGGAGAACCCAACCATTCGAACGTTTCATCCCACGTAGCGCTCACCGGTGAAACCGTCAATATTCCCGACGTCTATGAAGCCGAGGGGTTTGATTTTACGGGCCCCCGGAACTATGACGCCTCAACGGGCTACCGGTCGAAATCGATGCTGGTCATGGCCCTCCAGAATCATGAGAACGATATCATCGGCGTGCTGCAGCTCCTGAACGCCCAAAATCCCGAAACCCGGAATGTCATCGCCTTTTCAAACGAATATGTCGACCTGGTTGCATCGTTGGCCTCCCAGGCAGCTGTGGCTCTAACCAATACGCAGCTTATCCAGGACCTGACCGACCTGTTTTACTCCTTCATCAAAGGCATTGCCACGGCCATCGATGAAAAATCGGCTTATGCAGGGGGCCACATCAACCGTGTTGTTTTCATCGCCATGATGATTGCCGAAAAAATCAATGACAGCAAGGAAGGCCATTTCAAAGAGTTCTCCTTTTCCAAAGACGAGATGGAAGAGCTGATGATGGCGGCATGGATGCATGATGTGGGTAAAATCACGACACCGGAATACGTTGTGGACAAAGCCACCAAACTGCAGACCATATTCGACCGGCTGGAACTCGTCGAATCCAGGTTCCAGGTCATTGAAGCGTCGATTGAAAATAACAAGCTGCAGCAGAAAGTCGCGCTGCTGAAAAAATCTCCCGATGATGCCGAGCTGGCCTTTGCGGAAATCGAGCAGGCTGCGGCGGAACGGATAAGTGCCCTCGGGGAAGATTTCGAGGTTATCCGGCGAGCCAATACCCCGGGAGAGTTCATGAACCGGGAAAGCATCGAACAGATTGAAACCATTGCTCGCAAAACCTATATCCGGAATGGAAAGAAGCGCCCCTATCTTACCGAGAACGAAGTCCGGAACCTCTGCATCAGCAAAGGCACCCTTACCCGTGAAGAACGGGATGTGATCGAAAATCACGCCGGCATGACCCTGAAAATTCTGAACGAACTGACCTTTCCCAGAAAATTTTCCAGGGTCCCGGAATTCGCCGCCGGCCACCATGAAAAACTGGACGGCTCCGGCTACCCGCAGCAATTGACTGAAAAGGAACTGGCGCTTCAAACGCGCATCCTGGCCGTTGCCGATATTTTCGAAGCCCTCACCGCCAAAGACCGACCCTACAAAAAACCCATGAAACTGTCCCAGGCGGTCAAGATTCTGGGCTTTATGGTTAAAGACCACCACATCGATGCCGATATATATGATCTGGTACTGCAAAGCGATATTCTAAACAAATACGCTAAGACCCACATGGACCCCGATCAAGTCGACGACCCGGACACCGCCGGCTAACGCTGCCTGTTTTTCTATTTAGAACCAACAATCAATGGAGGAAATATAATGGGAACTGACAACCTGGTTTTCTTGGAAAACTTGGAGTGGTTTGACGACACGGGTAAAACGTTGGTCCACCGGCTGCCGGAAAAAGGATCGGGTGAAATCAAATGGGGCGCTCAGCTGACGGTAAGAGAGAGCCAGGCCGGCGTATTTTTTTACAAAGGCAAGGCCGTCGAAGCTTTTGGCCCGGGCCGGCATACGCTGAAAACCGGAAATATTCCCATTTTGACGAAAATTCTCAGCTTGCCCTGGGCCATGCAGAGCCCGCTCAGGGCCGAGATGTATTTCATAAACCTGAAAGTCTTCACCAATCTGAAATGGGGCACCCGGGATCCCGTGGCCTTCAAAGACTCGGAGTTGGGCCTGATCCGCCTGAGGGCCTTTGGCATCTTCAACCTGCAGGTCGTCCAGCCGGTTCTGTTCATCAACAGCATGGTGGGGACCCAGGGGATATTCACCACTGAAGAAATAGAGGAATACCTTAACAGGGTGATTGTTTCGAGATTCAATGACTACATGGGGGAGACCATCGACTCCATCCTGAATCTGCCGGCTCAATACGACGAAATGTCCGAGGGGCTCAGCAAACGCCTTAGTGAGGACTTCAGTCACTTCGGCCTCAGCCTGACCCACCTTTACATGAATGCCATCACCCCGCCGCCCGAAGTCCAGAAGGCTATTGACGACCGCAGTCGCATGGGTGTGTTTGATGACATGAACAAACTCATGCAGATGAAGGCGGCCATGGCTATGGAAAAAGCATCAGAGGCAGATGGTGGCGCATCCGACTCCATGGGTATGGGAATGGGTCTCATGATGCCCGCCATGTTTGCCCAGTACTTCACCGGGGAAAAGGCCAAAGGCCAACCGGCTTCCGAAACAACCGCCTGCCCGGAGTGCCATAACGACATAGCGGTCAATGCCAAATTCTGTCCATATTGTGGTCATCAGCAGCTTGTCATCAAACAGTGCGGCCACTGCGGAAAGAACCTGACCGCCAACGCTAAATTCTGCTCACGATGCGGGAAACCGGCGGAAGAGAAGCCCGAGCCCAAGTTCTGTAGCAAATGCGGGGGTGAAAACCTGTCTGACGCCAAATTCTGTGGAAGCTGCGGGGAGAAACTATAACGCCTTTGGCTGTCATTTGTGCTGCGCACGTAATTTACCCTTCGGGTGTCACTTGCCCTCCGGGCGTAATTTGGCCTTCGGCCGTCATATACGCTATCGCGTGTCATTGCGCCTCCGGCTGATATTTGTGCTTCGCACGTAAATAGCGCTTCGCGCGTCATTTGTTGTCGCTTTTCGCAAAAAGCTTTTAACAGCAATTAATTACAGCGAAGCGTAATGACAATTAATAACGCGCGGCAGCGCTAATGACACGGCGTTAATGATGGTATAGCCTATCCTGCATCCAATTTAGCAATTTATAGGAGGAAGTTATCAAGCTCTCCATCGACCACCAGTGCCCTCAGTGTGGTGCACCGGCTACCCTGGAAGAAACCGACCGGTTGTTTACCTGTGAATTCTGCCGCGTCAAATCCTTTCTGCAGGAGCGGGGGCACTTCCGGTATTTGCTGCCATCCAAGGCCCCGCAGGAA
>Ga0164313_10005653_pt1 | contig 11069 bp, 11 predicted proteins | sample GuaBasSedimGuay4_FD_113735 | JGI IMG/M metagenome (GOLD analysis project Ga0164313, IMG submission 113735) | Subseafloor sediment microbial communities from Guaymas Basin, Gulf of California, Mexico - Guay4, Core 4569-4, 0-3 cm | ecosystem: Environmental > Aquatic > Marine > Hydrothermal vents...
CGCGGATGTTGGCCAAATTTCTGCGACACGTAGGGAGCCAGTTCGGTGCGCACCCAGTCTTGCAGTGATGACGGTGCATGCTGCCCGGAACGCAACGGCTGCTGACTGCAGCCGGCGACCAGCAGCAGTAACAAAATCAACAGGTAGTGCCCGGCTTTCATCAGCTCATTCCTCCAGTAACACCTGTCCGTTATCCTGAATCACCAGCGTGCCACCCGGCTCGCCTTGTGCCTGCTGTTTTGCTACCAGTGTTGAGATGGCCTGCCTGGTGGCCGATGGCAATTGCACACCCCAGACTACCTGCACCAGTCCATCTGCCACGTCATCCAGACTACGAATGTAGTAGGCCGGTACGGTGGTCGCGGACATCTCATGAAACGAGCCCGGCAATGACGCACGCGTAGCGGCCGGTTGGCCGTCCGCCAGCGACAGGCGCCAGGCCTGTTGGTCGGCCATGCCATACAATGAAACGCTGCCCGCTGTGACCAACCGGTCCAGTGCAGTAGCGGAGGCAAAGCGCAGGGTAAAACCCTGTGCTTTTACTACAGGGGGTACCTTTGGTACCGGTGCTGGTTTCTCGCTGGCAGCCTTGGCTGCCTGCCGTAGTGACGGCTGCTTGTTCACTTCGCGCTCCTGGCGCTCGCGCAGTTCACGGGCCTGCTGTATTTGTCCGGTAACCTGTTCATAGCGCTGTTGTGCAGCTGCCAACAGCACATGTGTGTGATCCTTTTGTGCGTTCAGCGCATCCAGCTCGACTTGCAGTTGCAATGCCTGTTGCTGCTGCGCCCGGTTTGCCTGTGGAATGGCCTGTGGCGCTGTTGCAGCTGGCGCGGACTTTTCCGGTTGCTGCACCGGAATACTCTGCACCAGTGCAAACACGGCCATCAGACACAACCCGATGATGGCCATGAAACGCATGACATCGGTTTGCAGGGCATCAGTATCACTCCCTGCGACAGCCGATGCCGCCGGGAATCGTGCATAACGACGCCGGATCATTGTTTATCCTGTAATACATAAGCTGCACCTGTGTACGCTCGCACACTGTTAATAGACTCATCTATATCAGTCAGCAATGCCTCAACCCGGTTACCGTGGTGTTGTTCCTGTTCCTCGTAATAGCGACTCAAGCGGGTTCCCAGCAGTGAACTCTTCAGTACCCGCATCATGTAACCACCTGCACCACCTACAATAGTGGTCGTCAGTGCCGTCAGGATGCCGCCTTCCACCAGCCGCTGCAGCACGGCAAAGGCACCTGCCTGTGTCGCAACACCCGGATCACCAAGGGCATACAACAGCGCACTGCGCATGCCGATCGCTGTCCAGATCACGCCAATGCCGAAGAACAGGCTGGTCCAGACATCATTCAGATGTTCAAGTTGGCCGATCTCATCCTGCGGACGATTGTCTTCAAGACCCTGCCGTAACCGTCGCAAACTGTAAACATACAAACCCAGGGTAATAGTGAAAGGCACAATGGACAGCCCCAGGTTGCGCTGACTCCATTCCAGCAGCACCCGGACCTGTGGTACCTCGAGCAGGGAAACTGAAATGATCCCGAACATTGTCAACAGATATATCGCCACCAGACCAACACCGAGACTGAGCATTACACCGAGTAAAAGGCCGTTGAAAAAACCGCGCTGCTGTTGCATGGCGGCCTACTCAAACGGACCGCATGCCATGCAGGTAGCCTCCAGCACCAGCTCTGTCTCCTGGTACAGGTTGCTGGCACGTGTGTAGTTGAGCCGGTCTGCGCTGATCTTCAGCAGGCCCTGTTCCTTGTCAGCCAGTTCCAGGTTCATGTTGCGCATGACGTCGGACTGGTTCGGGCAGGTCTGTGTACAGACACTGTAGTCACTGACAAGGGACACGTACTTGACACCGAAATAACGGTTGTAGACTTGTCGCGCCTGGCGCTTGCTTAACAGCCCGGTATCATTTGCCCATAACAGAAATTCACTGAAGCTGGCCTTATTTTCCTTTTTGGGATCCCCTTCCGCGACCGTCAGCAGGCGCTGGAAGTAGCTGTCGAACTCATGCTCACAGCCGGTTTCCAGATCAAAACGTGCACGACTGATGGCCTGCTCCAGGTTCGGTCCCTGCGGCGGACTGCAGGAAGTCACCTGCACAGGATTACTGCTGCAAGCAGCCAGGGATGCCGTAATGGCAGCCACGCTAACAAGGCCGGCCAGTTGTTTCTTCATAGATGAGCTCATATCGATTCTCCGCTTTCGTTGCGATCACATTTGCAGGGCACTTTCAAAACCGGTATCAGCTGACCTGACCGGCGGGAGCGCCATGGGTACCACCTCGAACTCCTCGCCAAACAGGATGGCTTTTACGCCGGCCACCACTTCCTGCATCTCCGGGGTAATGGCACCAAAGGACTGGTTAAGCTGTTCCATCAGGGTAGCGCGACTGATCTCTTCCCGGGTACGCGCAATCAGGCTGGAGGTCTCCTGCATATCGAGATAGATATCCGAGGCAATCACGGCCAGTGAGGAATTGGTCTTGCCGCCGGAGCGCGCCACCAGTTTGTAGTATTGACTAAAGCGATCACTGAGCCGCATGCCGGAGCGCCCGCGCAGTGACGGCTTACTGGCTGCCGCCGACTTGCCTGACTCTGCCCCGATTAACAGTTCCTGCAGGGTCCAGGAAGTTTTCTTCTGGCCCAGTTCCTTGCGAATGCGTTTCTCAAGACTGGCAGAGGTAGCGTTCACTGCCGTTTCCATCTCCGGCAGTTTCTCCGCCATGACGTTCAGCATCTCCAGGTAGCTTTTCCCCAGCTGTCGGGCAATGCGCTCACAACCGGGATCACCCTCATTGCCTTCGCACTTGCTATCAACATAGAGTTTTTGCTGTTCATCCAGCTGGCTGATAACGACCTGCAGGCCGGTTTCCATCTCCGCGGCGACATTGCCGGTGTGCTTGATTTCCTCAAGCACCGTGGTCGGAAACAACTTGATGGTTGGTGCATTTGCCGCATAAGCCGCCACTGGCAATAGCAGGCATCCGGTCAACAGCTGTTTGAAAGCACGCCGCGCGCCTTTCCGGGCACAGATAATTGCAGTCTTCATGGGGAACCCCTCCTTGCATTTATTGATTTCACTGTGAGTGTCAATATAGGCAAGCGTTCCTGAACAGAACCTGAATGACCTCCTGAACCAGGCAGATACACCTGTAGGAGCGGACCTTGTCCGCGATCAGGCTCGGTGGTAGCCCTGATCGCGGACAAGGTCCGCTCCTACAGGTGTTGGTATATCAGATGATTCAGGGTAAATTTCTTGTTGCGCGGCGGGCAGCGTTGCGGGCCATGGTGTGTTCGGTGATGTGCATGGCCACATCGGCGGCGGTTTTTAATAGCAGAAAGAAAATCAGGGCACCAGTACTGCCACCGAGGAAGATGGCACCGAAAATGATCATGAGATGCATGGGGATGATGCGGATATAGGGGAAAAACATGATACTGCCGATGTTCGGTACCCGGTCCTGTTCCTGCTCTCGGTTGTAGCGGTAGGAGAACCAGTGATTCAGGTAGAACACACCGATGCAGAGCAGCACATTCAATAGCGGAAAGCTGCCAACTACGGTTGCATCGACACTGAGAAACCCCAGGTAGACGAGATGGAAGATGCCATAGTGCAGCACAAAGAATAAGGCGGCCAGGTGTTGTGTTTCACGGGTTGGTTTAACGGGCTGGTCGTTGATCAGGAACCCGGCGGTGGAGAACTTGTTCAGGTCCATGATCCGGCGGTAGTTGAAGTAACCGATGATGACACTCTGGCCCCAGTAGACCCACAACAGTACGAACACATCCCAGTGCTGGTAAATGGCCAACGCGATGGTGAGCAGGTTGGATAGCAGCAGGACTACTGTTGAGCGGTCTGGTGCAAAATGTCCGGTCTGGCTGATTGCTTCCGTGCGGTTCATGGCTTCCTGTTTGGAATAGTGGTTTATTCTCTAATAGTCGGCATTTTTCGGGCGTTCTGGAGGGGATGCTCTTTTTGAAGGGTGAGGTTATCGCGGACAAGGTCCGCTCCTACAGGTGTATCTATTGGTGTAGGAGCGGACCTCGTCCGCGATAACCCACTGAAAACTACCGACTGCTGCGTGGAGGCAAACCAGTGTGCTGGGTAAGGACTTTCCTGCTCTTGGTGCGACGCTGATGTGCACTCGCAGAATTCTTGCGGCGTGGTGCGCGGTAGTTCTTTTCGTCCGGCTGGTCTTTGGGAACCAGCTGGTGCTTGCCGGGACCAATCAGGTCTGCCCTGCCCATCTTCTGGAGTACCGTTCTGAGTTGTGGCCAGTTATTGGGGTCATGGTAACGCAGAAATGCCTTGTGCAGTTTACGTTGCTCTGGATCCTTGACGCTTTCCACCGACTCACTTTTATAGGTGACTTTTTTCAGCGGATTTTTGGTGGTGTGAAACATGGTGGTGGCGGTCGCCATCGGCGACGGATAAAAGGCCTGCACCTGATCTGCACGGAAACCGTTCTTCTTCAGCCACAGCGCGAGGTTGAGCATGTCTTCATCGGTAGTACCGGGATGGGCGGCGATGAAATACGGGATCAGGTACTGCTCCTTGCCGGCCTCTTTGGAGAACTTTTCAAATAACTTTTTGAACTTGTCGTAGGAGCCGATACCCGGCTTCATCATTTTCGAAAGCGGTCCGTTCTCGGTATGTTCCGGTGCAATCTTTAAATAGCCACCGACATGGTGAGTCACCAGCTCCTTTACATATTCCGGATCTTCAACCGCGAGGTCATAACGCAGACCGGAGGCGATGAGGATCTTTTTGACACCCTTGAGACCGCGCGCCTTGCGGTAGAGGTGTGTCAGTGCCGAGTGATCGGTATTGAGGTTTTTACAGATCCCCGGATACACACAACTTGGCTTGCGACAGGCGGCCTCTATCGCCCGGCTCTTGCAGGCAATGCGGTACATATTGGCGGTCGGCCCGCCGAGATCGGAGATGACGCCGGTAAACCCCGGTACCTTGTCGCGGATATCCTCAATTTCGTTGAGAATCGATTCCTCGGAGCGGTTCTGGATGATGCGGCCTTCGTGTTCGGTGATCGAACAGAAGGTACAGCCGCCGAAGCAGCCGCGCATGATGTTGACCGAGAAGCGGATCATCTCCCAGGCCGGGATCTTTTTGTTTTTATAAACAGGATGTGGAACACGCTGATAGGACAGGCCGAAGATGTAGTCCATCTCATCGGTTGTCAGCGGTATCGGTGGTGCATTCAGCCAGAGGTCTACATTTTCGTGCTGCTGCACCAGCGCGCGCGCATTTCCGGGGTTGGTCTCAAGATGCAGCACGCGGTTGGCGTGTGCATACAGTGCCTTGTCATTACGGACCTTGTCGAACGAGGGCAGACGGATAACACTTTTGGTTCGATCCAGTTTTTTCGGTAGCGTAAATTCGACAATCTGTGCACCGTTCTCGTCTATTCCCCCGCCCATTCCAAGTTGCTGTGCGTTGCGACGCTCTTTTTCACAACCGTCCATTTCCTGTGTATTGATATAAGGATTGACGATATTGTCGATCTTGCCGGGGCGATCAATGCGGCTGGAGTCGATTTCCTGATAACCTTCCGGGGTGTCGCAACGCACAAACGCGGTACCGCGCACATTGGTGATGTTTTCTATTGCTTCGCCCAGTGACAGGCGGTGGGAAATTTCAACAATGGCGCGTTCGGCGTTGCCAAATAAAAGTATATCGGAACCCGCATCCAGCAAGATGGAGCGACGCACCTTGTCCTGCCAGTAATCGTAATGTGCGATACGGCGCAACGAGGCTTCTATACCACCCAGTACCACCGGCACATCGGGCCAGGCTTCCTTGCAGCGCTGACTGTACACCAGCGAACAGCGGTCCGGCCGTGCACCACCCTGCCCGCCGGCCGTGTAGGCATCATCCGAACGCGGTTTACGATCGGCGGTGTAGCGGTTGATCATGGAGTCCATGTTGCCGGCAGTGACCCCGAAGAACAGGTTTGGCTTGCCGAGCACCTCGAACGGGTCTTTTGACTGCCAGTCTGGTTGCGCGATGATACCGACACGAAAACCCTGCGCTTCCAGCAAGCGGCCAATAATGGCCATGCCGAAAGATGGCTGGTCTACATAGGCATCACCGGTGACGATGATGATGTCGCAGGAATCCCAACCCAGCGCATCCATCTCCGCACGGGAGACAGGCAGAAAATTAGCGGTGCCGTAACACTCGGCCCAGTACTTCGGATAGGCGTAGAGGGCGGTATCGGCGCTGGGGATAGCGATGGCGGACATAAGGTTGTTCTCGTAATTCGAGGTATTTTATAGGAAATTGGATTATTTTTCTTTGGGGTGGATGAATTGGCTCCTGATCACGGACAGGGGCCGCTCCTACAGGTGTATCTATTGGTGCAGGAGCGGCCCCTGTCCGCGATGGATTTAACCCCGCCGCTACGCATACGCAACCTTTCTGTGTACGCTTGAATTCCATGCACTGGATCAACCTGACATTGCTCTCGGCCTTTTTCCTGGCGACGGCAGATGCACTTTCGAAGCGTTACCTTAGCCATTACCGGCCGGGTGAACTGGTACTGGTGCGCTTTGGGGTTTCCGGCGTGTTGTTGTTGCCGTTGTTATTGTGGGAGCCCTGGCCATCGCTACCGCCGGTTTTCTGGGGCTGGATGGCAATTGCCCTGCCACTGGAGCTGCTGGCCATGTGGCTGTACATGCAGGCCATTCGCACATCACCACTGTCACTGACACTGCCCTACCTCGCCTTCACACCGGCTTTCAATACATTGACCGGTTATGTGGTGCTCGGTGAAACCGTCACCTGGAGCGGTTTCTCCGGCATTCTGCTGATCGTGTCTGGCGCCTGGCTGTTAAACCTGCACACAACAAATAATGGCCCCGGGCTAAACCTGCTGGCGCCGTTTCGCGCTATCACACAGGAACGTGGTTCGCGCCTGATGCTGATCGTGGCCGCAATTTACAGCCTGACGTCAGTTACCAGCAAGGGCGCACTGCTGCATGTCACGCCAGCCTTTTTCGGGCCATTTTATTTCGTGATACTGGGCACAGCGTCACTGCTGTTATTTGCATCTCGCGATGTATCCAGCTGGCGCGCACTTGGCAGGCATCCGTGGGCACACTTGGGTATCGGCCTTTGCATGGGCGCCATGGTGATCACGCATTTCTATGCCATTGAACACATTGAAGTGGCCTACATGATCGCGGTAAAACGCATCAGCCTGTTGTTTGGCATGCTATACGGCGCGTGGCTGTTCAAGGAAACCGGTCTACTGAAAAACCTGCTGGCCGGTATACTAATGGTAACAGGTGTATTTTTTATTGTGATGTAATAAAAACAACCTGTAGGAGCGGACCTCGTCCGCGATTGTTTTTTTATACACCGCATCGCGGACAAGGTCCGCTCCTACAGCAGTAGATACGTTACTGGTAACTCATCTTGCCAGCCGGCTGCCTTTCATCCAGCCAGGCCTGTATAGAATCAATTTTCTCACCGGCGTACAAACAAGATAGTAGCGGCGAGAATACACGTTCTACTTCTTCACGGGCATTGATCAGACATTGTGATAACGACCAGTCAAGATCCTTACTCATGCGCTTCACCTGTTCAATACGCTGCTTCACACCACAGGAGTAGTATGGTGAACCGGGCATACCCAGCAATAATGCCAGTGCAATATTCATTTCAATCGGGATATCGACACTGCCCTGACCTGTATCTGCGGTAACGCGCTCACTCTCGAGTGCACCACGTATCAGCTCTAAGGCAATAACATTCTCGTCCAGCGGTTCGTCTTCCATGCGCATCAGGCGTTGCTGGTAACTGCGAATCTGGTTGGCTACGCCACGGCCGTAATGATCGCGCACCAGTTGCAGGTAGGTTGCCAGCTGATAGGCACGGATACCGGCTGCGAAAACAGGCCGGCATCCACGCTCAAAAGCCCCGCTTGTGCCAACTGTTACGAGGGGGTCACCCAGCCGGTCAAGGTAATCAACCGGCAATACCGCGAGACTGTAGATACTGATGTTTATTTTTTTGTTTAGCACTTAATATCGATACCCGTTGCCGCATGAAATATGCTTGCCTTCCAGGGGCAACACAGTAATCATTAATAGCTGTTAGCAACTAATCAATTGACGCCAAAATCCAGTCTCTGGAGACATGAATATAAAATCATGGATATACCTGCAGATGTTACTTCCCTCGGCAGCGTCATCGCCCTGATCGCCCGGACACTGGAAAATAAGGGTTGTGATCCGGAGCCCTTGCTCCTGAAGGCCGGCATCGACCCCGTGGGCTGCTGCAATGCAAACTCACGTGTTCCCACCACAAAAACCATGGAACTGTGGAAACTGGCAATTGCCGCTACCGGTGACCCTGCCTTCGGACTGACAGCTGCCCGCAATTTTCAGCCAGCCGCGTTGCACGGCCTCGGCTTCGCCTGGCTAGCCAGCGACACACTGCGTGATTCGTTGGGCCGACTGGTTAAATATTCACATCTGATTAATTCGCTACCCGATTTCCGCCTTGAAGATACAGAAGACACCGTTGACCTGGTAGTAACCGTACCGGACTTTGGAGCAAACTTTTCCAATGCGGCCACCGATGCCGGGCTCGCCATTTTTCTACGTATGTGCCAGATCACGGCGGCAAATGACATTATGCCGGTGCATGTCACCATGCAACGCCCGGAACCGGTCGACAAATCTCCCTATGAGAAAATATTTGGCCCGTCTATTCAGTACTCGGCTGATGCTCATCGTCTGAGCTTTGATACAACACTGGCGAACACCCCGCTGGCGACAGCAAACCCGGAGCTTGCACGACTGAATGACCAGACCGTCATCGATTATCTGGCACGTTATGAACGCAGCAACCTCACCATGCAGGTACGTGCGAAGATTATTGAAGGATTACCGGACGGCAGACCCAGCCAGGAAGACATTGCCGAGACACTCAATACCAGCCTGCGCAGCCTGCAACGCAGGCTGCGCGATGAAGATACTACCTTCAAGGACTTGCTGAATGAAACCCAGCAGGAGCTGGCGCTGCAATATATGCGTGACACCAGCCGTAGCATCGGGGAAATCACCTATCTGCTGGGGTTTTCTGAACCCAGCAACTTTACCCGTGCCTTTAAGCGCTGGACCGGAAAATCACCGGGAGAGTTCAGGTCATACGACTAGCGCTGCCCCCGGCACATCAGATTACCGCCCTATTCCTCAGCTTCCTTCTGCTCCTGCTGGATCTTGTCGTAGACCTCTTGCCGGTGAACCTCAACATCCCGTGGAGCACTGATACCAATCCGGACCTGCCCACCCTTGATCCCCAGTACCGTCAACTTGACGTCATCACCCACTAGCAGTGACTCATTTACTTTCCGCGTTAAAATCAACATAGATATGCCTCCATAGCCTGATCAATTTCCCTACCTGGGGAATCTGAGCAGCATTATGTGAGGGCAATGACAAAACACGGCTATCTTCAGCCGCCAATTTGTTATCAGATAGCGTCAGGTTTCAACACTACGAATAAGGCAGTCTTATTATATTGACCCCCTCCCCCTTAGGGGGAGGACCAGGGAGAGCGAAGCGAGGGTCCGGGGATAGAAAACATAACTCCCGCAGGAACACGTTGAAACTACTCCTGCCGATATTCCCCGATAAAGACCTGCAGGGTTCCAGTGGCCGGCTCTGTCAGGTCGATAAACTCAACACCCACCTGATAAAGATCCTGCGCCAGTCGTTCAGTATGAATAATACGTGCGCCGGTTTTTATTAACGAATCAGGCGACTCATCTTCAGACAAATTGAAATGGATATTGATAAAGACGTCCAGCACCACGCCAAGTGGCGCCTCATCTTCGGGGAACATGTTGTTCACCACCTGCTGGTTACAACTGAATTTCATACCACCACAGGACAGATCAAGCACCAGGGCGACATTCATCCCACCGCCCGGAGGACCAACCTCACAGGGTATCTGTGTTTTGACACGGTAGTTCTGCCTGTCACTGCGCAGGTGCTGACGTGTTTCCTTGTTAAGATTTACCGGTATCACGATAGTTTCCTTGACAGTCGCGTTACAGAATCAGACGAGAATTTATGCCCCACAGTCCGGGGATGTCAAGTTTAACGCGGCTCGGCCACTACACGGAAGCCGTTCACCTCGTAGGCGACACCGGGTTTGTTGGCTGCCCGGTATCCGGGACGCAGCAGGTGAACCGGGCAATGATAGGAACCACCACGACGCACTTTCGCAAAACCCTCGGCAGGCCCAACCGGATCTGCCGCCGCTGCCTGTGCATAACTATTGGCGGCGTACCAGTCATCAACCCACTCCCAGACATTTCCCAACAGGTCATAAAGACCAAATGCATTTGGTTTTCGCGTTGCTACCGTTTGAGGTATATCACCTGAGTTATTGATAAACCATGCATAATCCTCTAGCTGCTCAACCGGTATCGGGCGTAGCCCCGTGCTACCGGCGCGCGCGGCATACTCCCACTCCGCCTCGCTCGGCAGGCGATAGTGGTAGTCGCTGTCCAGCTTGTTGAGTTCCTCGACAAAGCGCGCCGCCATGTACCAGGAGCTGGTTGCCATCGGTCGCTGCTGCCAGCCCTCCCCGTCCCAGAAGGCTTCCGGGCCGGGCTTGTTTTCCATCACCCGGAACCAGACTCCCTGAGTCACCTCGGTGGTTCCAAGGTAGAAATCCCGCGTGATCGTTACCGGGTGTGCGGGCGTCTCATCCAGCACATCGTCCGATTTCAGCTCCGGGAATTCCATGCGGGCCGATTCCACTTCCGTGGTACCCATGGTGAAGCTGCCAGCAGGAATGTTCACAAAGTGCATGCCAAAACGATTTTCGATGACATCAGCAGCCTGCGCCAGACCGGTAATACAGAAAATGACCAGTGCCAGGCAGGCTTGGTATTTAGTGTTGTTTTTCCGGATCATTAACATAGAAAACCTTTCAAAGAGCGGGATTAATACAGTGCATGGTAGCAGACAAGCAAACCAGTCACCCTGACCCTGCCGC
>Ga0164313_10005655_pt1 | contig 11066 bp, 10 predicted proteins | sample GuaBasSedimGuay4_FD_113735 | JGI IMG/M metagenome (GOLD analysis project Ga0164313, IMG submission 113735) | Subseafloor sediment microbial communities from Guaymas Basin, Gulf of California, Mexico - Guay4, Core 4569-4, 0-3 cm | ecosystem: Environmental > Aquatic > Marine > Hydrothermal vents...
GATTACGCAGATTACAAGCAAACAGCTTCTGCCGGTTTATGATAAGCCGATGATATACTACCCGCTGTCAACCCTGATGCTTATCGGTATCAGAGAGATTTTGCTGATATCGACAGGTAAAGACATACCGCAGTTTAAGAATCTTTTCGGTGATGGATCCCGGCTTGGACTGGATATCAGCTATGCCGTTCAAGAAAAGGCCGAAGGTATCGCCCAGGCGTTGATTATCGGCGAGAATTTCATTGGCGGCGGCAACGTAACCCTGATACTGGGCGATAACATTTTCTACGGTGATTATCGGTTCTTGAAAAAGTCGCACAATTTTGAAGGCGGCGCTCGGATTTTCAGCTATTATGTCAACGATCCGAAACGGTATGGGGTCCTGGAATTTGATAATGAGGGTAATGCCATCGCCATCGAGGAAAAACCAAACATCCCTAAATCGAATTATGTGGTAACCGGACTATATATGTACGACAGTGAAGCGCCCAAATTCGCCCGGGAATTGAAACCGTCGAAACGGGATGAACTGGAGATTACTGATATTAACAAAAAATATCTTGAGAAAAACAGACTGAAAGTAGTCAAACTCGGGCGGGGTATTGCCTGGCTCGACACCGGAACAGCCGAGAGTATGCTGGCGGCTAGTAATTTTATAGCCACCATTGAAAAACGCCAGGGGTTAAAGGTTGCCTGCCTCGAAGAGATTGCTTATCGCATGAAGTTTATAGATAGAAAACAGATAAGAAATCTTGCCGATAATATGGCCGACAATTCCTACAAGGAGTATCTCCTTGAAATTATAAAAGAGGTGGATAGTGAGCGATAAAATATTGATTACCGGAGCAACCGGGCTTTTGGGTGTCGATTTAATGGCTGTTTTGAAACAGGATTACCGCGCCATGGGCGTCTCGACAGCCGATTTTGACATACGGGCCTATGATGAGGCTGTCTCTTTATTCGATCGAATGAAACCGAATATCGTTCTTCATGCCGCGGCCTGGGCCGATGTCGATGGCTGTGAGGAGCAAAAAGATAAAGCTGTCGCCATTAATGCGGTCGGGACAAAAAATATCGCATTGGCCTGTAAAAATGTCGGTGCCCGGATGATTTATTATTCCACCGATTATGTTTTTGACGGTAAAAAAGGTTCTCCCTATACCGAGGATGACACACCGAATCCGATAAACAATTACGGACAAAGCAAGCTCAAGGGCGAAAATTATGTTTTGGATATTCTCGATAATGCCGCCGTAATGCGAATCTCATGGCTGTACGGTACGGCCCAAAAATGCTTTATCACCGGTCTGATTCAAGCCGGACTGAAGCAGTTTCGAGCCAGACAAAAAAATGAAGAATACCTAATTCTTAAAGCGGTCGGCGACCAGTTCAGTTGTCCAACCTGGACCGTCGATATTGCCGATCAGACAAGAGTCATTATAGAAAACGACGTTACCGGAATTATCCATACGGCCTCGATCGGACCGGTTTCAAGATATAAACTGGCCGAGCATATTTTTGAGGAGCTTTCCTGGGATATAGAAATAGAATCGTGTCGGGCGGCTGATTTCCCGAGTAAAGCACCGCGACCGCAGAGGACCGATCTTGAAAACAGCCGGCTGAATAAGCTCGGTCTGTCGGTAATGCGCAGTTATCAGGAGGCGATTCGGGAGTTTTTAATGGTTTATAAGGAAGAATGATACAGATCGAATGCAAAATTGAAGGTGTCGAAATCCGAAAACCGCGAAGGTTTTCCGATGAGCGCGGCTGGCTCTGCGAGTTTTTCCGGCAGGATGAAATCAAAGACGAAAAATACCCGGTGATGAGTTATGTTTCCATGACCAGACCGGGAGTGACGCGCGGCCCGCATGAACATCGGTTTCAAACCGATTATATCTGTTTTCCCGGACAGTCAAGGTTCAAAGTTTATCTCTGGGATAATCGTCCGGAATCAGAGACATTTGGAGATTTTTTCTCATTTGAGGCCGAGGAAAATTCAGTTGTGATGGTAATAATTCCGCCCGGTATCGTGCATGCCTATAAAAATATAGGGACCAGCGAGGGTATCATTTTTAATGCACCCGACAGGCTGTATGCCGGAATCAATCGAAAAGAGCCTGTCGATGAAATCAGGTATGAAGAAAAGTCCGATTCCAAATTCAAAATTAACGATTGATTTTCTAAAATATTATTTTCCAGAATACAACCGGGATAAAAATAGCGGCTGTCTCAATCCAGATTAAAAACTGGCCCAGGCGGAACGTTCCAGCGCTTTTTCAATTACTTTGTATGACAGGGTGGCCCTGGTATCCTGATCGTTTTCAAAGCCGGTCATCAAATCAAAACCGTCAACGACAATGCGGGGAGCAGACATCCCTGTCTCCTGCTCAGTAATCCTTGCGCTGATACCAAGATTCCGAACAGCCTTTTTGACCAAGGTGGCTGTCTTCTGACTTTCCGGTCTATCTTTTGGGTATAAGATATTAATTTCCATTTAAATTCCCCGTTCTCTACCAAAAGAAAAGAGTATTGCGGTATCAATGTCAACTAAAACAATTTTTATGACTTTTATTGTTTAACAATTGTCAAAAAAGAAAAGTTCCCTGATTTTCCACATTTTACGAATTCCTCATAAGCTATTCACCCCCATACAATTCCAACGAATTGGAATGATTTTTCCATAAGCCTATTTTTCATCATATAAAATCGATAGTTGATTCGGCGGGGAAAGAAACACCGTCGCAACTGCAGTCGTTTCGACCTTGATGAGAGTCAACGGAGCAGGTCAAATCTCAAAAAGGCTTGACCTGAGAGATCCCCGCCGCAAGCGGATGCGGCACCACACATAAAAACAGACACTGATGAAACAACCTCGGGGCGCCTGCACCTTCATAGCGCTCAGTGCGCGGCAGATGTCCGCATCTGCCCGAGGACTGTTATTAAGAGGAGGTCAAAATCTTTTAGAGTTTCGACAAGACAGTCAAGAGCCGGTGCCGCCGACACCTGCCTGTTTAATATACCAATACGTTGGCGGGAGTCGGAGATTTCCATCGTACTGTTTAGGTGGCGGACGAGGACGTCCACCACCCACATTAACAACGCATTCTACCACCCGGGGTCGGGCGAAAATGATTCAGCGGCAATGTAAAATAATCTAGCTGACTCTTTTTGAATATCTCAGCCACGATGATGTGAAAATAACGGCACTGAAAATAATCATAGCGATAATCTCAGGGTATAAAGCATCAATCGAAGCGCCTTTCATCATTATGCCCCGCACGATAATCATAAAATAGCGAAGCGGGTTCAGGTAGGTCAGATACTGCACCGCCTGCGGCATGTTGGCAATCGGCGCAAAAAATCCGGAAGTCAATATTGTAAAGATGGAAAAAAACCAGGCATAAAACATCGCCTGTTGCTGAGTCCGGGAAATTGTCGAGATAAACAATCCGACCCCGAGCGTCGTGAACAGAAAAACAAAAGTCAGACCATACAGCAGTGCCCATGAGCCGGCAAACGGAATCCCGAACCACAGGATACCAAACAAGAGAGCGATAGACATTTCAAGAAAGCCGAGGATGGCAAACGGAATAGTCTTTCCGGCAATCAGCGCCGGGACGGTGATAGGGGTTACCATCAATTGTTCCAGCGTCCCGATTTCCCGCTCGCGGACAATCGCCATCGAGGTCAGCATCACCGTAATCATTGTCAACAAAACCGCCACGATTCCCGGCACCATAAAATAAATCGATTCCGATTCCGGGTTGAAAAGCATCTGTTGCCGCATAACGATCGGTTCCGGCATATCGAGTTGGCGGCGGTTAAACTGCCAGGCTATCATCTCGGCATATCCCGAGGTTATCGACGCCGAATTGGCGTTACTGCCGTCAATCAACAGACCGACACCAACCGGTTTTTTCTCTATAAATCTTTCGGAAAAATCATTGGGAATAACCAGGGCGGCACTAAATCGGTTTTCTTTAAAGCCGCGAACGGCATCAAGAACCGGGGGGTTAGCGGATGATAGAATAAAATAATCCCCGGCGGTTTTGGCTTTTATATATTCCCGCGACAGGCGGCTTCGGTCAAAATCATAGACGGCGGTACTGATCTTTTTAACATCGGTATTGATGGCATAACCGAGCACCAGGAGTTGTACTATCGGCATCAGAAATATCAGGCGAAGCATGTTGCGGTCGCGGATAACCTGATAGAACTCCTTTTTCATCAAAGCCAGAATAGTCCGTAGCATAATCAGCCGACCCTCAATTTGAATTTTTTGGTGGCGACCGACAATAACAGAATCGACATAAGAATCAAAAAGGACGCCTCGACCCAGAGCAGTTCGAGACCGGACCCTTTGAGCATGATACCGCGGATGATAAGCAGAAAATACCGGGCCGGAACAATATGGGTGATAATCTGGAGAATCAGCGGCATATTTTTTATTTCGAAAATAAATCCGGACAGCATCACCGAAGGCAGAACAGTTACCATCATCGCCCCCATCATGGCCAGTTGCTGTGTTTTTACAACGGTTGAAATAAATATGCCGATAGCCAGCGCCGAGATGACATAGATAACCCCAAAAGCAAACAGCAGTAATACCGAACCTGTGAAAGGGACGCCAAAATGAAAGACGCCGAATACCAGGACCAGGATACCGTCGAGCAGGGCCAGGCCGACATAAGGCAGGGTTTTACCGATAATAATCTGCCGCGGCGTTACCGGCGTTGTCAAAAGCTGTTCCATCGTCCCGCTCTCTTTTTCGCGGGCGACAGTAACCGAGGTCAGCAAAGCCGAGATCATCATAAGAATAATGGCGATCAAACCGGGGACAAAAAAGTGCGATGATTTCAAATCGGGATTGTACAGGACCTGTCTCGAGATCTTTATGCCGGGCAGTTCAAATCCGGGCGGCAGGTTATCTTTTATGACCTGCGAGACAATAATGCTGGAATAGCTTCCGGCGGCCGCGGCCATATTGGCGTCGGCTCCGTCGACAATCAGTCCCAGTTCGTACTTATCAATCGCCAGACCGGCCCGGTTCCGGATATTTTTCAGTTTTTGTATCGCTTCGCTCAGGCCGGGCCGGATAATAAGAACGGCATTGGCCTGCCCTTTTTTCAGAATCATTTCAGGATTGTCGATACTCACCGGACCGGTCGCCTTGGAAAAATATCCCGAATTATAAAACCGTCCGATCAGGTCGGTCGAAGCCGATGTCCTGTCGAAATCTATTACGGCCAGTTTTATATTCTTAATGTCCAGATTGATGGCATAGCCGTACAGCAATGTCATCAGAATCGGCATCAATATGGCGATTATCAGCGAGCGGGGATCGCGCAGGATATGCCGAAGCTCTTTATGAGCGATAAATCTCAATTTATGCATCGGTCGGCTCTGAACTCCTTTTTGAAATCAGGTGCACAAACAGCTCTTCCAGATTCGGCTGTTGATATCTTTGTATCAACTCGGCCGGGTTGCCCAGTTCGACAATTCGGCCATGGTGCATAATAGATATCCGATGACAATACTCGGCTTCGTCCATATAGTGGGTCGTTACAAACAGGGTTGTTCCCTTATCGGCCAGGTCATACAGCATCGCCCAGAAGCGACGTCGAAAAACGGGATCGACCCCGCCGGTCGGCTCATCCAGAAACAGTATTTTCGGACGGTGCAGTACCGAAGCGGCCAGGGCCAACCGCTGACGCCAGCCAAGCGGAAGTTTCCCGGCCGGCCGGTCCAGAAACTCCCCTAATCCCAGGTCTCCGGACAATTCCTCGATTCTCTCTTTCAAAACCCTCTTCTCCAGTTGATAAACCGAACCGTAAAACCATAGATTTTCATAGGCGGTAAGATCACCATACAGAGAAAACTTCTGCGACATATATCCGATTGACTTTTTAATCTTTTCATTATCGCGATAGATATCATATCCGCCGACCCTGCCGCTTCCCGAGGTCGGCAGAAGCAGACCGCACAGCATCCGTATCGCGGTCGTTTTGCCGGCCCCGTTGGCCCCCAGGAAACCGAACACCTCGCCCTCGTTAACAGCCAGGCTGATTTTATCGACCGCCGTAAAATCGCCGAACTTTTTGGTCAGCCGGTCTATTGTTACCGCTTCAGGCATCAGGCCGCTCCATCAGTTGAATAAACAGATCTTCAAGTTCCGGTTTGATTGGTGAAATTGATCCGGTATCTATTCCAAGTTGCGACAGTCTCTCATAATACTTTTCTATTTTTTGGTGCGGATCGATGTACAGATGTATCGACGAGCCAAAGCGGCGCGATATCAGTCCTTCGATTTGATTAAGCTGTAGCATTAGCCGGGACGACGGAACCGCTATGACACTGTAAATCAGACTGTCAAAATATTGAAGCAGTTCTGCCGGTCTGCCTTCAATCAATTTTCGACCGTTATGAATGAAAATCGCCCGGTCGGCCAGCGCCACCTCATCCATGTATGGAGTGGAGACGATAATGGTCGAGCCGTCCGCCTTCAGTTTAGCGAGGATATCCCAGAACTGACGGCGTGAGACCGGGTCAACCCCGGTGGTCGGTTCATCCAGAATCAGAATTTCGGGATCATGTATCCGGTTACAGCTTAAAGCCAGCTTTTGCTTCATACCGCCCGAGAGTTTCCCGGCGCGCCGGTCGGCAAACGGCCCCAATCCTGAAAACCGGTAAAGACGTTTTTTCTTCTGTTCATATTCATTTTTGCCCAGTCCAAACAGCCCGGCATAAAAATAAAGATTCTCTTCGACCGACAGATCGGGGTACAGCGAAAAGTTCTGCGGCATATAACCCAGCAACGGCTTTATTTTATCAAAATCCTTGTTGATATCGAACCCGGCCAGGTTTATTGTACCGCTGTCATATTCCAGCAGACCGCAAACGGTGCGGAAAAGAGTTGTTTTTCCTGCCCCGTCAGGTCCGGCCACCGCCAGCAATTCACTCCTGTCAGCCCTCAGGCTGAAATCCGAGACCGCTTTCAACTGACCGTATGATTTATCAAGATGGCTTATTTGAATCAGGCTCATAATATTTTGACCGAAACCGGCATACCTATTTTTAGAATCTGGTGCGGGTTGGGTATTGATATTTTGACGGCATAGACCAGGTTGGCCCGGGCCTCTTTTGTCTGGACATTTTTGGGAGTGAATTCGGCCTCCGGGGATATCCATGTTATCAAACCGGTCAATGGCCGGGTGGTTCCATCCTCCGGGTCAATTTCAGCCTTATCGCCCAGTTTTATCTGTATTAAGTCCGAAGCCGGCAGATAGACTTTAACCGCAACCGTGTCAAGACTGGCGATCTTGATAAGCGGTGAGCCAAAATTCACCAGCTCCCCGACCTCGACAAACTTGTCGGAGACAATTCCCTTAATCGGTGCCTGCGGGAAACAATCGTTAAACTGCTGATTGAGTATCGCTATCTCGGCCCTGATTTTTTGAAGGTTTGCCTCCGCCGACCTTTTTGCGGCCTCGGCCTGTTTTGTTGATAAAACAGCCCGATTATAGGCCGTTTCCGCTTTGTCATACTGTTGCCGATTAACCGAACCGGTTTTAATAAGCTGTTTGGCGCGATCGAATTCCTTTTCGGCCAGCGACAGATTAAGCCGGGCCTGCTCGATATTTATTCCGGCAATTTCCAGTTGTGTCTCCGCCGACAGTTTTAAAGCCTTGGCCTGATTGAGCTGAAGCCTGGTGGCGGTTGTGTCTATCATTGCCACCGTATCATCGGCCGCAACCAGATCGCCCTCATTAATAAATAATCGATCGATTTGTCCGGCCGTTTTGGCCGAGATAATCACCTCGGTCGCCTCGATTAACCCCGACCCGCCCGGAGCCATCTCATTGCCGCCGCACGAAGCAAGCAATAGAATTATTGACGGCCAACTGTATCGTAAAAGAAAACTTTTCATTTAAAAACCTCCATAGATTTTATCCGACCCGATGGCATACAGGAAATAAGATTCGTTTATATAATATTTTAATTGCGATACGAAATATATCTGCTCGGCGGCCGAATATTCCGATTCCATCTCAAGCAGTCGATTCACGGTCAACCCGCCCGCCTTCTGTTTTTCTCTGGCCAGCCGAAACTTGTGGCCGGTTATGATATATTTTCTCTTTGACAATTCATACTGCTTGTATGCATATAGAATATTTTCCAGCGCCGTTTCGGCCTCAAACAGCAGTTTTTCCTCGACCGCCAGGTAACTTGTCCGGACCGACAACAACCGTTGTTTGGCCGAGACAACAGCATGTCTATCCTTCCTGCCGAGATTGAATCCCCAGTTCAAAACTATGCCGGCTGAGAAATAATCGTTCCACTCGGCGTCGAATATATCACGGTTCGGTTTGCCGATCGAATACCGTCCGAAACCGGTCAGACTGGGAAAGTAGCCGGATTGCTTCATTCTGACCTGTTGTTCGGCTGACTGAATCTGATATGATATTTTCTTCAACTCCGGACGAGATAGCGAATCGGTATCAATCAGTAAGTTCCGATAGTCCATAATGGAATTATCCGGTTCCGGAATGTCGAGAGGAAGTTCGATTTCCGTCCCGGATCCGATACCTGTCAAAACCGCCAGGGCGGTTGCAGCATTGCTCAAATCGTTTTCCATCTGAAGCAGTTGCTCCCGGACGTTTTCATAGGCCAGTTCGGTTTCTAGAATATCAACCGAATCGGCCAGACCGTTTTGGTATAGATTGATTGTGTTTTCCCTGATAATTCTGATTCTTTCCAGCGATGCTTCGGCCGAGTTGACCAGTCTTTGTCTCATGTTGAAATTGAACCAGGCCCGGCGGCATTGAAAAGCGACCGCCATTTTTTGAGCCTCATATTCGTATGATTCGATGTCGACCATAGCTCTGGCGGCCCCTATCAATCCGCCCAATTTGCCGCCGGTATAAATCGGAAATGATAACCCGAAATCGGCCTGATAATTTTCATGCGAACCGATTTCCATCGCAACCGGGAGAGCGTCGATTTCCTGAAGCTTATCGATATAAAAACCGGTGGCGTTAAGCGACAGGGTGGGATAGCGACTCGCCCGGGCCGCCCTCAAATCATATTCGGCCGCCTTCAAACCGAACCTGGATGCCTGCACGGTAAAGGAGTGCTCCTGCGCCATTTTGATTGCATCGGGCAGGGATAAAATAGAATCAGCCCGGATAGGTACTGCAAGGATCAAAATAAGTAGAAAAGTAATTAGACAAAAAGGCATGATATGCCTATCTGGCCTTGATACCGTTGAAAAACAGATCCACAATCGCCTCCGGCCTTTTTTCTCTGAAATCTTTTTCATTTTCTATCTCCAGAATTTTATTTACAAAGGGGGACATTACCAGGTAGTACAGATTCATCCCGACGAACGAGACTATCGCCTGACGGCTGTCTATATTTCTGAATGAGCCCTGTTCGACAAAGCTCTCGATTATCGATGTCAACTTATGCCCCGGTCCTTCGACCATAAACTCCGCCAGCGCCTTTTTTATTATCTCTCCACCCGAGGCGATTTCCCGCAAAAAAATCGGGATAAAGATTGGACTGATAAACCGGGAATTATAGAATTCGGCCAGATTTAAGAAAATCTCTTCGGGATCGCCTGGCAACTTGATTCTTTCCCTGAAAAAATGTTTGAGCTTGTCAAGATGTTGCTCTATGATTGTCTGATATAGGTTTTCCTTGGAACGGAAATGATAATAAATCATCGCCTTGTTCACCCCGGCCTTTCGGGCGATCCTGTCGATTCTGGCCCCGGCCAATCCATACCGGCTGAATTCCACAGTACCGGCTTCCAGTATAAGGCTGGCGGAATTTTTTCTATCTTTTTTATTTTCCATCGGTTACACTAAATCAAATAAATAACTATATTGTTAAACTAAACAGTTAGTTATTATAATAACATATTTATCAGCTCTGTCAAGACCTATTTCAATTTTTTCCAGATTTAAGAACTCTGCTAATCAATTATTGAAATTATCCGTACATTTCCGCTTTTTTGATTCAAAGCAATTCAGGATCTAAAAATACTGCGGAATACTGAGGTTTTGCCGTTTTATGCCGAAAATATCATAATGATGGTTTCTGGAGTCTCCTGTTGATAGGAGAGCGGCCGGCTTTGCTTATTAAAATGTGGAAACCGATAGAAAATTATGAAAAAAAAGAAAAACAAAATCGAAAAAATCAAGGCGCCGATTCTCACCTCGGTTTGCCTGGCTGTCCTTCTTATTTTGGCGGTCGTAATTACCGGCAATTATTTGTGGCAACTGAATCAATATGAACAGGAATTCAAAAATGATCTTGACGCCTTTCAAAATCTGTTCCAAACAGAAATTGATGAAAATGTCCAGTTAATGGCCGGTTTTCTGGATTTGATAAAATCCGATCCAGAGCTTCAGGATTTATGGCTGACGGGCAATAAAGAATTACTCTATGAATATTGCCGGCCGATTTATAGAAATTTCAGCGAAAAAAATAATATAACCGATTTCTATTTCATTGATGCGGAAAAAGTCTGTTACCTGAGAATGCATGACTCTGCCCGCTCTGGAGATACCATTCCTCGTTATAGATTGACCATGGCCGTTGAAAACGGCTCGCCATCGTATGGAATAGAGTTGGGAAAATTCGGAACCCTTACCTTACGGGCGGTTCATCCCTGGCATATTGAAAACAAGTTGTCCGGATATATTGAACTTGGGATCGATATGGGGTATATCGAATCGGAAATTTCAGAGATTACAGGCTTATCTTCGTTTCTTGCCATAAAAAAAGAGTATCTCAATCGGGAAAACTGGGAAGCCGGTCTGAAAATGCTTGGCCGCTCCGGGGATTGGGATCTGTTTCCGGATTTTGCCATTGTTGATCGTTCTTCCAAAGAAATTCCGGCCAAACTTATCAATCATTATAAGCGAAAAAGTTACACCAAAAAATATGATTTTCTTGATAAATTGATGATTGACAATTACCTGCTGACAGGCTCAATTCCTCTTGTCGATGCCGGTAATCGCCAAATCGGCGAGATAATTGTTATCGAAGATATTGCCGCC
>Ga0164313_10005656_pt1 | contig 11064 bp, 10 predicted proteins | sample GuaBasSedimGuay4_FD_113735 | JGI IMG/M metagenome (GOLD analysis project Ga0164313, IMG submission 113735) | Subseafloor sediment microbial communities from Guaymas Basin, Gulf of California, Mexico - Guay4, Core 4569-4, 0-3 cm | ecosystem: Environmental > Aquatic > Marine > Hydrothermal vents...
CATTATCGAAATGGAGCAAATGATTCCCGGTTTCTCAAACAGGATCGAACATACCGAAGTAGTGCGCTACCCCTATGTAGAAACAGAATTTGAAGCCGGTGCACATGCCAGGGTTTTGCGGTTCCTGGAACGCTCCAGGGATTTAAAGGGTATATCTTTCGTCGGCGGTGTTTTCGGCGGGTGCTTTATCGAGGCAGCGGTTCAGAGTGCCGAAACTGCCGTTGACAAAATTGGGAGTTAAACTGACAAATGAGTTTGAAAATAGCCGACAAGTGGTTTGAACGAAAAACCATAAACGACCAGGTCACCCTGTTGTGGGAACCCCACGTCCATCCATTCCTGCGCTGTAATATCTGGCATGTCCGGGGTCGTGATCGCGACCTCCTGGTTGATACTGGCATGGGTATCAGCAGCCTGGCCGAAGCTGCCAGGGATCTGTTTGAAAAGCCGTTGAGCGTGGTGATCACCCACACACATGTCGATCATTCAGGTGGCGCACACGAATTTGATTCCTGCCTGGTACACCAGGCAGAAGCTGACAGTCTTCGTTATGCAAGGGATCAACTCTCACTTTCGACCTGTGACTGGCCCGCAGACATCCTGACGATGATGGAAGAAGATGGACCGGTGGGGGATTACGTCATTACAGCCCGGCCTTCTGCTTCTTTTGACCCCCGGATGCATGACCTGCAATGTGCGGCACCCGAGGCACTGATTGGTGAGGGCGACATCATCGACCTTGGTGACCGGGCTTTTGAAGTGTTACATTTACCGGGTCACTCGCCCGGCAGCATCGGCCTCTGGGAAGCGACCACCGGCACCTTGTTCTCGGGGGATGCGGTATACGATGCCCAGTTGCTGGACGAATTGCCGGGAAGCGACAAGCAGGTTTACCGGGAAACGATGGAACGATTGTTGGAGTTACCGGTTGAGGTGGGTCACGGCGGCCACGAGAACAGTTTCGGACGGGATAGGCTGCGGGAAATTACCCGTGCATACCTGGACAGGCCATAAGGATAGGCAATAAGGACAGGCCATAAGGACAGGCCATAAGGACAGGCCATAAGGACAGGCACGGCACAAGCGTTCCCGCTTCTCAGCAATGGTCAAGTACGCTATGAACTGAAAACACTCTGGCGTAACGGTACAACCCATGTCATATTTGAACCGTTAGATTCTATATACAGGATGTACGGTATGCCGTGGGCGCAGGGATGCGCACGACGACAGAAATACACTTATGATTCTTGATTTATTGTCCAACTGATGGGGGCCACCTCTGTTATTTGTGAAAGAGCGTTAGTAGTGGTATCGAAGTTGGGCGATGAGCAATGAATCACCACTTACTCTGTAAACGAAGCGATGTTCTTCGTTAATGCGCCTGGACCAATAACCTGAGAGCGCATGCTTTAAGGGTTCAGGTTTTCCGATACCTTCAAATGGCAAACGTTGCACATCCCTTATAAGTAGATTGATGCGCTTAACAATTTTTTTGTTGGTTTTTTGCCAGTAAAGATAATCATTCCAGGCATGTGCAGAAAAAATGAGTTTCACTCGTATAAATCCTTTTCAATGCCTTTGCCTTCTTCAAGTTGAGTTATAGACTCAAAAAGTCGCCTCACATTTTTAGGGCTTCGCAGGAGGTAGGTCGTTTCCTCAAGAGATTCATAGTCCTCAAGGGAAAGCATTACAACCGCCCCCTCACTTTTTCTAGTGATAACAATAGGCTCATGGTCATCGCAGACCTTTTCCATGGTTTTTGCTAAAGTGTTTCTTAGGGCTGTGTAGCTAAGTGTTCTCATAGCGGAAATCCTCAATTACGTACATGTACGTAATAACGTACATTGTAAGTTTACATATGACAAGTAAATTAAGTACGTTACGGGCTGTATTGGCACTGCAGAAGCGATGTTGCTTTATCGTACGGGAAGCCATCTATGAGGGTTCGCTGTAAGGTGAATTGCTAGAAACCAGCGGGGAAACTCCTGGAAATGCGTGAATTGATTGGGCTTTATGTAAGCCACGTCTTGAGTTGTTTAGCAACATAATCTGAAGAAAGTCTTTCCTGTTCCAGCCTGGATTTCTTGAAGGCTGCAGATTTCAATCCATGAAAAATTTCATCTTCCTCACCTGTGAGTAAGCCCGGATAAGCTTCAGAGGGTGTCGGTTCAACAACCATACGATCTTCATGAAGACGTAGAGTCTCCATGTCCATCATCAACGGCGTGATGGCTGTGAGCTTTGAGCGAACCTCGCTCAAGATAGATAAACCCCAGGTGTCGATATCGCCCCAATAGGCCACGTGTTTGTCTCTAAGCCAGCAGGCGTCCATCCACGCGATATTTTTTCCACCGCCAAAAATTGCGACAGTATCATCAAGATAGGGCAGGGCCAGTCCGGACTGCATGTTTTCTACCACAACAATATTGCCGGCAGGTAATGCCTGAGACCGCAACACATCACCGGGTAACTGCAGCACCGGAAAACCACCCATTGCGATTCTGACCTTTTCACACAAAGGCCTGACCGTTAACCAGCCTTTCGGGCTTTCCAGGCAAGCAAGCCACGCCAGCAGGCCACCGGCAGTTGATACCGAATCAGAATAGATAGCGTCCAATACATCGGTAATCAAAGCTTGATGGTTTTCAAGAAATTTGGTATCAACACCCACCAGCGGTAACGCCCGCAAATATTGATCAAACCCCATACCCTGAAATAGTTGTGGAACTAATTCTGCCAGTAGTTGAGCGTCAACCATACTCAGTTGTTCAATGCTGTCTAAGTGCTTTATCAAGGCTGAATAACAGCTGTCATCAACATCCAGCAGCGGTGCCATGTTGGCTTGCCACACATTGGCTCGCTGACGGGCGTCATCACCTACATACTCAATTAACGCTTCCAGATTGTTCAGAATAAAAAATCGGGGTAGTTGCTGTTCAGATAAGGCTCGATAATTTCGGGTTTCCCACTGGATAAAATCTTGCTGTGGGTATGCTCGCCATTGTTGAACAAATTTTTGAAAATGAGCCATATCCGTGATGGCGGCCTTTCCGGTCGGCGGCTTTAAACCAATACGAATCGGAAATGGCTTGCGGTCGAGAATTCTGGCTTTTAGGTTTGCAGTACTTCGCCACTCGCGCTTAAGAATCAATCGCCGTACATCTTCTGGCAGCAGGCCCCAGGACTTACTCAATGTTTTGCCTGATACTCTGCTCAAACTCAACCCCCAAAGATTCCGCTTCCTGCTGTAAACCCGTTTTACGCTGAGCAGATAAGCGCCGATCAATGTCCTCCCAGGTCACTTCGCATAAATGGCTTTCATGCTTGTCCTGATCGCGTTCCGCAATCAGCAATGAGCGTGCCGACTCTCTGGCCAGGTTGAGATTCTTATATGGAGTAATGAGGTTAACGTGGATATGCAGTTCACGGAATACCCGCAGTACTCTGCGGCTTACCGTTTCTGCGGTATTAGAAAAGGCCTCATCTAAAAAGACGGTGCAATAAACGGGACGATCATAGCCATCCGGGGTCAGCACATAGGCCAGGCTTGCAGCCACAATGGTGCCGGCAAATGCCTCTTTTTCTCCGCCAGACTTACCGCTGGATGATTCCAGCACATCGAGAATTTCATGTGTCGTTGTCTCTAATTCCTCGGCAAAAAAGGACATTTGATAGCGTGGATCCAGCAGCCTTAGACTTTCCAGTGTGTTTGCGGTGACCGGGTTACTGGCTTTTTCCAGAATATCAACCACGATTTGTATTTGCTCAAAACGGGCCTCATGATCATCACTGGTGGCTTGGCTTAATACCTTTCTGATGTGTTGTTCAAATGCTTGCACATGCGGATATTTTTCTTTATGTGTACCAAGTTTAAGGTGTGTGCCCGAGCGGAATTCGGTTCGGGCCAGAACTTCATTGATAGTATCAATACGTTCTACAATATCATCTCGTTCAGATTCCAGGCGCTGCTGAATTCTCGCCAGGGACTGCGTCGCATGAGTATTGAGGCGCTGACTGAACTGCTCAACCAGTTGTGGTAACCCCTCTTCCTCCAACTGTTGCAGGTGTTGCAGATACTCCTCCAGGCTGGCAATATCGCAGCGCCAGTCCAGCGCGATAGTTTCCCACCTTTGTCGAAATGAGGACATGGTACCAATGGCCCCATTTTCCGCTCTGGTTTTGCCATTCTGAGCCGTGGTAATTTGACCATCAATGGCTTGTCTGTATTTCAGTTCAAGTGTCGCAATGCTGTCAATGTCATTGCCCTGCAATGACCGTATCCTTCGGTTTAACGATTCTCTGGCAGCATCGCTCAAGCCTTTGGCCGCAGCATCGTTGGCATGCCCTTTTTGTTTTTCCGCGTCATTGAGCTTCTCATTCAGCGCGCCTTCCTGAATTTTTTGCTGTTCAATTTCTAACCTGATATTCGCCAACTCCTGCTTGGCGGCCTCCCAACGGAGTCTGGCTTCATCCAGGTCACTGTCTGCTTGCTCAAGTGCTTGAATATCCTGCTGCAACTGTGAAGTCTTGTTTTGCCAGAACGGTGCGTTAATATCATCCCATTGATATTCTTTCAGTTTCCTCCAGAGTGATTCGCGTGCTCTGATGGCATCCAGACTTTCTCTCGCTTGTTCAACCAGACGCAAGGTTTCCGACAGGCGGGCATCCAGGTCATTGTTATCCTGGCCTAAAATGGCCAACCGGGATTTATTTGAAAAGCCCAGGCTCCAGCGTCTGCGGTCATCAATTCGATACCGGTCTTTCTTCTCAAAATACCCTTTGGCATGATGTATCAGACCTTCGCGGGTCATGGAGTACGGCGTCTGATCCAGGGCTACTGTTGAGCTGACACAATGCAAATCAAACCCGGCTAAATGCCTTTTGAGCCAGGCTTTATATGGGTGGTCACGCCACACCAGCTTTTTTAAGAAACCGTCAGTTTTAAATTCTGCCCGTCGCTGTGACAAATGTTCGCCGGCAATCACGATATCGTCATTTGGCACAACCCGCACCCGTACATGCAAGCCGGTGTGCCGGCTGTTTAGCCAGTGTGTGACCATGGAGAAATGGGACGATGGTACTGCCAGGGTGGTAGGGTGACCTCCAAGGGCACGTTCTATGGCCCCTTGCCAGGGTCGCTGTTGCTCTTTGATATCGATCAGTTCACCAATAAAAACACACAGTTCACGTTCAAGACTCAGAGATTCAACCAGTTCATCACGTAATTTTTGAAATCTGAAATCGATATTTGAATCGGGCCGTGCTTCAATCTCATGAATTTCATTTTCTATCGCGGTTTTGTCGCTTTGCAATTTCCCCAGTTGTCCACTGATCTCCCCGAAACTGTCCTGCGAACCCCTGTTGTCGTTCTTGATGCTATCCAGTTTATCTGCCACCAGTGACTGGTTCTGCAGGAACAGGTCTTGTGATAACTCAGCATTCAACCCCAGCGCTCGTACATCAACCTGGTAACGTGATGACTGGGCGGTCACGCGGGACAATTGACTTTGCGTCGTCGAAAGCTCTTTTTTGAGAGTTTCAACCCGCCCGCCACCCGCTCGAATGTAATCCTCATGACGGCGTTCTGCCAAAGCGCCATGTTCATCCTCACTCTCCAGAGCCCGGCTGATTAATAATGAGAGTTCTTTAAGCTCAGCTTGATAAGCTGCCATTTTTTCTGCCCATAATTGAGCACAAATCTCACCGAAGTAGGCTGGCAAACCATCGCGTTCGCCCACCAAATTGACTAATGCACTTTCAGCCTGAACAATGGCATTTCTGAGCTCGGGTAGCCTGGCTAAATGCTCTGTCTGCTCTCGTGCATCAAGCAATTTGTTATGTATGGCGACCAGATCTACAAACTCATTAACGACGCTCCTGGCATCTTCTTTGACCGTGCTGGGTTCAAGTACCAACTCCCGGATCAGGCCGGTCAAATCATCAATTTTTTTCAGGCCCAATGCTCTCGACAATAAGGACGGAGCATTCTTGTTCTCCATATAGAGCAGTTTGCGGTAGAGTTCCTGGTAATCAGTAAAGCTCTCATCACACGAGGTCAGCGCAGGGTCTTCACGCAGCCATTGCTTGAGAGCACGTGCATTGCCATCATCAAAGGCGTCCAGCATTTCCTTTAACTTCAGGTTGCGTTTGGCAACAACGTAAATACGCTTCACATCAGATAATGCATTGGTGGATTGCCTGGTCCAGAAGATGGCCGCCAGCGTAATACAGGACCCATCATCGCCGCGATAAAGTGCACGCAGACCGGTAACAACAGCGCCTTCCCGTTTGCTCTTAACCCGTGTAGATGCGCCGTCATGCGCTGAACCGTAGCTTCCACGCATATAGGAAAGCAGGGTGCGGTCAGAGCGGTCACCCTGGGCCGCCGCCATGTTAAAGGTGGCTCGTCCTGCCGGTAACAACAGCGCCATCAAGCCATCTATCAAGGTTGACTTTCCTGAGCCATTGTCACCCGTAATCAGGGTTCCAAACGCATCAATGCCGGCAGTATGAAGGCCATGAAAAGAGCCCCAGTTAAATACTGAGAGCTCGGCCAGACGAATCTGGCCAACCTTGAACAGAGAACTGATTGACGGGGATCCGGAGAATTTATTCACTTGTGCTTACCCGGGATTCTGCTTCTTGCGCAAGCTGGATGTATTCTTCCAACAAATTTTCCAGCAGTTCAGCATTGACAACATACCGAATTATCGGGGTGATTTCATAACGATCCTGGCTGCCATGAACCAAAGTTATGATTTTTTTCTGTGACATTTTCTTTAACGCAGATTGTAATTTCGCCCGATCCGACTTGCTGCTGTTGGTCAGGGGCAGGAATGGCGTCAAATTGGCTTCCAGCCGTTCAATATCGATAATGATTCGCTGTTCACCTGCAACTTCGCGTTCCTGGTAGTGTTTACGTAATACCAGCAACAAAAGTGTATCGTATAGTGTCAGTGGTCTTTTGGTAATCAAATAAACAGGATCATCATTTGATTCGTCCGCATCTGCCACGTCATTTTCGTCCACTCTGGCGATAAAGGCGAGACCGGCTTTTTCGTCGAGGACCAGCTTAAGATAAACATCTGCAAGATGATCTCTGACCGCTTGTTGATAGCGGCACAGAGATTCAAATAAATTGGCTTTCTGACGGGACAGAATAACGCCCTGACGGAGTAAGCTGACCAATGCCCGTCGTGCTTCCGGTGGCATCCGCTCTTTTTCAGCAAGCAGTTCAGTGCCTGAATCTTCAGTGACTGCTTCAGCGAGGCTGTTTGCTTCAGAGGTGTTGGTAGCCTCTTCATGATTTGTCTTCATTTCTTCAGTGCCTTGTCTATACCACCAAATCTTTGATATTGGCGGGAAACATTTCAGCGCTTAGCAGGTATATTGGAATGGAAGCCTGTAACTGAGCACCTTGTGTATCTTTCATGCACACACTTTCCTTGCCGACCAGCGTTGTGGCACCGATAGATTTGGCTACGCGCAAATAGGCAACCAATTCCTCGAGTCCAGCAGCCATCGGATGTTTTTCAACCACGGCCGAAATCGTCATGGGTCCGCATGCCAGCAAAGTTTTGTGAGTACGAAAAGCCACCTCCTGAATTTGTACGGCATTCAGGTGCTTCAGCATATCCATACTGGGGGTGCTGGCGTTATTCTGTTCTTCAATATTGGATACATCCAGCTTTTCATCGGGCTGTTTGAGTCGCATAGAGTCGATGGAGGAAATTTTGATCGCACCTGAGGGCAGCGACAAACCTGTTACTTTGGCTGGTTTGACATCTTTTTCTTTTAGCTCGACGGCCGCGCGTTCCAGTTGTGCCAGTAGTTGATCCACAGCTCTGTTTTCCAGGGCGGCACCACTTTCTATATAAGCACGAAGGCTTTCTTCAGTACGACGGCGAATTTTAAATACCCGCTCACTTTCCCGGGATAGTTCGCGCATAAGATGATTGAGAAATTGCTGCTGTTGATCTGACAATTGCCCGGCAACCGGCTGGCTCAAAATGCTTTGCAGCTGACTTCGAAATTCGGAAGTTCTGTTCTGATCACAAAGTAATTGGAAAAAACCTTCGAAAGCTCCGCCGGCATCAGTAGTGGCCAAAAGTGCTTCTTTGTCCATCACCGCGGACAATACATCTCCACGGGTTGAGTCAGACTCGATCATTTGCACCCGTATGTCCTGGTCCAGTTCTCGTATTTCATCTTCAACCCGTCTGAAATCTCCAGTCAATATTGAGGCCAGGTGATAAATTTCCCGCATACGCTCACGTTGCTGAACTTCGGTAAGCTCTACAACAACGCCAGCGTTAAGGGCAGAAATTTCACGCTCTATTTCAGCTTTTCTATCTTCGAGCAATGTGATTCGTTCATTCACATCGGGGCTGATAGCCACCGCGAAATCCCGCACCGCTTCCTGCACAATGCGTAAATGAGATGCTGATGTACCGGTAGAGCGTTGATCCAGGCCCTTACAGAAGCGCAGTGCGATTTCACTGGCGTCTGTTTTGGTAATCTGATCATCCAGTTCGCGTAGCCAGCCCGCTCTGATCCATTGGTTCAAATAGGCACCTGCATTGGTTTCAGTTTCCCAAATACCCTGCTCGCTGTACCACTCAAGTTCAGCCGCAAGAGCAATTCTGGCCCGGCCAAAAGGTACTTCACTTTCTTCTGTAAACAGGTCAGAAATAAACGCCAATATGATCGGGGCATTATCGGCGCGCAACAGTTTCCACGCGGCATTTTCCTGAAAAATACGACGGTATTTTGCCTGTAAACCCTGAAATTTCATTGCACTTTGTTTCCAGCAAATTAGATTTACTTGAATGCCTATTATATGGCTAAACAATTTCAAAAGGGATGCCGCTGGATTTTATTTCCAGGCTGATTGCTTTGATTCCCAAACCCAGAGTTAACCTAACCCGCTTCCATGGAGTATTTATACCCAATAGTCGCTATAGGGCAATGGTGACACCCGCTAAACGGGGCAGAGGCAAAACGACCAAGGCGGCAAATGACAAGCAAGACCAAACCCTGGCTGAGCGCCGGGCAGCAATGACATGGGCACAAAGGTTAAAACGGGTGCTCAATATTGACAAGGTGAATTGAGAAGGTGAGGCCGTACAGCGGTCGAGAAGCTGGCCTGGGCCATGCGCAGCATCAAGAGAGGGTGCCCTGGGGTGTACCGATGACCCGCATTTACTGATCGAGTGATACGGCCAACACGGCTTAGAAAAATGCCTTTTGCTGCATACGCGAAATCCGGGCTAAAAATAGGTGGTTTTGCCAACGATAATCATGTGACGTATGATTACAATATCATATATACGTCTGGAGTCCGGCCATGCAAACAAAATTGACACTGCGAATGGAGAGCGAACTTATCGAGCATGCCAAACAACATGCCAAACAGCAGGGAAAGTCTCTTTCTCAAATAGTGGCTGATTACTTTGCCGTCTTTACTCAAGATAAAGACCAGAAAAATACTGCACCTGTCACGAAATCACTAGTAGGGGTTTTGAAAGAAAGCGGTCTTGACCAGGAAAGTTATAAAAAACATTTGGAGGAAAAGTACCTTTGAAGGTTTTATTTGATACCAATATCATTCTGGATGTTTTACTGGATAGAAAACCCTTTGTAGAATTTTCTGCCAGCCTCGTGAGCTTTGCAGAAAATAATACAATTGAAGGCTACTTATGTGCCACAACCATCACCACAATCGACTACCTGGTAGCGAAAGCGCATGGAAGAAAGAAGGCAAAGCTAACCATCCACAAACTACTAAGTATTTTTCAGATTGCCGAAGTGAACAAGGATGTACTACTACTATCAACAGATTCAAATTTTAGTGATTTTGAAGATGCAGTTCAACACTATGCCGGGCAATTAGCATTTGTGGACTCAATCGTTACGCGAAATAATGCCGACTTTAAACAAGCTGAGTATCCCGTGTATTCACCAGATGAATTGTGGGGAATAATTCAGCTCAAGAAACGATCGGGGTCAGACTCAAATGAACGATCGGGGTCAGACTCAAATGCACTGGACTGTGTTTGATGATTGTTTGCTGTTTATTGCATTTGAATCTGACCCTTGGCTGCGACCCTGTGGCCCATCGTTTGCAAGCTGCAGCATCTGCCTCTGGGACGCGACCGGCTGCGGGAAATCACCCGTGCATACCTGGACAAATCATAATAAAGGGAAACCCTGGTACTCCATCAATGTGATAATTACGGGCGCAACAATCACATTAATGGAGTACCAGTGACCCATTCACAATACCTTTTACCCGGTAAATTCATCGAAAGTGACGATCCGCTGGTTATCGAGTTTGCCAACAACACCATTGGCGGGGCGATTGACGAGGTAGAAAAAGTATTGCGCCTGTTCTACCGGATCCGCGATGACATCCTGTATGACCCTTACCTGCCCATGGGCGAAACCAGCAGCTATTCCGGCAAGGTGGCACTTGAAACCGGGCGTGGCTGGTGTGTGCCAAAATCAGCCCTTCTGACCGCATGTGCCCGCGCTACCGGCATTAAGGCCCGGCCCGGCTATGCCGATGTGGTGAATCACATGGCTACACCCGGATTGCTCGACGCCATGGGCACGGACGTATTTGCCTGGCATTCTTATACCGAGTTGTTTCTGAATGATAAATGGGTCAAGGCCACGCCCGCTTTTAACAAAAGCATGTGCGATAAATTCGGGTTAAAGCCGTTGGATTTTGACGGTGAGAACGACTCGCTCTTTCACGAGTTCGATAAAAGCGGCAACAAACACATGGAATACGTGAAAGACCGGGGCACTTTCCAGGATGTACCGTTCGAAAAAATACTCTCTACCTTCACTGAAATATACAAAACCCTGAACTGGCGTCTAAAAGGTGATTTCCAAAAAGAGGCCGGACAGGAATAGTTCCACACATAACCCTCAATGCGGAAGTGACAGCTGATCAAAGCTATAGGGCAAGCCACCCACCAATTGCTGAATCTCTATCACATTGCCAAATGGGTCGCGGCCATAGGCCATCATGTAACCCTCTCCGGCCTCAGCCGGCGG
>Ga0164313_10005657_pt1 | contig 11063 bp, 8 predicted proteins | sample GuaBasSedimGuay4_FD_113735 | JGI IMG/M metagenome (GOLD analysis project Ga0164313, IMG submission 113735) | Subseafloor sediment microbial communities from Guaymas Basin, Gulf of California, Mexico - Guay4, Core 4569-4, 0-3 cm | ecosystem: Environmental > Aquatic > Marine > Hydrothermal vents >...
AAGCTTTATCTGCTGAACTCATTAAACCAGAAGTCGAACCCGTTGCATCTAAAATTGCAAGGGTTAAAGTACCGTCATTATTGTCAGTGACAGTTAATGCGGTTGTTGCTGATAAAATATCATCTAAGCGACCTGTTACATCTTTCCAGTTAGTCAACTGTCTTAGATAATAACGCTCGTCTGTAGTGTTAAAATAGATTTGACCCTGTGTAGGGCTTGCAGGTGCTACTGCTAATTTGTGAATAACGACATTCTGAATCTCATTTGAATTCAGGTCAATATTCGTTAAGAAACGTCTAGCCATTTTATTTATCCTATTTTTATTATTGTATGTTAGTATTTAGGTTTATTGAATTCGTTGTCGCTCAATAACCTGAGTTGTTCTTGTGACTGACTTTTTAGGCACGGCATCCACAACAATTCCATTAATGCCAATATTCTTTGACTTGATGTTTTTGTTATTTCTAAGAACAAACCATGCTTTATCATTACTCTTTAAATCAGACTGTTTTTGGTAAAGTCTGTCACACATAATTGTTAATGTGTTATGTTTTCCATCATAATTAAAGTCTTTGGCTTTGAAAGTTTGTTTAACAATAAACCCACTCCTTACAATATCAGAACCAAATACCACATCCTTTTCTTCTTGACGGGTAGCAGTTGTCCCCACTGGTTTTTTCATTCTCATTGTGTTGCCATTCATATTAGCATCTAGCTTTTTTTCAATTGCCGCACGTTCTAACATTTTTCGTGCGTTTTTCCCCCAGTAAGTATCAGCACTTTCCCAAAAACTTGCGGTTTGCATTTTGATACTGACAGGGATTTTATATTGTTTAACCACAATTAAAATGTCAGCTTTTTTGCGTCCTGCAACATTTGACCCCACATGTTTTGTACCCCTCACTTGTTTTAAAATGATACGTTTACCACGTTCTTTAAAAATAATAGTTACAGTTGAGAGTGTGTCCCAGATAATTTGTGAGATAGACTTTTCGAGATAAATTTCATTCTTAATTGAATTTCTCGACTCACGCCCTAAGTAACGTTGGATTCTACGTTGATCAATTTGTTTAATTGTTAGTGGAGTAACGCCCAAAATAACATTACCAATTTGAACATGACCGTCACTGGTTAACGTGCGTTTGTTTGTAATATACTTTGCACCGTCTGTTAAAAACAGACCTTCAAGTTTTTGAAACTCTTCAATTCTGTTTTTATAGTCTAACGCCACATAAAGACTTTTTGTGTCATAATCATATGGCATATAACCATTTTCTTTGAGCTTCTTTTTTATTTGTGGTTTGCTAATTGCCATTAGTTTAAATACGCCTTACCTGTAAACGGTGCTGAAAATAATAGTTGAATATTGTTAGCGTCAATGTAAATGGTTTCACCTTCAACATTTGACCCGCCTGAGTCAACAACTGAAACGCTCGGAAATTTACCCAAATTGTGTTGAATATTCCATGTCGATTCTGCCACATTTTGCTCATGTGTTTCATGTTTGTCACCTGCTCCACTTGACCCTGCAAAGACTTCCCAGAAACCATTAATTAATTGATAGGTAACTCCGTCACTCTCAACAAAAACTAACATTCCCTCTTTTTTACGATCAAGTGTAATTATGTTTCGATCATTTATAGTCGCAACGGTTCTGTGACCACCACGATTATAAGTATCAATTGTTACTGCAAACTCATCTTGATCATCTGTAGGTGCTATTGCCCCCGATAGTGGAATTGTGCTTGGAATTTTAGCCATTATGAAAGCCTTATGTTTATTGAGCCATTAATAACGTTAGTCGTCCTATTAATGAAATAATCCTCTGCGATTCCATTATTATTAACAACACTTAGCGTCACGGGTGCTTCCATAGCCATAGCAAAGCCTGTGTCTTCGTCTACGGCATTATTATACATACCATAATATGCAGGGTAGCAAATATATTTATAGCCTTGTTGAGCAGGAAAGGAGTAAATACGGGAATACGATCCAGATAACAGGTTATTATCCAGACTCAATACCTCTGGACTTGTAAGCACTGGATTTATGTCATTGCCATAGTAAACACGCCAACGCCAATATACATTAAAATTTCTTGAGAATAATTCAATGTTAGTATTATGAGTTTCAATAGTCCAACGCTGAGAGCTTGCAGACGTTTTTGTAATGTCTGAGCCAATATCTAAAGTCTCACTACCATCGTTAGCACTACCTGACACTAAAACAGCAAACTCTTGTAGAATTTTTATATCGCCATCAACAATATTTTCTTGATTTGAGGTATTCCATAAGAATGTTTTGATACCGCCTATGACGGCTTGCCCTACCTCTAACGTTGTGGATTGACCTTGAATTGAAAAAGAAGTGAAAGCAGGAAATTGATAGGGATATAAAAGCATGTCCCACATATCTTGTAAAGGTTCGTCATCAAAAGTTGACCCTGCCTCAATACCACCAATAGTTGTAGGAACTGGCGTAAAGTTTGTATACGTGCCACCACTGCCACCACCTGTACCGTCATCACCCTTCGGCCCCGGAATTCCTAACACCCGTGCTCGCACTTCATCTAAGCACTGCATGGTTGCAACGCCTAAATTGTGTTTGGTAAATTCAGTAACTTTTACATTTTGTGGTGCATCAAGAGTAACTGTGACATTCTTTTGATTAATTGAGGGCATCAGCGATCACCGTTTCGCCTGACTCAACCGTTATATTAAATGACGTTGGAATTTTTGTCGCTTGTGGACTAACAGTAATGACCCCTTGCAAAACTCGTTTCACATATTCAGAGTCATTGATGTCATGAACTTCTACGTCATACACATAACGACACGCTTTAATTTCATTTGTCTGACTTGGTTTTAATGAAAGTTTAATTTTGCCATCTGTAGGAACGCCATAAACTTCCGCTGTTATGTTAATTGCTTTCTGAGTAAAATAACTGCGTTTCATTTGACAATATGCAAGCATGTCTGTTAAATCAAATGGAGATCCGTCATCGTTTTGAATTGTGGCTATACCCTCAAAGAGTGCCCCTTGATCCATTAGAAAATTTATTGCTACTGCCATTATACAACCCCTTCATGTAAACCTATGTCTGCTAAACCGTTATATAATGATGAACATGCTACTTGAATCACATCTGAAACGTTACCTGCAATCATTGGGAAGTTTTCATCAAATTCTGAGTCAGTTAATTGTTTAGTTACTCTAACGTGTTTCCATCCATCTGTTATTGTGATAAGTGGGCTTGCTCCTACGTCAACACCGTCAACATAAACTGTTGAGTCAGCATCTCCCACAATAATTCCTAAATCCCCTGCATTATTTAAACCTTTCAATTTAATCCAACCCGCCCACGTAACCCATTGACCAATTCTGGTTATGAATTTGTTAGAATTGGTCGTTTGTGGATTGTAAATAATTGCGTTTACAGTGATAGCATTTGTTGTACCTGCTCCACCTGTAATTTCAGCAATATAATATTCAAAACCATATCTAGGACTAACACGCCCCATTGCTGTTAATAATTGTTGAATGTCAGCACCCATAGAAGCACCTAAGCCCCCATTATCTGCATTATCATTGATGAACTGATCACCTTCTGCAATTACAGAGCTATTAAACTCTTGTATAACAGTGTCATCCGTATTAAACATTGTTACTGCATTTGAAAGTTCAGTCGCTAACGAAAAACGTCCTAATTGTGGCTCATTATTTTTAACTGGAATTGTCATTTTATAAACGCCAAAGTCAGTTTCCAAAACTCTAGTTTGAATATCTGCATCGACTTCATTAACAGCACTAACTAAGTCAGTTTTTGCCGCAGTGGTTAAAGCCGTTAGATCGCCTATATCATCAGTATTGCCACTATTGTTAGCGTCAATTTCGTTAATGGCTCCAACAGTTGACCCTTTTTCAGTAGTTGTCAATGTTGATAAATCACCAACATCTGCGTCAATTTCGTTAATGGCTCCAACAGTTGACCCTTTTTCGGCAGTCGTTAAAGTGCTCAATGGCCCTATATTATCAAACACTTCGTTAATTGCACCAACTAAAACATTTTTAGTCGTGGTTTTTAATTGTGTCATGTCGCCAATGTTTGCAACAATTTCAATAATAGCATTAACAGCGTTAGTTTTATCAGTAGTTGTCAGTGTTGCAATGTCGCCTAAGTCTGCAAACACTTCGTTAATTGCACCGACAAGACTTGTTTTTTCATCCGTTGTTAAAGATGTAATATCACCTATAGAAGAAATTATCTCATTGGTAATTTCTTTCCATCGTAAAAATTTTGTATAATTTGTGACATTATCTATCATATATTGATCCTAGTTATAATTACGTCTAGTAAGTGTTTAATTTCTGTCATATCATCTTCTAATTTGTCAAGACGTTTCGCACGTTCTTTCACTTTAAGCCTTGCCTGATAAGCTAAGTCGTCAACATTCACAACATTTGCATTGCTAACGTCCTTGTTATATGCTTTGTGTCCTTCAACTTTTTTTAACATTATGTAATTGCCAACGCTCGGAAGTTTTGAACAGCAGGTGGTTGTGCTGAATTTTTGCTTCGTAAAATTAATTTAATCTGAAACGCCTTAAATTCTGGAAGCACACCACCAACGTTATTAGGTATTGTTGTTTCAGTTTCTTTAAAGTCAGTAGATGTTTCAGAAACCACGTCTTGATCTAAAAATGCTTGTTGCCATTCAATAGTATCAATTGAGTCTTCAACATCACTCGGAACCGTTCTAAACCAAATTTCAATATCGTTGTATAAAAATTTCAACATATCCATATAAAGTTTAATGTTGGTAGCAGGGTTCTTTAAACTCACTTGTTTACATAGATATTTAGCAGTTTCGGAACCATACTTCGGATCTTTTTCTGTTTTCCATCTTGCATTACTTTCTGCAAACTCACCTATACAGTCATCAATTGGCCATGTACCTGCGTTTGGTTCGATAGAGTAAGTCTCACAGTCATTCCATTCAACACGATTTGTAATTGTAATTAAATTGGTCACGCCTATTTTTAATACAGGACTCAAATATGAAAATTCAGATCCAACTTTACAAGCAACTGTAATAGGTGCAACACCTACCCCTAAATTTAATTCAGAGTTGCGATAGTTTGGAATTTTCATTGGTTGTTCTAAATGCACATTTTCAAAAGGCATAATGTTGAATTCAGGAACGGGTAAATAATTACCACCGTTACCACCTACGCCTGTGTGGGTAACACCCTCAACACGCCATTGCATATTTCCTTCAAAGTCTATAAAGTTTGACTGAACTTGTAAAGTGTCAACTGCAACGTTACAAACGGCTTTAATACCCTTACCACCTATCATACCCGTTTTGGTTGCGGGTGTATCGACTTGAATTACATAACTGTCAAGACTATCCACTGCTTGCACATAATGTAAAGGAGTAGACAGATCAATTAGCGGAATTCCATTAAATGTGTTATCCACACCTGTTGGAAAATTACCAATTGCTACACTATGAGTTTGTGGGATAGGTGCAATGTCTAACGCTTTAATAAAGCTCTCGTCATTGTAGTCTTCATAATAGACGTTGCCCACAACTTGCTCACCGTCAACAAACATTCCAACAAGCTCTGATAATTTTATACGCCAGTCGTTACCTGAAATAAATTCTAAGTCATTGACAATACCAGAACCATTAGAAGAACCTAATTTTTGTCCTACAACAACTGTCCCCGACTGTAAGTAAAAATCGAACCAAGTGTCTGATAAAATTTCAAGTTTGACTTGATCAACGTCTTTGGTATATCCGTGGTTTTTCTGATAAACACGAACCATACGTGATCCCTCTTCTGTTTCAAGAGGGTTATTTTTCATTTCTTCTTTAAGACCAATTTCGGTTGCATCAAAAACTAAGTCCATGCCACCCGTTGCACTACTCGATACATCAAATTCTGCACGGTATAACTTAAATTTAACGTCTTCAAACTGTGAAGCAGACCATGTTTGATCATTCTGAGACTTAAACATAGAGCCTAAGTGTGGCTGAGTTGAAATAGTGACAGGATTTGATCCTACAGTTTCACCACCTAATTTTGAAATAAAGATTCGATAAGTTTCAATACTTGACCCTACAACAAAACAATATTCTTCGTCTGGTTGCAAAAATACAGGAGCAGAAAATTCAAAATGAGTAGGTATCGTCCCATCACTCGATACGTTAACATTTTCTGGTTTTAATGTTACTTCTGAGTAAGGTACAATAATTGAATTAGGATAACCATTAGTCATATTTCTAATTTGAAACCATGCAGGTTCCTTACCAGTTGTTTTTGCACTAAAGTAAAGGTCTGCCCCTGTCAAAAATACACCGTTCGATTCTGCTACAGAAAAACTTTGAGCAATAGGATCGTCACCACTACGTCTAACTGGTATTGTTCTTCTACTAACGCTTGTAAGTGTGCGGTTTTGTCTTGTGTTGCGTTCAATTAAATTGGGTGATGTAACTGCAAGAACTGTCTCTCTCGAAGTTTCTGCTAATCCACCTGAATAATGTTGTGCTTCGGCTGAGGTTGTTAACTCGTCTGGATCATCGCTATTGTCTTCTAAATTCGTTAAGCGAAAAACGTTCTTACCTGTGAAGAAACGCTTATCACTTCTGTTAGGAATTGTAAATACACCAACAATTGACCCCGTTGCGTCTGTGACCAATGGTGAAGAGTTCGATCCATTGATAGGTCTACAATCGACTGTGACAGGTTCATCATTAAAGAAAGCATAAAGTATAGTGTTAGGCAACATATTTGATGCCATAAACTGTACTTCACTGCGTCTAATATAAGGAATTAAATTAACAGAGGTAACACTAGAACCAAGACTTGAATTTGTTATCTGCTCTTCAATAGTTCGATTAACACCTGTACGGGTCTGGTTTGTTTGTGTAGTGGTTGTTGTAGTTCTGCCACTTACGGATCTGTTAGTTTGTTGTGATCTTGTTCTCCAGTTATTCCATTGCGTTCCTAAAACACCTGCCGCATTTGCAATTTGTGCTATGTCTTCAAAACCAGTGTCAATTGCAACGTTTAATGTAGGGGCAGTTGTTGTATCTTTCCAGATGTCATTATCTGGACTCAACTTCATACTTCCTTCTGTTTCATAAATGAAATAAGGATTAACTGAAATTGACTTACTTGCCCACGGTTGATTCATCCATGTTTCACTTTGATAAGGTAGTGTTAATACTTCACCATTTCTTTGAAAGTTACTCGACTTCGATTCATTGAACTTTAATGTAACGGATCGAGGTGTGAAAGAAGGTGCTAACACTCCACGTTCGGTGTCCATTGCTGTTGTAAATTCTGAATTAGAAGTATCTGAGGCAATATAGTCTTTGAAGTTGTCTACTAAGAAACCATTCTTAAATCTATCAAGTCCGTTAGCGTCTTTGACATTTAATGATTCTGTTTCCTTTTCGAGCATATTGAATGTGACATAATATTCAAGGTTGCCAATTCTACGCTCAAGTTTGCCAATGTCTCGCATTGTATAGCGTTTATTATCAATATACTCCATTCTAACGTCTAAATTGACATCAAATGTATATGGTTTATAATTGATAAAATAAATGCCCATTGAGTTTTCGGCAGGTTCAGGTTTTCTTGGATTTAAGTCTGGCGTTCCTTTTACAACAAAGAAATTGCCGTCTTCTAATAAGCAAAGAGTGTCCCATCTTGATAAATAATATTCAATATCAAAAATAATGTTGCTTTCATCTTCTGGTAAGTTAACCAGTTTTGCACCTACACCTGCAAACGTGCCGTCTGCTCCGATAGTTGGTCTAAAGTCAATAGCGTCTGAAAGTTTATAAGTTTCGCCTTCATTGGTTGTATAACTTGGAATATCTTCATAAGTGAAATCAATGTCAGGATCGTTAACCATTGTTGAATAACTATCCACACTGAAAAAGTCACCTGAGCCTGTATGTTCTAAGTATTCAAATTCAATAGAACAAAGTGACCCTGCTTCTGGCATTGTTAAACCTGCGTTTAACGTTATTGTCGCAACATCGTAATAATTGTCTTTTTCACCAGTCTGTAATGTGTAATTTTCAGTAATGTCTGAGTCGTCTGAAAGATCAATAACGCTCAATAGCTTATATCCATCAGGAGTCATTAAGTTAATAACTGAAACGTCACTTGCAATGTTATTTAAGAATTTTTTATTAAGAATTTTTTTACGTTCAAAAATAGAACTTTGTAACACATTAAACGTAAGTGCAAAGTTTTTACCAATATATCCAGTACCAACATTCACTGAAATTTGACTTATATCTGCTGTGATGGCGTTTGCGGCAGTTAAATCCCAAGGTAAATAATTGTTGTTTGTAACGGTTTGTAAACCACCCACCCATGTATTAGCGTCAAATGCCATATAAGATTCGTTAGCTTCTGCTAAAAATACGGCTTGTCCTGAGTTGTTAACAGACGTAACCATTTTTTTAGTGATAGTCACACTGGTATTTGAGACTAACGCATTATCTGCGTCACGTATAGACTTTGTAAATTCATAAGGAACTTTAAATAATAAATTATTATTGACAGTTTCATAAATTTTTGCAACACCTGTCACATCATCAACTTTAATATTGCCACCAAAGGTTTGATTACCGCCACCTGAAATATAAATTGATAAAGCATCTGAGATCACTTTACCTTCGAGCATATGAATGTCAAAAATGTATAAACGGTAAACAGCGTCAAGGCCTGCAACACCTGAATCAATTTCAATTAATTTTGAACGAACTGTCCCTACTGGATTTCCAGTAGGGTTCCCACCACTCATTAACCCATCAAATAATTGTAAGGTTTGATAGTCATTAAAAGTTGTGCTATAAGATGTGTTTGTGTTTGGTATTGTATTACTAGCACTGTCTAGCTCAATTGTTAAATAATTGCCAATTTGAGGTCTTACAACGGTAGAACGTGTAAATCCTGTGTCTCTTGCTTTTTCAGCGGGCGTAACCCTTTCTGCGATAATATCAATTTCACGACCCTTAACATAGGCTTTACCTTCACTTGACTTAATAGCAATTTTTGTTTCATCGCCACCGTTTTCTGCAAGTTTCCAACCGTCAATTTGTTCATCAGTTTTTAAATGTTCAATAAAATTCACTGTGAATGGTGTTGTTGTGTAGTTACCCGATTCATCATAAGTACGTCTTGCTAACGTATTCATTAAGTCTGCATATTCAGTCTTGTCACGAATTTCTTGTAAAACGCCTTCTTCAATTTTAGCCAATAGTGTGAAGTTTTCGTCATCTTCATCAGTTAAAGGCTTTTTAATAAGGTTTAACGTGATCTTATATCTATCAGCACCCGGAGCTACATAGTTAGGTGATCCTAACGCATTATCATTCAGTGTTGGATCGTCATCAGAAGTTACAATACTTTGAATAATATCAAATCCAACTTTGTAAGTTGGCGTTGTACCGTATTTTTCTAATGAAATCATTTGCTGAGGGTTCTCAACAAATTTTCCAAATACATAGAAACTTGCTTCTTCAACTGCAAATAATGACCCTGTACCTGTTGGCTCAATATTAGCATCGTCTAACGTGTTATCTTGGTCTGCACCTGTACATGTAGGACAGCGTACTATCACCTCATAAATAACAAAACCTTTATCATCTAAGACTTCTAAAGTTTCACCGTTCACGAATTGTGAAGTTTCGCCATCAACTGCGGTAGTGCGGTAGTTAACATAAAGCGTATCTGGATCAAATTCAGTTTTAGCAATGGTAAAAAATACTTCTGCTTCAATTCCAGAAGTCTTACCACGAACGTTATTATAAATGACACGATCAACGTTTGTCGCATCACCCTCAGTATCTAAGTCTTTAAGTCTAACGTATTGTTGATGATTCTTTAAACGAACTGACCCTGAGCGAACCATTGAGCCAAATTTGAAAATGTGGTTTGCAAACTCTTCGGTTTGGTTTGATAAAATTGACTGGACTTGATTTAGTTCACGGGTTTGTAAAGCAACGGAAGGCTTAAATAGCACTTCATAATAATTTTTTGTTGCTTCAAAGTCATCAAAGTATGGCTCTTTGTTAAATTGTAGTTTAGCCATTGGCTAGTATTCCTTATGAGTAAATTATAAGCATTGGCATTTTTTTAATACCAAGTCTTTTTGCTAACGCTAATCTGTGATTTCCTTCACCAACGTAAACCTCAACATCTCCGTTTGGTTGTCTTCTCACATTAACCACGCCATGATCTTTAATTGACTTGGTTTTTTCAATATCAGTTTTATGTTTTTGCCAACCAAAATTATCATCTGCGTCAATGTCACGGTCATATTCACGAAATTTCCATAATTTCCTAACGTCATACTTAAACATTAAGCTGTCAGCTAATCGCATATTATGTTTGGCATATAAGTTAATAACTTTATCAAGTGTTATAATGCCAATTTTATCCATTAATTCTTTTTTACTTCTGATATAAACAGGAAAGTTATCTTGCTTAACACCTTTAACCTTAACAGGTTTGCGTTTAGTGCTTTTTATAGGACTGACTTTTTTGGTTGTTTCCTGATATTTATGCTCTGGGTGATCTGGAAACTCACCAATAAGGTCATCTAAAATACTTTCATGAAATTGTTTATAAGTTTTCATTAAAATTTCAACGTTAGTTTAACGTCTTCAATTTGACCACCTGAACGATAAACAGGCTCAATATTTTCAATATACATAATTTCACCTGTGGCTTGCATCAGTTCTTCAAAACCACTTGTATCAGTTCCCGACCAATCTTCATTAGCAGGGCCAATATATCTTTGAGCAATAGCAGTATTTCCATTTACGTCTTTTGGATCGATTAACATTGTTAATTGTCTAAAATCGCCATCGTCACTATCAATAGGAAAGTAACCACCCTCGTCATCATCAAAACGGCTGTGTAAGGTCACGTAACGCCCGTTTAGCTCTAAGACTACGTTTGCCCCATGCCCTGACTTTGGAGCCATTACAGAGCTTGCTATGGCTCCTGAGCCATCACCTGCAATAA
>Ga0164313_10005659_pt1 | contig 11062 bp, 9 predicted proteins | sample GuaBasSedimGuay4_FD_113735 | JGI IMG/M metagenome (GOLD analysis project Ga0164313, IMG submission 113735) | Subseafloor sediment microbial communities from Guaymas Basin, Gulf of California, Mexico - Guay4, Core 4569-4, 0-3 cm | ecosystem: Environmental > Aquatic > Marine > Hydrothermal vents >...
GGTCAGCAACATGCTGCAGATTGTTTGGAATTACTTGGAGACACGCGTCGGCGAAGAAGACGGCGCAACAATGGTTGAGTACGGCCTGATGGTCGCCCTGATCGCAGTGGTCGTCGCCGTTGGCGCAGCCGCTCTCGGTCTGCGGGTTGACACCCTCTTCGACGGCATCCTCTAGACACCGTCGACCAGGTCAGAAGCGACTCCCTCCGGGTGGAGGGAGTCGCAGTTGACCGATCGGAGTGAGAAATTCTCATTCCTGAGCAAGACAATCGATCCAATAGTTGGAACAATCAGGCGGAAAGGACAGCTCTTGACCACACGCAATAGTCGGCAAAGAGGTGCGGCGATGGTTGAACTTGCGATTGTGATGCCGCTGCTCCTCATGTTGGTATTCGGAATCATCGAATTCGGTCGCGGATACAACGCTCAACTCGCGGTAACACATGCCGCTAGAGAAGGTGTTCGAGAGTACGCGATTACACAGGATGCTGGTGCTGGCAGGGCCGCAGTGCTCAACGCCGCGAGCACCCTCGACTCGGGCAGTGTTGGGATAGCACTGTCTGCATGCAACTACGGTGACCCTGCGACCGTTACCGTGACCTACCCATTCCAGGTATCCATCCCATTCTTCAGTTCAAGCCCGATTGTGCTCTCAGGGGAGGGAGTGATGAGATGCGGCGGATAGAGGGTCAAACCAGGATGTCAAAGCATCGCAGATGGGGTTCCAGCGACGAGAGCGGAGCCGTTGTGGTGATGGTCGCGTTGAGCATGGTGATGCTCTTCGGTTTCCTTGCGATCGTCGTCGACTTCGGACGGGTATATACGGAGCGTCGCGAGCTCCAGAACGGGGCTGACGCTGGTGCATTGGCTGTTGCACAGGATTGTGCGTCCGTCGGTTGCCTCGACGGTTATGACCCGTACTTCGTTGCCGAGCAGTATGCAGACGCCAACGCAAGCGACGATCTTGCATGGGTCCAGGATGTCACGGTCGATTTCGGTGCACAGACGGTCAGGGTTCAGACCGGCACAGAGGATCCCGGGGGGGATCACCACTTCGACATGGTGTTTGCCCAACTCGTAGGTTACGACGGCTTGACCGTCGACGCGGATGCAACAGTGGCCTGGGGGGCACCCAGGGGTCTCGCCACCCTTCCGCTCATCTTCTCAACGTGTGAGTGGGAGAAATTCGGGGCTACCACGCATCCGCCAGAGGCCGTCATCGATGGCGAACTGCCTCCGACGGTTGGGTATCCGCGCCAGAGTGAGTACGCAACGGTCTTCTTCCATGGCGACAGTGAACCGTGTCACGAGTCACCGTCCGGTCAAGACCTCCCAGGTGGATTCGGGTGGCTGGACTCTTCCGGGGGCTGTTCGGCTGATATCGATTCCGGCGGATGGGTCGGCATCGACCCAGGGAACTCCCCGACGACAGGGTGTTCACCAGGCGACCTGTCAGGTCTCATAGGTGAGGTCGTGTTGATCCCCTACTTCGACGATGTGGTGGGAACAGGGAGTGGGGCTCAGTATCACGTCGCAGGCTTCGGTGCGCTCTACATTACGGGTTACAACTTCACCGGTCGGTACAAGGAGAATTCCGTGATACCTGACCATACGAAGGCATGTTCGCCCCCGGACACGTGTATCGAGGGCTATTTCATTGACCCGTGGGTTTCCAGTGGTGGTGGAGAGATAGGCGGCGGCGATTTCGGCGTCGTGATCATTCAGTTCGTGGACTAGCCCTCACGGGTAGGAAAGAAAGACCAGGAGTAATCGATGAATCGGAAATGGATAGGGGTCGTCATCGCCATCGTGTTGGCTTTGGTGGGGACCTGGGTGATCGTGCGATATGTGCAAGGTGCTGACGATCGCGCCCTTGAGGGCGAAGAAACTGTATCGGTGCTGGTCGTTGCGACTCCCGTACCTGCGGGTACGCCCGCAGAGGATGTGACTGGCAGCGTAATTGTTGAACTGGTCCCCGTGAAGGTGCAAGCCGCCGGGAGTCTCGGCAGTGTCGATGATCTGGCAGATCTTGAAGGCCTTGTGACATCTGTCGACCTGGTCCTAGGGGAACAGGTCATAGAGGCACGGTTCATCACGCCCCAGACACTGGAAGAATTGGACGATGTCGTTGTCCCGGACGGTTTGTTGGAGGTCACTCTTTCGCTCAGCCCAGAGCGGGCTGTCGGCGGTGTGATACGCCCAGGTGACGAAGTGGCCGTGTTCGCGAGCTTTGAACCGTTCACACTCGATGCAGTCGAACCCGGTGAGGGACAAGATCCGGCCACCGCTGGTGAGACCAGTACCCCCGACACGGAATTCGGGGAAGGCGTGGACGTGTCGACGTCGGGTTCCGCTGCCAGCGACTCCGTGAAGACTCCGAGTACAACCCATATCATCCTCCACAAAGTCCTTGTGACGAAAGTCCACGTCGAGTCGCTGAAGCAAGACGAGACGTCTGACGACAGTGATGATGCGTCCCTTGAAGTGCTTCCTTCCTCCATCTTCTTGGTTACGCTGGCGATGGAGCCCGAGGATGCTGAGCGCTTCGTCTTCACCGCTGAGTTTGGGACTGTGTGGCTTGCGGACGAATCCGAGACGGTGGATGAGAGCGAAACCATCATCCAGGACCGTTCCACGGTTTATGGCGTTCCGGAGGCCGGAGGACAGTGATGGGCACCGTCGTACTTGCTACCAGTAGCGCAGCATTCGAGCAGAAGGTGCGGCGCGCATTCGGCACCTCCGTCAATGGGTCCGTGCAGCGCCAGCACACGGAAGGCATGTTCACGGACACGCTGGCTGTTGCCAAGTTCCTGTCATCAAGCAACCCTGACGTTATTGCCATTGGGCCTAATGTTCCGGTCGACCTTGCCCTGGAGGCAACCAGGGCGATAGAAGATGAGCGACCGGAGATCGGTGTCATCCTTGTGGCCGACGCAACGTCTGATCTGTGGGAGCGAGCGCTTCATGCTGGGGTCAGAGACGTGCTGGTGCCCGATGCCACCGATGATCAGATCCGCGGGGCGTTCAATCGTGTCCTTGAGACTGCCGAACGCCGGAGACGCAACCTGGCTGTTGAGGCAGGAACTCCTTCAGCATCGGGGCGTGTGATAACGATTCTCGCACCAAAGGGAGGTGTCGGCAAGACTGCCCTCGCGACCAACGTTGCGGTAACCCTTGCGGCGAATGGGGAGGGCCGCGTCGCCCTTGTCGATCTCGATCTTCAGTTTGGCGATGTCGGGAGTGCTCTGGGACTCGAGCCGGAGAACACCATTGCGGATCTTGCACGGGTTCCTGGAGGTGTCACCGCGACGTCGCTGAAGGTATTGATGACCCGCCGAGACGAGAACCTCTACGCCTTGTGTGCTCCGAACTCCCCGGCTGATGATGTGCCCGAGGCGGTAGTTGACAAGGTCATCAGACTGCTGTCCGAAGAGTTCGATCATGTTGTAATCGATACTTCCGCAGGGCTCAACGAAGCCACCCTTGGTGCGATCGACCTGTCAACTGACCTTGTCTTCCTCTGCGATCTGTCCAGTTCTGCTCTCCGTGGACTGCGCAAAGTCTCCGATGCACTCGACAGTCTCGGCTTAGCGGAGCAGAAGCGGCACTTCGTGGTCAACCGGGCAGACAGCAAGGTGGGGATCACACCAGATGACGCCTCCGCGATCGTCGGAATGGACGTTGATGTCGAGATTCCCAGTTCACAGATCGTTCCTCTTGCAATGAACTACGGGAACCCGGTCGTTGAGGAGTCGCCCCGCTCGGCCGTCGCCCTTGGATTCGAATCTGTTGCCGGGTTGTTCGTGGACATGCCTTCCGATCACAAGCGTGGATTCAGCTTCAGGAGAAACCGATGAAACTCAACGAACGTCTGAAACTCAAGCAGTCCGAAGAAGCGCTTCAGGCGGCGCGGGGAGAAGTAACCGAGTCTCATGATTCCATCGAGAGAGACCCGCTCGCTCGACTCAAGGTACGTACCCAGGAGGCGTTGTTCGCCAAGCTGGGAGCAAGGTTGTATGATCCCTCGCTGTCCGCCGACGAACTCCAGAGGTTCGTCGCCGATGAGATCGCGGGGGCGATGGGTGTGGATGCCTCGGCCCTCACCGATGAGGAACGGCGTGTACTCGCATCGCAGATCCGTGACGACATTCTCGGCTATGGCCCGGTACAGATGTATCTTGATGATCCGACCGTCACAGAGATCATGGTCAATGCCGAGGAGAGCATCTACATCGAGCGCGACGGCAAGCTCATCGCCACAGACACAAGGTTCATGTCGCGCCAGCATCTTCGTCGGGTCATCGATAGGATCGTCACCGGGGTCGGCCGCAGAATCGACGAGTCATCACCGATGGTCGATGCACGACTCGCCGACGGTTCCCGGGTCAACGCGATCATTCCGCCGCTGTCAGTTGATGGCCCCATTCTGACGATCCGTAAGTTCGCCCACGATCCCTTCCGGGTTCAGGATCTCATCGAGATGGGGTCCATCACACAGCTGGTGGCGGATCTGTGTGAAGCTGCGGTCCAGGGCAAGCTCAACATCATGGTCAGCGGAGGTACCGGTACCGGTAAGACGACCCTGCTCAACGTGCTCTCAGGTTTCATTCCCGATGACGAGCGTATCGTGACCATCGAGGATGCGGTCGAGTTGCAACTTGACCAGAGGCATGTAATCCGCCTTGAGAGCCGCCCATCCAATGTGGAGGGTCGCGGTGAGGTATCGATACGCGACCTCGTGCGTAACTCCCTCAGGATGCGACCAGACAGGATCATCGTTGGTGAAGCACGTGGCGGGGAAGCCCTCGACATGCTCCAGGCGATGAATACTGGGCATGAAGGGTCGCTGACAACAGTTCACGCAAACACGCCACGCGATGCGCTGTCTCGCCTTGAGACGATGGTGCTTATGGCGGGTGTCGATCTGCCGTCCAGGGCGATCCGCGAGCAGATCTCGTCTGCATTCGATCTCATCGTCCACATCACGCGTATGCGCGATGGAAGTCGCCGAATCACTGACATCGCGGAAGTGGTTGGGATGGAGGGTGACACCATCACCATCCAGGAGATATTCACATTCGACTACAAGGCAGGGTTCGACGAGGACGGCAGATTCGCAGGAGTCATCCGGCCGACAGGGATCCGGCCTCGTTTCAGCGATCACCTCAAGGATCTGGGGATCGAACTACCGGCGGGCGTGTTCGGTGCGCCCGATCTCAGTTCCTTGACGAAGAAAGGTCGGAAGTGAGACCGCGCCTCATCTGGGTGGCCGCCACTTTGATGATGGTCGTCACGGTGATGGGCCCTGCACATGCTCAGGAGACCGACTCGCTTCAGCTGCGAATCGAAGGTATAGATACAGCCGATCACCCAAACATCACGATGGTTGTGGGCGTGCCGCCCGAGATGGTCGGGAAGAGCCTCACGTCCGATAACTTCACCGTCGCCGAGGATGGTGAGATTCGCCCGGCCATAGCGACGCTGATTCCCACCGATGGGCTACAAGTTGTCCTGCTTCTCGACGCTTCTGGGAGTATGGGAGGGAGACCCATCGCGGCAGCCAAGGAAGCAGCTCTGGGCTTTCTTGATGCCATGCCAGATGGTGTCGAGGTGGCCGTCGTCTCCTTCGCGGACAAGCCGATCGTGCTCAACGCCTTTACGACGGACAAGGGAGTGACTGCCGTCTCGATCTCAGACCTCCAATTGGGCAGGAACACGGCGCTATACGACGGTCTTGTCGCGGGCGCTGCAATGTTCGTCGGTGAAGATGATGCGCAACGTACGTTGGTGCTGCTCTCCGATGGTGGTGACACGGCGAGCGAGACGAGGTTGGAAGAGGCGATCATCTCCCTCCTTGACGCTGACGTCAATTTCTTTGCCGTGGAGCTCCAGAGTCCTGAGTACGACTCCGAGGCACTGACGAGACTCGGAGTGGCATCGGATGGAGTCCTGGTACCCGCTGAAGATCCAGACGCTCTGACGGCCGTCTTCGCTGAAGTAGCAAGTCAGATCGTCAACCGCTATGAACTCCGCTACGAGTCGGACGCGTACGGCGCCAATACAGTCGCTGTGAAGGCCGAAGTTGACGGTGCGATCGCGGTCGCTAACGAGGCAGTTGTGTATCCAGCCCCACCTCCCGTGGTCGCGGAGCCGGAGCCAACACCAACAGTGGCGCCAACCGAAGAGGCCGTCATAGTACCAGCGCTGCGATCGGGCACGATAGTGGTTCTCAACTGGTGGGAATCGACACCGGCGTTCTGGCTGGGCGTGACCCTGGTGTTCATAGCACTCGCCGCTCTGCTGATCCTCACCGGAGTCGGACAACGGAGCAAGGAACGGGCCATCGAGACAGACAAGGAGCGCCGATTCGGGAGATCGAGAGGGAAGGCCCTTTCGAGCCTCACCCAGCAGGCGACCATGTTCGCAGAAAGAACCGTCAACCGGGGAGATAGTTCGGCGGGTCCGGTGACAAGGCTGCTTGAGAGCGCTGGAATGCAAGTCAGGCCCGGAGAGATGATCGTGATGTCTCTGGCCGGTGCTCTTGCCGTGATGGCTGTGACGCTCCTGTTGTTGGGCCCTGGATGGGCGCTGGTCTTTGGCATGTCGACTCCGGTCCTGATCCGGCTCTGGGTTGGCCGGAAGGCAAAGAAGCGTGAGGAAGCATTCGCCGATCAACTCCTCGATATTCTGCAGCTCATGGCAGGCAGTATCCGATCAGGCTTCGGACTCATGCAAGCAATGGATACGGTTGCCCAGGAGGTCCCTGCCCCGGCCGGGGAAGAATTCCAGCGGGTGAAGATCGAGACACAACTCGGGCGGGATACCAACGAGGCGTTGGTCGCAATGGCTGAGCGTGTTCACAGTGAAGACTTCAAGTGGGTCGTCGAAGCAATAGAGATCCATCGAGAGGTGGGTGGCGACCTTGCCGACATCCTCGACTCGGTGATGGATACGGTGCGAGACCGCAACCGTGTACGCCGCCAAATCCAGTCGCTCTCTGCCGAGGGCAGGGTGTCTGGCTTGGTGCTGTCGATCCTTCCCTTTGCCATCGCAGCCGCCATGGCCATACTGAATCCAGGCTATCTTGCACCGCTTTGGACCACACAGATCGGCCGGATGCTTGTCGCCTTTGGACTTGTGTTGATGCTCATCGGTGTGATCTGGATGCAACGCGTCACGTCGCTGAAGTTCTAGGAGGGTCGAGATACATGCCAGTTCAGGTATTCATAGCAGCGTTGGCAGTAAGCGCCTCCATCCCAATTCTCTGGTGGTCCCTTGCATCGAATAGGACTCGATCGAAGGCGATCGACAAGACTTCACAAACGTCCGAGAACGTCACCAATACACGGCAGTTGGTATTGGAGAAGGGTGCTGGGCAGCGAGTCGTCGCACCAGCGATGAGGTCTCTTGGTGCCAAGATAGTCCAGGTGAGCCCGGTCGGTTGGACCGAGTCACTGCGGCGGCACCTCGTGCTTGGAGGGTCCCAGGTCGACTCGTACGCCCTTGAGCGTGTTTTTGCGTTCAAGTTCGTCCTGGGAACCGTGGGTTTCCTTCTCGGCTTCTTCGCCCTCAGCGGATCCACCAGTACAAGGCGCCTCCTATTGAGCCTTGTACTGGCAGTCGTCGGTTTCATGATCCCGGACGCGATCGCCGCGAGGCGCGGTAGAAAGCGGCAGGAACAGATCGAACTCGAAATGCCGGACACACTTGACCAGGTGACGATGTCGGTTGAGGCGGGTATCGGATTCGAAGCTGCGCTTGCACGCACGGCACGCACCGGCGAAGGACCTTTGGCAGCCGAGATCAACAGGACACTCCGTGAGATCCAGCTTGGCATCCCGCGCGATGAGGCTTTGCGGAAGATGGCCGATCGCACCGATGTAACCGACCTGGACAGCTTCGTGCTCGCCGTTGTGCAATCCGAGGAGTACGGCATACCGATCGGCAAGGTGATGCGCGTTCAATCCGACGAGCTGCGTGACAAGCGCCGCCAGCGTGCAGAGGAACGGGCCCTCAAGATTCCGGTTCTCCTGATCTTCCCGCTTGTCTTCTGCATCTTCCCCGCGATGTTCATCGTGCTCCTTGGGCCTGCCGCCATATCGATCATGGGCACGCTGTGAAGGTTGCGTCGGCCGGGCCATCGATTGGGTCACGGACGTGACGAGCACCGGCGACCGAACCTCCGGCCGCAGCGCACTGGACGTTGTCGAGGATCTCGAGGGAGGCATCCAGAGGGTAACTGCGGTTCCCACCGGGTTCTCTGTTCTTGATCGAATCCTTGACGGCGGCCTGAGTGCGAGAGACCTGACTGTCCTTGGTGGTGTCCCAGGTGCCGGAAAGACCGCGATGGCCCTCCAATGGGCCCGCAACATGGCCTCAGACGGTCACCAGGTCGTGTATGCCTGTTATGACCATGACGAGGTGACGTTGCTCGCACGACTGCTGATGCTCGAGATCGGGGACTTGACCGGAGGCGCGGACGCGAGTTCGCTACAAGCCCGAGCAGCGGTCCGTGCCGTGGCCCGGGGCGAAATGACGCTCGTTGATGCAACCGACGAGAGCCTCCTAGTCAGGGCTGCTCACAGTCGTGTCCAGGCATATGGCGAGAATCTCCGTCTGCTGTCGGCGTCGCGCGACGCCACAGGACTCAAGGAACTCGCTGAGGTGGCGGATGAAATCGGTGCGGGGGGTGTGCTTGTCGTCGACTATCTCCAGAAGGTCCCGGCGAATGACGCATCAAGTGAGGCCATCAGGGTTGACTCCGTGGCGGCTGCTCTCAAAGAGATCGCCCTCACGAGGCACGTAGCGGTGTTGGCGGTAGTGATCGGTGATAAGAGCGGTCTCAATGTTCGCAGACTCAGGCAACATCACCTGAGGGGAGCCTCAGGTATTGCCTATGAGGCGGATGTCGTCCTCATGCTCAACGAGAAGTACCGAGCGGTGTCGAAGATACACAGTTCTTACGACGCGTTGCGAGCTGAGGACTTCAAACGGTGGATCGTCGTCAGCATCTCCAAGAACCGTCACGGACCTGCTGGGATCGACGTGGAGTTCATTAAGGACTTCCCACACTTCCGGTTCGACCCAGACGGGCGGCATGTTGAAGACCAACTCATCGATGACATGATGTATCCGGAATGAGAGCACAGATCGCTCGCAGGCTCACTTTCAGAACTCAGATCGCTCGCGGACTCGCTTCCAGATAGAAGCGGTTCCGCCATCTGACGTCTGGTGTCTGGAGTCTTATCTAGGCTCCCAGGGTTCTCACGTCGGGGGCGCCTAGTCTGGCTGCGTCGGCTGTGAGGTCGTCTGGCATTGTTTGGGATTCCCTTTCGGCAGCGACGCGGGCGGCGTAGTGGCCCAGTTCGAGGTTCACCGTCTCGGCATCCCAGCCGAGCACGCCAGCCATGATGCGTGCCACAAGTGGGGCCGCGTCGATTCCACGGTCATCACATTCGATGGAGAGCCTCGTTCGCCTGGTGAGCACATCATCGAGATGAAGTGCCCCCTCGTGCTCCACAGCGAAGAGGACCTCCGCTGCAAGGTAGGACCCTGAGGGGATCGTCTCCAGAAGTGCTGGATCGTCCACAGCCTCGTCGAGTACCTGCTCGATCTCGCCCCCATAGCGGCGGAGCAACCGGTTGATCTGGGATTGTGAAAGTCCGTACCTCGCCGCCAATCCCTCCTTGTCCTGCCGCACCGATGAGTAGCCAGCGGCGCCTACGAGGGGTATCTGATCCGTCGTGGTCGGCACGGTGTCGATACCAACGGCTTCGCAGGCTCGGTCCACTGTGTCCTCTGCCATCACGCGGTAGGTGGTGAACTTGCCACCAGCGATCGTGATGAGGCCGGGTTCGGGTTCGGTGATGCTGTGTTCGCGTGACAGTTGCGCTGTCGACTCTGCGCTTCCCATGACAAGGGGTCGCAATCCAGCGAATACCCCGACGATGTCATCGTGGGTGATCGGTATCTCGACCACCTTGTTGACCTGCTTGAGGACGTAGTCGATGTCGGTTCGGCTAGCAGCAGGGTGCGCAAGATCGAGGTCCCACGGTGTGTCTGTGGTCCCGATGATCCAGAAGTCGCCATGCGGGACGAGGAAGAGCACGCTCGTCTTCGTCTTGGTGATGAACCCAACCGATGACTCGATGCGGTCCCTGGGAATCACGATGTGTATCCCCTTCGACGCTGTCACATCAGTGTGCGTGTCGCCTGCGAGGCGCTCGACTGAGTCTGTCCATACACCAGTGGCGTTGATGACGACCTTCGCCCGTGTCTCGATCATTCTTCCCGTTTCGAGGCATGTGGCTGTGACCCCTGTCACCTGGTCTCCGTCGCGCAAAAGTCCGGTTACCCGCGTGCTCGAGAGGATCCTGGCGCCCTCGCCCGCCGCGGTCCGTGCAACAGCGAGCACGTATCTGGCATCGTCCGTTCCAGCGTCGTAGTAGCGGATACCACCTATGAAGGCACCCTTCTTGATACCGGGGAAGACCCTGCGGAGTTCTTTGTTGCTGAGGTGCCATTGGTAGGGAAGCTTGCTTCCGCCGAGCTTCGCCAGACCGTCGTACAACGCGATCCCCGCCGTCATGTACACACGTTCCCAGATACGATGCTCGATCGGGTACACGAACGGAACAGGCCATACGAGATGTGGTGCGAGGGTCTGGCGCAATAGCCCCCGCTCGTGAAGCGCCTCACGCACAAGCCCGAAGTGGAGTTGCTCGAGGTACCGGAGTCCACCATGGATGAGCTTGGACGACCGACTTGATGTACCCGATGCGATGTCGCGCTGTTCGAACAGCGCCACGCTGAGACCTCTCGATGCAGCATCGAGGGCACAACCGACGCCCGTGATGCCACCACCGATGACGACCAAATCATATTCGCCACCGTCAACGGCATTGAGCGTCTCGTTGCGGTACTGAGGACTGAGGGATGTGGAGTGTGTCGTCATATCCACAGGATACAGCGACGGTCAAAGCCCCAATCCAGGTGTCAGCCGTCAGCCGTCAGCGGCCCTCTATGTCTCATTCCTCGAGATCTCCCCCGCAAAGCCGGGGGA
>Ga0164313_10005660_pt1 | contig 11058 bp, 12 predicted proteins | sample GuaBasSedimGuay4_FD_113735 | JGI IMG/M metagenome (GOLD analysis project Ga0164313, IMG submission 113735) | Subseafloor sediment microbial communities from Guaymas Basin, Gulf of California, Mexico - Guay4, Core 4569-4, 0-3 cm | ecosystem: Environmental > Aquatic > Marine > Hydrothermal vents...
ATTATTGATCCTGAATATGAATATAAGCATTTATCGGACGCGGTGGGCGGAACATATATTAATTTGTCCCTGTCCAGTGAAAATAAAATTAATCCTTTTGATTTGCCGCGTTCAATCGGAAGCGATTCAAAACCCGGAGATATTATTAGGAGCGCTGTTATTACCGTAAAAGGACTTGTTAGATTAATGCTTGGAAATTTAACCAACGAGGAAGACTCAATTATTGACCGCGCTTTGCTTGAAACCTATGCCAAAAAAGATATTACCCCGGATTGTGATTTAAGTAAAATAGAGCCTCCAATCATGCAGGATCTTCAGGATATCCTGGAAGGCATGGAGGGCGGAGCCGATTTGGCGTTAAGACTGCGCAAATATACTCAAGGCACTTTTTCTGGCCTGTTTAACAGCCCGACCAACGTTAGGATGGAAAATCAGCTGGTCTGCTATTCGGTAAGGGACTTAGAAGATGAGCTTAGGCCGATTGCTATTTATATGATTGTAAATTATATTTGGAACTCAGTGAGAAGTTCAATGAAACAAAGAATATTGGTAATTGACGAGGCTTGGTGGCTTATGCAGCATGAAGACAGCGCTAAATTTATTTACGCCCTGGTTAAGCGCTGCCGAAAATATTATTTAGGCGTTACTACGATTACCCAAGACGTAAATGATTTTTTAGTATCTCCTTACGGGCAAGCAATCGTGACAAATTCCTCGCTTCAGCTTTTATTAAAACAATCAAGCGCCGCGATTGATATTATACAAAAAACTTTCGCTTTAACCGAGGGAGAAAAATATTTGCTGCTTGAATGCGGAGTCGGGGAAGGAATATTTTTTGCCGGCAATAAGCACGCGGCCATAAAAGTGGTAGCGTCCTATACCGAAGATCAGCTGATAACTTCGGATCCGCGCCAGCTTTTGGAAATAGAGGAGGCTAAAAAAGAATTTTCAGAAAAAGCCGGGATGGAAGAATCCGATAGTGGAAGCGAAAATGATTACAGGAAAGCAAAGCCGCAGGATCTTAATATAGAATAAGGCCGCATAATATAAAACCGTACTTATCTTATTAGCGTTTTTATTATCTGCCGAAGTTTTATTGATTTTCATTGCTATATTGTTGTATGATTAATTTTATAAGCCATATAACAATATAACCATATAACAATATAATAATTTAAATATGAACAAAAAATTAATAGGATTCATAATAATATTTTTAGGAGCATTAATAATGTTAGGCTTTTTGTATTTAATGTTCGCGGATAAGCTGGGACTGCCGGACGTTTTTAGTTTTTTAAAAAATGACAAAGCAGTTGAAGAAATATCAAAAAAGCAGGCTGACGATAATGGCTCCAGCCAGCCAGCCGAGGCCGGCAAGGAAATTAAACGAATTACGATTAATCCGAAAGACGCGGACATAACGCAAGAGAATAAAAGCGCCGGCGAAAAAAGGGAGTTTACCAAAGATGATTTAAGCCGAATGGCAGAGTCGTTTGCCGAGCGTTTTGGAAGCTATTCAAACCAATCTAATTTTAACAATATAGTTGATTTAAAATTATTTATGAGCGAAGAAATGAAAGAGTGGGCTGATTCATACGTTAGCGGCCAGCGCGGCAGGCAAATTGCCAGTGATATATATTATGGAATTACCACTAAAGCGGTTGGCCGGGAGATAAGGGAGTATGACGATGACGCGGGCCAGGCCAGTGTTTTTGTGCAGACCAGAAGGCGCGAAGCAACCAGCTCTACCAGCAATACGTCTAAAGTTTTTGACCAAGATATAATAATAAAATTCATAAAAGAAAAAGGCGCCTGGAAAGTTGATGGCGCGAATTGGCTGTAGTAATAAATTATAAATTATTAGTTCATTTTACGTGCTTTTTAATAAACACTGAATATACAATCATTAAACGCGAAATAATTCTTAATATTTAATTTTGAATTTAAAATGAATGTTTTAATTTTTAATTTTTAAACATTAAATCATTCAAAATTCATTCAAAATTATAAATTGGAAATTAAAAATTAAACCGTATTTTATATTGTAAGTTTGGGAATATTGTATACGGTAAAATATTAAACGTGCGTAAAATATTTAATAAAATGAAAAAAAATTTTTCAATAAAATTGTTTATTGTTTCTTCCGTAGTAGCCCTTATTATTTTCGGAATGCTTTATTTTATTTTAGTATTTAGTTTGGCTCCGGCAGAAGAGGATTTTAGCTCCGGCGCCAGTAAAGCATCGGATAAATATTATCTTAATGAAAATTATCAGGACGCGGATCCCTATATTACGAAAGTGCCCAGCCTCAAGGATATGCTGGCCGGACCGATTATAAGCGCCCGGGATCCGAGTAAGGGAGCGGACGCGCCGCAAGTTACGATTATTGAATTTTCCGATTTTGAATGCGAGTTTTGTCAACAGCAGGAAAAAGTGCTGGAAAGAATTGTCGATGAATATAAAGATAAAGTAAAATTAATATGGAAGGATTATCCGGACGCTAATTCGGAATCAGCTTCCTATAAATCCGCGGTCGCGGCCCGCTGTGCTCAGGAACAGGATAAATTTTGGCCTTATCATGATTTGCTTTACCAAAATACGAAAAGTTTAAGCGGTGAATTATTCATTAATATTGCCGATTCCATAAATTTAGACAGTGATTTATTCAAAAAATGCTTAAACCAGGGAGAGGCGGAAGAATTAGTGCGAGAAAATATTGAAGAAGCCAATGCTCTGGATATAAACGGAATTCCTTTTATTTTTATTAATGATCAAGAAGTAATGGGGGAAATTAGCTTTGAAGATTTGGAAAGAATAGTAAATATTGAGTTAACAAAATAAAATTATCTAAAGAATTTAAATTATTAATATGGCGGATAAATTATTGGCTATATTTGAATGCTCTAAATGCGGCGCCCAATCTCCTAAATGGAGCGGGCGCTGTTTAGAATGCGGTTCTTGGGGAACTTTAGTCGAAACAGTTGTAAGTAAAGGTAAAAAAAATTTGCAGGATTTAAATATTCAGGGAGCACAAATTATTAATTTAGAGAAAATAAAAATTAGCTCAAGCCAGCGGCTAAAAACCGATATTTCCGAGGTTGATCAGGTTTTGGGTGGCGGCATAATGCCGGGTTCTTTAGTGCTGTTATCGGGAGAACCGGGCATAGGCAAGTCAACTTTAGTCGCGCAAATCGCGGATAAAGTTGGTAGAAAAAATAAAAAAGTAGTTTATATTAGCGGAGAAGAGTCAGCGGGGCAAATAAAAGAAAGATTGGAAAGATTAAAATGCGGCATTAAAAATATTAATTTTATTTCCGAAACTAATTTGGAAAAAATTATTTCTTCTTTATCGGATTTAAAGCCTGATTTTACAATCATTGATTCAATCCAGACAATTTATTCTTCTTTGGTGGGAGTTGAAGCCGGGAGTATAAGCCAGATTCGAGCGGCTACGCTGAAATTTTTGGAATTTGCCAAAGAAAATAATATAGCCATACTGCTAATCGGTCATGTTACCAAAGACGGCCAGGTAGCCGGACCGAAAACGCTTGAGCATATTGTAGATACAGTGGTTTATCTTGAAAGCGACAAAATAGGGGATTACCGCGTCCTGCGCGCCACGAAAAATCGTTTTGGTTCAATAAATGAATTGGGTATTTTCGAAATGACCGGCAGCGGCTTTAAAGAAATTAAAAATCCTTCATCCGTTTTTATAGACGAAGGGGAAGGAAAAATTACCGGTTCGGTGATAAGCTGTGTCATGGAAGGCACCAGGCCTTTTTTAGTTGAAATTCAGGCCTTGGCAACCAAGACAGTGTTCGGCTACCCGCAAAGAAAGGCTTCCGGATTTGATTTAAACCGTTTGCAGGTATTGTCATCGGTTTTGACTAAAAGGACAAAGTTAAATTTATCAAATCAGGACATTATTTTAAATGTTGTCGGCGGACTGAAGATTAACGATCCAAGCCTTGATTTGGCCGTATGTTTGGCTATTATCTCTTCACTTTTAAATCAATACATAGACAGAAAGACTGTTGTTTTAGGGGAAGTCGGGCTGGGCGGAGAAGTGCGTAAAGTAAATAAACTGGCAGAAAGAATTGCTGAGGCCGAAAAGCTTGGTTTTACAAACGCGATTTTGCCCGAAGTCAGTGTAAAAGCCAAAAAGATTAATTTGTCCGCGCTAAAAAATTTAAATGAAGCTGTTAGTTATTTAACTGCGTAAAAAAGATTAATTTTTTTAAAAATAATAGCCCAATTTAATATGGGCTTTTTTGTTGGCTTGGTTAATATGTGGGTATAATTATGGCATATAGCCTGGTACTTATGTATTAAAAGGGGCGGAAAGAAATAGGGACTATGCTTGCGCACAGCCCCTTTTTGGAATGTAAGATATGGCAGTATCTTACTGTTCATGAGCATTAAGAGCAAACCGGTTCAAGAGTACTCCCTGCTCTGATCACTCATGAAAACTTTTGTTAGCTTATAGGAAGTTAAAATTTCCCACAAAGCAGTTTTTACCTCATGTTCGTTAAAGCCCGTTGATTGTATGCCGGTTTTACCATTTGGACCTTTAACGAATATTTTAGCTGTAAATGGTTTTTCAAATGGAAACATTCCTTTTGGACCAGAGGAGCTGTTATTGGTTGTTACCTGCATTAAGTCTAAGATCTGTTTTTTGTTTTTCTTGATTACGGGAAGTTCCATTTCTTTGTCATTACCAATACCAATTAGCCCTTCTTGTCTATGCATTTTTATTTCCTTTCTAGTTTTAAAATAAACATTAGAAATACAGCCTATTTATCGATAATAATGCATCCCTCCCTTCCAAATTAGCTTGTTAAATTGTTATTATTCAATGGTTATGTATCCTTTTTTTATCAAAAAAAGTGGCAATTGTCAAATAAAATATTTTTTTTATATTATTCTAAATGTGTTTTTTTCTCCCATTCTCCTAATTTTTGGACTAAAGAAGGATGGTTAATAAGTTTTGGGTCGATATTCATAAGTTCTTTGGCTTCAGATTGAGCTTGTTTTATTAGCTCATAATCAAATAGAGACGCTATTTTTAATTCCGGAAAGCCTTTTTGCGCTGTTCCGTAAACCTCCCCCGGTCCGCGGAATTTTAAATCAATTTTAGCCAGGTCAAAGCCGTTATGATATTTTACCAGCGCGTTTAAACGATTTAAGGTTTTTTGGGATTCATTATCCGTAAGTAAGAAGCAGTAAGATTGATGGCGGCTTCGTCCGACCCGACCCCGGAATTGGTGGAGTTGGGCCAATCCGAACCGATCTGCGCCCTCGATCATCATAATAGAGGCGTTGGGAATATCAATTCCGACTTCAATAACCGAGGTAGAAACTAAAATATTTATTTTATTATCAAGGAAGTCTTTCATTATTTTTTCCTTTTCAGTTGTTTTAAGCCGCCCATGAAGCATGGCAATAGAAAGATCCGGGAAAATAGTATTATTTAATTTTTCAAATTCTTCTTTAACTGATTTTACTCCTAATTTATCGGAAATATCTATTAAGGGGCAGACTACGTATATTTGCCGGCCTTTATTAATTTGCTTTCTGATAAAATTATAAGCATCGCTCCGTTTTTTTTCCGGAATAACAAAGGTGTTTATTTTTTTTCTTCCTTTGGGCATTTCGTTAATTATTGTAATGCTTAAATCTCCAAAAAGAGCTAAAGCGAGAGAGCGGGGGATTGGAGTGGCGGTCATGGATAAAAGATGCGGCAATAGGTTTTTCTTTTCAGATTTATCTATTAAAGTTTTTCTTTGTTCCACGCCAAAACGGTGCTGTTCGTCGATAATTACCAAAGCTAAGTTTTTAAAATTAATTTTTTCCTGGATTAAAGCGTGCGTGCCGATTATTATATTTGAGTTATCGGCTATTTGTTTGGCGTTTATTTTTTGTATTTTTAAATCATAATTTATTTTTTTTTCTGCCCTTGTCATTAGTCCGATTTTTATTTTTTGGTTTTGAAGTAATTTAGTTATGCTGTTGTAGTGCTGTACGGCAAGAATTTCAGTCGGTACCATAATAGCGGCCTGGCGTTTATTTAGCGCGGTGTTTAGCATGGCGATTAATGCTACAATTGTTTTTCCGCACCCGACGTCGCCTTCCAACAAGCGGGCCATTGGCTTTGATTTTTCCAGATCCTTTATAATTTCCCAGGCTGCTTTTTTTTGGGCCGGAGTCAAACTAAAAGGCAGTGATTCAACGAATTTTTTTGTTTCATTTTCAAAAAATTTAATTTTTATCGCCCGAAATGATTCCAATTCTTTTTTTATTAATTCAGACTGGAGCTGGAGAAGAAACAGCTCATTAAAACCAAGCCTTCCGCGGGCATTGTTAATGTCTTTAAAGTTTTTAGGAAAGTGTATATTTTTTATTGCTTTATTGAGGGGGAGCAGTTTCTGCCTTTTTATTGTTGCCTCGGGCAGCCAGTCTTCTAATTCGTCAGCTAATAATAATATTTGCTTAATTAAAAATCTGATTTGTTTTTCCGTAATATTAGCGGTTAAATGATATATGGGCACCAGGCCTTGCGTGTGGATGGTGTTGCCTGAAATTAATTTTTCATATATTGGCGAAGTCATTTGCAAGCCGGCTGGGCCATGTTCAACTTTTCCGGCTAAAGAAATTTTATCGCCTGCGCGGAGATTACGGGCAATAAATGGCTGGTTAAACCATATTATTTTGATCTGTTCTGTGCTGTCGCTCACTATGGCTTCGGTAATATTTATTCTTTTACGCGGACTGCGCTTATTCTGTATGAGCTCAATCTGGCCTGTGATATTGGCGCTGGTATTTGGTTTTAGGTTCTTTATTGAAGTTATTTTACTAAAATCATCATATCTAAAAGGAAAGTAATTAAGTAAGTCAATTACAAAATTAACACCGATTTTTTCCAAGCGCTTCGCGGCCGCGGCTCCAACGCGGTTTAATTTAATAATAGGAGTGTTTAGTTCTATCATGGTATTATTTTATCATATTTTAAACAAAATAAAAAAGCCTGTATAGGCCTAGATGCGTAAAAATAATTATAATGCGGAGAGAGTGGGACTGACTACGCTAAAGCTTCGTCAGTTAAAATTCTTTTTTTTAAAACCGCTCTACCACTTCCTGTTTTAAAATATTTTTCTAGTCTTCTGGCATGCGTTTCTCTTGGAACAGCAATATAAGCTAAAAGTTTTACCGGTAATAAATTCATTGTTGCTTTTACCTCTCCCTTTTTATGATTTAATAATCGATTATTTAGATTTTTTGTCGACCCTATATAGATATCATTATTAGATAACTTTAAAAAATACACATAACCCATAATATTATTTTTCAGTAAATTTACCAAGTAAACTAGCGAAACTGACTGCGCTAAAGCTTTGTCAGTTAAAATTCTCACAAAACTGCGGATTTATCCGCCGAAGCTTTAGCGTAGGCGGAGAGAGTGGGATTCGAACCCACGGTACGCGTTAACGTACAACAGTTTTCAAGACTGTCGCCTTCAACCGCTCAGCCATCTCTCCGATAATATTAAAACAGACAATATATATTGTCTTATTTTATGAATATGCGGAGAGGGAGGGATTCGAACCCTCGAGAGCCGTTAAGCCCTAACACCTTAGCAGGGTGCCCCTTTCAGCCGCTCAGGCACCTCTCCAAAAAAGAAAATAGAAAACAGACGCCAGACCACAGAATTATTTACGTAATTTTAATAATTTAACTATTTTTTTGTTTACTGCTGCCTGTTGTCTGTTTTCTTGATAAATGCTATAATTACTATATAAAAATAGTCAATAAATGTCAAACTAATGAAAAAAAAAGAAAATTTAACTGATTTTAAAGATGATATAATTGGCTGGGAAGTGCATGAATATGAAAAGCACGAAAGATCCAGGCCCTGGTATTTTATTGCTGTTTCAATCGCTTTTTTACTTCTGCTTTATTCATTTTTTACTTCTAATTTTCTTTTTGCGTTTATTATTGTTTTAGCTTCCCTGGTTTTTGTTATGTATGAAGGGCAGATTCCCGGCATAGTTAAAATCAGCCTGACAGACGAGGGGGTAGTTGTCGGCAGGAAATTTTACGATTATGATGAAATAAAGAATTTTACTGTTATATATAAGCCGCGACTGGAGACTAAGAATATATATTTTGAGTTTAAAAATGTGTTCCGCCACAGACTTTCTGTTCCATTGGAAAAAATGGATCCGATTGTAATTAGGGAAAATTTATTAAAATATCTGCCGGAAAACCATGAAAGAACCGACCCGCCGTTGTCTGAGGGACTAGCCAAACTTTTTAAATTGTAAATAAGAAAAAAAAGAAAAAAAAGAAAATAATTGCTATTTTCTTATTTTTTTTCTATAATTCAAGTACTTTTTTATAAGCACCCGTCGTTCAACGGATAGGACGCAAGATTGCGGATCTTGTAATGTAGGTTCGATTCCTGCCGGGTGCACAAGAATACTACATAAAGACTTTTTTGTAATTAGGTTCGATTTTTACCCGTCCGTAGCTTTATGTGCAGGCGGGCCTGCCGGGTGCACAATTTAAAACCTTTTCATTTTAGGTGGAGAGTGTTTTTTTGTTATAAATATGAGTAACAAACCTCGGATATGATTATTATCCGAGGTTTTTTTTATTTATGTTTGTATTTTATTATTTTTGTTATATAAACATCCTACCTCCCCATGCTTGTGCCTTGAGCGGACTAACAAAAAGCGGAAATTGAATTTGAGTCGGAATTAGAAAGAAATAATTTTATAATTTATAATTAATTCCTACACGTCCGTCATTATCAGCACCTATTTCGATTGTTCTGCCATTTTCCGTGGTAAACGAATAACGTTTTACTTCTCCTGTCGGGACAGCTGCGATTGCGTTGTGTGCATGAATATGCTCTATAAATTGAGCTTCAGTCAAATCTGGCCCTGTTAGCTTTTCAATGAGCTCCTCAATTTCGGGTGCTTGCTTAATTAAATCCTCCCTTGAATCCACGGAGATTATTTCCCTTGGTGTTTTTTGTTTTAATTTTTCGAATGCCATAGTTTTTAAGTTATCTAATTTATAAAATTATTTTTTCTAACATATCGCCGAGCCCACCTCCTCGCGGTTGCGTTTTGGGTGGGCATTGACAGGGAATACCCCTTACCCAAAATTCAATATTATTTTTATCGTTTATTTCTAAAAAATTTTATTTATTAGGCCATATAAGGACTCGATAATTTTTACTCTGTGGGCTTGAAAAAAGGCGACTTTTATGTTAAGTTATTTTAACATTAAATATTAATGATTTGAAACTAATATTTAAATTAAGATGTTCTTTTTGAAAGGAGGAATTATGAACATTGATAGAATGATATACCTGTATGGAAACGAACCCCCTTTGTACTATTATTCGGTATGTTTATTATGTTTTGGACTGGGCTATAACTATGCTAATTATTCGAATTGGGGATTCTCGTTTTTCTTCGGAAATACTCTAGTACTTTTTATCGGCATTCAAATCATGGATGCGCTAATTAAGGGAGTAAAAAAAATTAAAAAGGATTTTAAGGTGTCCATTACCCCAAGGTAACAGTACTTTTATATCGACCATCGAGAAATCGGTGGTTATTTTTTGTTCCTGCCTGCCGGCAGGCAGGGAAACTGAATTTGGGAGAGCGAGCGTTAAGAATTAAATTATTTATGACAATTTTGCTTGACTGATTTATAGTATAGTATTATAATAGTGTATTCTTTTAAAAAAACATTAATTAACATATAGGGAGGTATTCTAATGGTAAATCAGGGTTTAGTAACGGTAAAATCAGGTATCAATGTGATGATGAAGGTGGTTTCAGGATGTGATGGCCATAATGCCCAAAAACTCGCCGAGAAACTTAAGAAGACCTGGCCGCTAGAAGCAGAAGAAGTCAGTCGGATTGCCTATAAAGTTGGATTTGGTTGCGAAAAATGCATTATTGTTTTTACGGAAACAGAAACTATTTTTAGTGGGGATGACGAAATTTTTTTGGGATATAAAAAAGAGTTTCAAAATCCTAATTTTAATCCAAGATCGGCGAGAGGCACTGCTGACCATGTGGTAATAATCGATGTTTAAAGAATAACGTTTTTGTGGGGGCGTGGCATACAATTGTCACGTCCTTCTTTATTATAAATTGTCAAAATAATTTTATTTAACTCGCGAAGTCAGGTACGCCGTATTAGGCTACATAACAAAATATTTTAGGTGGTGCGGGGAAATGATACGTTCCTCGCTGAGTGCTTATACGTTTTAGTCGAAAGGTTTTGCTAATAAGCATATTCCACAGACAATAAACACTGCTGCCGGTAAAAATAGTACGCCTGAATTAGGTATTTTACTATGGACACCAGCGAAAAGGTAAACCGTTCCAAGTCCTGAAAAGATCAATCCGAATATTCTGCGCAAAACGCGTAAAAAGTGTTTAATTTCAAACGGAAAAAACTTTTTAATGTCACATACATTTTTAGTCATTGTGTTCCTCCTTGTTTAGAATTTGCACCACCTAAAATATTTTGTTTATTTATAAAAATTTTATATAAACTTTATTATTTATTTAATTTTTATTTAACTCGCAAACCAGATGTACCGCATTATATGATGTAAATTTTTTATTTAATAAATTAAGAATTTTTATTTGCCAATAATCTTAAAAATGATGAAACGGTATTTATTATTATTTCAACGTCATGTCTGTCGTAGTTTTTTATTGTCCCATGTTTAATGCTATCCATCCAATCTTTTAGATTTCTAAATAATTCTTTTGAATATTTCGTACTAAAACCTATTTTTTTCGAATCATCATTTTTAAATACATGTTTAAATCCTTTATTTTTGTTCCCTAGAACTATCTTGGCTATTTCATCACAAGCTGTATACATATCTTCAATAGCATCCTTTAATTGCGATTTATTTTTGGCAAATAAAAATTCTCTTAGTCCCTCTTCATAATTTTTTATAAAATAGATTAAATCCAATATTTAACCTCTAAATTAATACAGTATAAAAGTAATTTATAGTGA
>Ga0164313_10005661_pt1 | contig 11057 bp, 6 predicted proteins | sample GuaBasSedimGuay4_FD_113735 | JGI IMG/M metagenome (GOLD analysis project Ga0164313, IMG submission 113735) | Subseafloor sediment microbial communities from Guaymas Basin, Gulf of California, Mexico - Guay4, Core 4569-4, 0-3 cm | ecosystem: Environmental > Aquatic > Marine > Hydrothermal vents >...
CACGTCCACGGTGTCGAGAGCCATCATCGGGTCCAGCACCCTCCAGACCCATGATATTAGCGCATTGCGAGGAATATTGCGAACCGCAATCAACAACCTGATTAGTCGCTGTCCTCAAGGAACTTACGCCTCTCTCCCAACCTCATGGTCAGGCACTGATCGTTGCAGAATCGAAATTGGTATCGAGAACCAGGATCCACCGAGGTACATTGCCCCCTCCCTACGGTAGGATGGCAAGGAAGGATTCGGGAGTGCGTGACACGAGCATTTCGACAAGCTTCGCGGCTCTGGTTGTGACCATCTCCGTGGTGCTAGGACGGAAGGACCCCGACCTGCAGGATCCCGAGAGCTTCCGATCCGCTCTCGAGACCTGCCTCGCAACGAACCCAGACCGCCGTGTTCAGGCAGAGGCTCTGGCCGCCATGGTTGCACTGGCAAGCTACGAGGGAGATCACGCCCGCACCAACGAGCTGTACCAACGCCTCGTTGCCGATTTCAGCGATGTCTACGATGCAGATGTTCTGCGCACGATCTTCAATCCCGAAGGGAGCATCCGCGAAGGCCAACGGGCCCCCCATTTCGCGGTGACCCTCCTGGACGGACGCGGACTCACACACGACGACTTCAAGGGTCAGTATCTTCTTATCCACTTCTGGGGTACTTGGTGCGGACCCTGCAAGTCTGAGATGCCGTGGCTGCATGAGGCTCACGAACAGTTCAGCGATCGCGGTCTCCGAATTCTGAGCCTCGCCGTCAACGACTCCAAGGAAAAGTTGAAGGCATTCCGTGACGAGAGGTGGTCGATGCCGTGGAAACATAGCGTGTTGCACAATGGCTTCGAGAGCGGCCCGGCACGACAGTTCGATGTCCACTTCGTCCCGTACTCTGCCTTGGTAGATCCAAACGGCGTGGTCGTCGCCAGTGGACGGAAGACCCACGGAGATCAGCTTCTAAGAACTCTTGAGAAGCATCTGGGACCGGTACCCGAGGAATAGCAACAGCCCCCACCGCTCCCACCATTCCGGCCTTAACCATATTTTTTGCCAGCCGTGGGTTGCCGCCCACCCATCCGGGCGGCAGGCGGGACGCCTGCCCCACAAGGACTCCGGCAGCCCCCTCGGAAGGCACAGTCGGCGTGGCGCTGTTGCGGAGGGCCTCGTAGCGAGGGCCGCGAGACGTGGTCAGCTGGTGCGCGTCAGCGTGCCAGATGGCCGCGTATCGCGGGCCGCAGCAGAGGCCCGGAGAAGCAGCGCCCTGGGCGGCGAAGCCGCCACGCCGACCACGGATGCTCCAGGACGGAATGAGGCCCCGCGAAACCGCAGCGAAGCGGAGGTTTCGCGATCGCGACGAGATTGGGCCTCTGGGTGCGTTTCTCCGACTGGAGCAACGGAGGGATAGGCCGTCCGGCCATCCCGACCGAGCGGAGGGAGGAAAACGCGGCCAGAGGTCCGGAATCGGCGCGATCCCATACAGGGTGGGGGGTGCGGTCCTGCTCGAATGCAGCCCGCCGGCGCGCCAATGGCGCGCAGCGGGCGAGGTCGAAGGCTCCGACGAGAGCTTGCTCTCGGAGGAGACATCGGCCGAGGCCGCGTGGCCGCGGGCGAAGACCGCGGACGGCGGGCGGGAACGGAGGCGGGTGGAGCTACAATACCCGTTCGGAGGATGAGATGACCGAGCCTGTTCTGACTGTCGAGCTAACTGAGCTGCCGGAGACCAAGGAATTCAAACCTGGGATCCGGCGGGCGCCCGACCGCGGCTGGACGCTCAACCGCCACGACACCATCGTCGCCCTCAAGAACGCGCTGCGTTACGTACCAGCGGAACACCACGAGGTCGTGGCGCCAGAATTCCTTGAGGAGCTGCGCACCATGGGCCGGATCTACGGCTACCGTTACCGGCCGGCAGGCGAGATCATGGGCCGGCCGATCGACACCTACACCGGCCGCATCACCGAGGCCAAGGCGATGCAGGTGATGATCGACAACAATCTCGACTTCTCAGTCGCCCTCTACCCCTACGAGCTAGTGACCTACGGCGAGTCGGGCCAGGTCTGCCAGAACTGGATGCAGTACCTGCTCATCAAGCGCTACCTCGAGATCATGGACGAGAACCAAACCCTGGTGGTCAGCTCGGGCCACCCGCTCGGGCTCTTCCCGTCGCGCCCCGAGGCGCCTCGAGCGATCATCACCAATGGGTTGATGGTCGGGCTCTTCGACACGCCGGAAGATTTCCACCGCTTGGCCGCTCTGGGCTGCGTCAACTACGGCCAGATGACCGCCGGCGGATGGATGTACATCGGCCCCCAGGGCATCGTCCACGGCACCTACATCACGCTCTTGAACGCCGGCCGCCTCTATCTCGGAGTCCCCTCCGACGGCAACCTCGCCGGCAAGACCTTCATCACTTCGGGGCTCGGCGGGATGTCAGGCGCCCAGCCCAAGGCTCTTGAGATCGCGGGCGGCGCCGGCATCGTCGCCGAGGTCGACCCGTCACGGGTCGAGACCCGCCATTCGCAGGGATGGGTGTCGAAGGCCACCGACGACCTCGAGACCTCGGTTCGGTGGATGCTGGAGGCGGCCGAGAAGGGCGAGGCCCTGTCCATTGCCTACCAGGGCAACGTCGTTGACCTCCTCGAGTATCTCGACTCCAATGACATCTCGGTCGATCTCTACTCCGACCAGACTTCGTGCCACGTGCCGTATGACGGTGGCTACACACCGGCGGGCGTGACCTTCGAGGAGGGGCGCGAGCTGCTGGCTTCCGATCGCGAGGGCTTTGCAACGTTGGTGGACGAAAGTCTGATCCGCCACTTCCACGTCCTCCAGCGCCTGACCAAAAAGGGCGCGCGGTTCTGGGACTACGGCAACGCCTTCATGAAGGCGGTCTTCGACGCCGGCGCACCGGAGATCACGAAGAACGGCCACGACACCTCGGAGGGCTTCATCTGGCCCTCGTACGTCGAAGACATCATGGGTCCCATGTGCTTCGACTACGGCTACGGGCCCTTCCGTTGGGTGTGTTTGTCGGGTAAGGCGGAAGATCTCCGCAAGACCGATACAGCGGCGATGGGCTGCATCGACCCCGAGCGCCGCGGCCAGGATCGCGACAACTGGCAGTGGATCCACGACGCCGAGGCCAACGCGCTGGTGGTCGGCACCCAGGCCCGGATCCTCTACGCCGACGCCGAGGGCCGTACGGAAATCGCCCGCGAGTTCAACCGCATGGTACGCGAAGGTGAAATTGGACCAGTGATGATGGGTCGCGACCACCATGACACCGGCGGCACCGACTCGCCATTCCGCGAGACCGCCAACATCTACGACGGTTCGAACACCGTCGCCGACATGTCGCACCAGTGCTGGGCCGGCAACGCCGCCCGCGGCATGACCATGGCGGTGCTCTCCAACGGCGGCGGGGTCGGTACCGGCAAGGCGATCAACGGCGGCTTCGGACTCGTGCTCGACGGCTCAGAAAAGGTTGAACGCGTCCTCGACACCGCACTCGAGTGGGACGCTATGGGCGGCGTAGCAAGACGCGCCTGGGCAAGAAACGACAATGCCATCGACACCGTCAACGAGTGGAACCGCGCCAACTCAGCACGAGGGCATGTCACCGTCCCGCGAATCGCCGATGAGACGCTCATAGACCGCTTGGTCGAGAAAACCTGATCCCTATTTTCTTTTGTTTGGCCCGCAGCTCCGAGCTGCGGGACAAAGAAAAGAACCACGGTGGATTAAACTAATTAGGTGGACGCCCTCATCTCCCAACTCCCGCCCGAGTTCTTCGGCTTCGTGCTCACCCTCGGGCTGTCGCTGCTGATCGGCTTCGAGCGCGAGGAGCACGAGCCGGAAGGCATCGGCGGCGTCCGCACCTTCCCGATCATCGGGCTCGCCGGCTTCCTCCTGATCGCGGGGTTCCCGGACACCGCTGTACCCTTCGCCCTCGGGCTGGTTGTGATGGGCGGGCTGGTGGCGCTGTCGCACTGGTTTTCGCTCCAGCAAGGGGAGCCGGGGATCACGACCGAGACCGCGGCGCTGTTGATCTATGCGATCGGCGGCTGCGCCGCCAAGGGCCTTTTCTGGATCGCGATCGCCACCGGCGTGGTGGCGGTGATCCTGCTCCAGGAAAAACGCCTGCTCGAGGGTCTGGCCACCGCCCTGCCGCGCCACGAGATGCGCACCCTGCTGCGCTTCCTCCTGCTGGCCGCAGTCATCCTGCCGGTCGTCCCCAACCGCAGTTTCACGCCCTACGGGATCAACCCCTTCAAGCTGTGGCTGGTGGTGGTGGCAGTCTCCGGCGTGTCCTACATCAGCTACTTGCTGCGCCTGTGGTGGGGGGACGACCGCGGGTTGATGCTCGCCGGTCTCCTCGGCGGCGCCTACTCCTCGACCGTGACGACCGTCGTCCTGGCCCGCCAGTCCAAGGAAGAGGGCGGTTGCTCGCGCCGTTTTTCGGGCGCCATCGTCGCCGCCACCGGCATGATGTACATACGGCTTTGGATCCTCCTGCTGCTCTTCGCCGCACCGCTCGCCTACCGCCTGACCTGGTTGTTCTGGGGTCTCGGTGCGGCCGCCGTTCTCGTCGGCGGCCTGCTCGTACGTACCGACGGCAGCGACGCCGACTGTGAGTTCGAACCCACGGCCAACCAACGAAAGCGCAATCCGCTCGAGATGAACTCCGCCTTCACCTTCGCTGTCATTTTCCTGGCGGTGCTGGTGGCAACGCGAATCGTCGCCGAGCGATTCGGCGACACCGGGGTGCTGATGATGGCCGGAGTGATGGGCGCCGCCGACGTCGACCCTTTCATCCTCGGTCTCACCCAGACCCTCGGCGCCGGTCTCGATATCGGCACCGCCGCGCTCGCGGTCGTGATCGCCTCGGCGGTCAACAACCTCATGAAGGGGATCTACGCCGTCATCTTCGGGTCAAGACGAACCGGGCGTTTGAGCCTCGCCCTATTGACGATGTTTGGCGCCGTCAGCGTGCTGCTCTTCCTTCTTTTCTGATCCCCCCAGTTCTCCCTTTTGGGGGGCGGGTATGAGAGTATCGAATCCATGAATAGACAACGGGCACGCATATTCGGCTTGTGTTTGTTGCTGGCTACTATGGCCGCATGTTCTGACAAAGGGGCTGAGATGATCGAATCAAGCACCACTGACAAGACCGAGTCCTGGGCGTTCGACAAGCCCGAGACCACCTATCTGGGCCGAACCGCCGCATCGATCGCGGCAGACCATGGCGGAGACTCGGGTTTTCTGCTTCTGGACCGTGGGCGGGATGCCCAGTCGTGGCGGCTGATTCTCGCGGACGCCGCCGAGAAGAGCATCGACGCTCAGTACTTCCTTTGGAAGAACGACGAGGCCGGGAAGGTCATGATGCAGCGACTGTTGGCGGCGGCCGAGCGGGGCGTGCGGGTGCGGGTCCTGATCGATGATTCGATGACCCAATCGGACCCCGAGTACCTGGCATTGTTGGGCGCCCACCCCAATATCGAGGTGCGTTTGTACAAACCTTTTGGGCCGAAACGCAAGTCGCTTCTGAGGTGGGTTGACTACGCCGCACACCTGAAAGTCATCGACCATCGGATGCACAACAAGCTCTATCTGGTCGACGGCAGCATGGAGATCATCGGCGGCCGTAACCTCGCCAACGAGTACTTCGAGTATCCCGGCAAGTTCGTCTTTCGCAGCCGGGATCTATTGGCACTTGGTCCGGTGGTCGAGACCTCCGGCGCGGCATTCGACATGTACTGGAACAGTGACTGGGCCGTGCCGATCGAAGATGTGGTCTCACACGTCCCGAGCACCGAGGAGGCAGCGGCCAACACGAGCAATCTCGACGCCTTCGCGGCGGATCCCGCCAACTACCCGCCGGGCTTTTATGACAACCCCAAACAGATCGACACCGAGATGGCTGCGCTCGAGAACGCCCTGATGTGGGGCAAGGGCAAGCTGCTCGTCGACGATGTGCCGGACAAGGGCGGCAAGCCGCAGACTCCCGACCAGTTCGACCGGACCGGCGAGACGATCGGTCGAGTAGCGGCCCACGCGACCGACGAGGTTCTCGTTCAGAGCGCCTATCTGATTCTGGTAGACCGCGGGGCAGAAGAGATGGAAGCGCTCATCCAGCGCGGTGTCAGGATGGTGCTCGCCACCAACTCGATGGCTGCGAACAATCACCTCTCTGCCTTCGTTTCGTACCGCAAGCAGCGAAAGAAGATGGTCGAGAGCGGCGCCGAGGTCTACGAAATGCGACCGGATGCGAAGACGGAACGAGCGCAGTTCACGGACGAAGAATTGGCCGAGTATAAAACCTTCTTCGGACTGCACGCCAAGACCATGGTCTTCGATCGCAAGGTCGTGTTTGTCGGTTCGTTCAACCTCGACCCCCGCTCGGTCAACCTCAACACGGAGATTGGTCTGATGGTCGAAAGCGAGGCGTTGGCCAAGGCGGTCGCCGAAAGCATCGAAAACGACATCGCCGCCGGCAGCAGCTGGCAAGTGATTCTCAAGGACGACGGGAGCATCGCATGGGTCACCATGGAGGACGGCGTCATCCGCGAGGAGTTCAACACGGAACCCATGACGACTGCGGCGCGGCGAGCGGAAGCCGATGCGTTGGCGATCGTCCCCGACAGCTCGGAGATGTGATCCACGTCGATGGTCAGAAAAAACGCCGTTTCTGGACGAGAACTAGCCTGCCTCCGCCCACGCCGGAAACGCCGCGGGGTCGATGCCGAGAACCGCGGTACCTAGGAAGTAGAACACCAGGGCGATGACCAACACGCCGATCAGGTTGATGGCGAGACCCACCCTGGCCATCTCGGCGATCTTGATACGGCCGCTGCCGAAGATGATGGCGTTCGGAGGAGTGGCCACCGGCATCATGAAGGCGCACGACGCTGACAGTGTGGCCGGGATCATCAGCAGCAGCGGGTTGACCTTCATGGCGACCGCGACCGAGGCGAGGATCGGCAGGATCATCTCGGTGGTCGCGGTGTTGGAGGTCAGCTCGGTCAGAAAGGTGAGACCGCCGCAGACCACCGTGATCATGGCAAGTGGCGGCACTCCTTCGAGGCCCACGAACCGGGTTCCGATCAGCTCTGAAAGACCGGTGACCCTGAAGCCTTGAGCAAGGGCAAAACCGCCTCCGAACAGAAGGACTATGTGCCACGGGATCTTGGTGAACACATCGACACCCATCACCATGCGGCCGGCGGCATTGGGGCTCCGCGCTGGGATGAAAAACAAGATCATCGCCATGGCGATCGCGACCGTGGCATCGTCGATCAGGTCCGCGTGGGGCAGCAGTCGCGACCATCCCGGGATGGTCAGCAAGCCAAGCACCAGGTCCTTACGAAACACCCAGCCGACGGCAGTGGCCGCGAACACCGCAAGCACCGTCCGCTCTTCGAACGACATCCTGCCAAGCGCCGCGTACTCGCGTTTCACGACGTCGCGGTCGACCTCGAACGACTCTCCGAAGCGGAAGAACACCCGCGTCAGAAGCAGCCACACGATGGTCAGCAAGATAAGACTGATGGGCAACGCCATCACCAACCACTGGCCAAAGGCGATGGGCGCCGCATTCGGGAACGTGATCTCGAAGATCCTCGCAAACGACAGATTCGGCGGCGTGCCGACCAGCGTCGCCATACCGCCCAGCGAGCAGGCGTAGGCAATTCCGAGCAACAGCGCAACGGTGAAGCCATGGCACGCGCTCCTTCCGAACCTCTCCTCCAGCTGCAGGATGATCGCCATGGCGATGGGCACCATCATGATGGCGGTGGCGGTGTTGGAGATCCACATGGAAAGAAACGCCGCCGCGACCATGAAACCGAGAATGATGCGCTCGGGCCCGCCCCCAATCCGCCGGATGATCCACAGCGCGATTCGCTTGTGCAGCTGCCACTTCTCCATCGTCAAGGCAATCATGAAACCACCGATGAAGAGAAAGATCGTGCTGTTGACGTAGATCGGCGCACACTCTCGGGTCGACATGATGCCCAGCATGGGATACAAGACCAACGGCAGCAGCGCGGTCGCCGACAGGGGGATGGCATCGGTGATCCACCAGGTCGCCATCAGCACCGCCACCGCCGCCATGTGGGTGACCCCGGGGTTGGAAGGATCGAGATCCAGAAACAGAGTCACCAAGAATAGGATGGGGCCCAACAGAAGGCCGATGCTCTGACTGGTCAATCTGGCTTCGGAGGAGACGTCGACAGGCACGACTCCAGCTTAGTACACCGCTGCGCAAGCCGGGTGCAGCTGATCAAGCGTGTTGACGAGGATTCGATGTGACACCGTGCCGGCCTTGTAGAACGACTTGGTCGCTACGCGCATGGACTGGCGAACCAGCGCACAGGCTGGTCTTTTGGCGGTTGAGCTGGTTTTCGGTACCGTTTGCTAGTTCTCGTCCAGAAACTGTGCTTTTTGGCAACGTGCGTCTCCGGTTGACTCAGGATCACCGATTCTGATTGCCTTGTACAGACGATCTGGTAGCGGGCCCTAAAGGACCCGCCTACAGTTATCCTGTCGACTCAATTCGCCGAGATCACGGTCCGGGGGTCAGCACCCCCTCCTGGACCGTGAAGGTGGTGACCTCAAAGAGGTCGGAGAGCGCCTCCGGGTCGTCGTAGAATCTGGTGAAAACGTGATCGGTCGAGATCTCGTAGATTTTGACCTCGAATGCGTCGGCGGTTGCTTCGACCACGACGAAGGCGTCGACATCCGTGTCCGCATAGACGATGTCGGAGGGCGACACGTGCTCGTCATCCAGCGATGAGATCTGGAGCAGCGCGTCGAAGTGGGCCAGCAGCTCCTCCAATCCCGGGATCTGGCCGAGGATCGGGTCCGACGCGATAGCGTTCTGTACCATCTCGGCGTAGGACGAGGAGGATATCGCCGAGCCGGTGAACTCGTAGACCCCCTCTCCATGGTTCGTCACGAAGCTGGCGTGGATGTCGCCCGAGATCACCACTGCGTTCTCCACCAGGCCGAGCACGGTGAGCAGCTCGGTCCGCTTCTGCGGGAAGCCGTTGAAGTCCTCGGCCGAGAGACCGAGCCGGATCCGTAGCTGGTCCGGGAACCCGGGCGGCAGCATGGCCGCGATCACCGGGTTCGTGAAGTCGATCACCAACGGGGTCATCATCACCGAGTTCGCCAGCACCTTCCAGGTGGCCTGGCTACCGAGGAACGTGCCCTGCAGCCACGCGTTCTGTTGACCGCCGAATGCTTCCTGAGCGGCGCCGCCGGTCTCGAGATAACGGTAGGCAGCATAGAGGTTGAATGTGTCATACACGAGTTGGTTTCGGGAACCTGTCGACGAGTACAATCCTGTCTTGCCGATCAACAGGTAGGACAGGCCGCGCGGCAGCATCGCCTGGACCTCCGGGGTGAAGGGCGCGGGCAGCCCGGCGGCCGCGTACAGCAGGTTGACGTAGGTGGTACTGACGTTGCCGGCCAGCTTTTCCTCGGCGAGGCGCACCGCGTCGAAAGTGTCGAGGGCCGGGTTCTCCATCTGGTACGCGCCGGCGGCTATCAGGGTTGCGGTTTGGCGCAGGATCGGCAGCGCCGCACCGAGGAGATCCATGTCGACGTACGGATCGAAGCTCGCCCGGGCCTGCGCCCACGCCTCTTCGCCCAGCATCGCGGCAAGCGACGCCTCGTCGACCGCGATGGTGCCGGGGAATGCGTCCTCGGCCACCAGGTGGTCGGGGCGGAAGGTGCGGAAGTCGGAGAGCACCAGATGAAGCAGCGACCCGAACATGAAGTCGCGGTAGATGCCGGAGTTGGGGTAGAGGTTGCTGTCGTCGATAGCGAGCAACCCGTCGTCCCCGAGACCGGCCTCGGTCGGAATCCACTCGTAGAACGCCTGCTCGGCGTTGCGGCGGCGCTGCTCATCGAACTCGTCCTCCCGGCCGCTGAAGTACGTCGCGGTGGCGCCCCAGCAGTCGTTCGAGTACTCGTGGTCGTCCCAAATGACGATCATCGGCCAGCGCGCGTGCACCTGCCGCAGCATCTCGTCCGAACGGAAGGTGCGATACAGGGTGCGGTAGTTGGCGAGGCTGGCCGCCGCGTAGAAGCGGTTCTCCTCGGAGCCGAGGGGGATGGCGCCCTCGATGTCCTCGAACTCGACCTTGCGCTCCTCGGTCGGATCCTGGAACGAGGGATCGCCGGTGGTCTCATAGACGTAATCCCCGAGGTGGACCACGAAGTCGATGTCCTCGTCGTGCCGATTGAGCAGCTCGGCATAGGGGTTGTAGTAGCGGCCGGTGAAGTCCTGGCCATAGACCACCGCGAAGCGGACCGGCACGGTCATTTCCGGTGTCGGAGCGGTCTTCGTCCTTCCCACCGCGGAGTACTCCATCACGGCACCCGTGCCGTAGACGAACCGGTAGAAGTAGGTGGTGTAGGCCTCGAGTCCTTCGACCAGGACCTTGAGGCACCAGTCGTTGTCCTCCGAGGCCGTCAGCTGGCGTGTGAACACCACATTCGCAAACGCATCATCCGTCGCCACCTCAACCTGGACGGCGTCCGGCATTTCGGGGTTGTCGATCCTCGTCCATAGCACCACGCTGTCCGGCCGCGGGTCGCCCGAGGCCACCGATTGTGGGAAGTAGTCGTTGGCGGCCGCTGCGCCGGCCACTGCAAACACCACCAAGATCAGACCCGCTGTACGAAGAAAACCACGCATCACATCCTCCTTCCTGGCTGGACACACGGCTGCCCAACCGGGACCCGTACAGAATCTCGACTCTCATGAGACGGCACTTTTTATCACCTCACAGGAAGTGGGGGGACTATGGTACACCCTCCCGGGCACAGGGCACAGGGCACAGGGCACAGGGCACAGGGCACAGGGCACAGGGCACTGGGCACAGATTTCGGATTTGCCGCCCGGAACTCTCCCGGCACGGTGAACCTGGCTGTGCTCGCCACGTGTGATGCTTCCAGCACCGTCGATGAACCACAATCAGCCCCCAAGGCCATCTATCACTCCTACCTCTCGGAAAGTCGCGGCGGGCCCGGCCCGACGTGGCTTTCCGAGGGCGG